>Ga0310691_10002544_pt1 | contig 23940 bp, 18 predicted proteins | sample 176DNAGHGlowgp2_FD_203887 | JGI IMG/M metagenome (GOLD analysis project Ga0310691, IMG submission 203887) | Sheep rumen microbial communities from Palmerston North, Manawatu-Wanganui, New Zealand - 1766 DNA GHGlow gp2 (v2) (version 2) | ecosystem: Host-associated > Mammals > Digestive system >...
CCAAGCCTTGCAACAGAGTGCCACCCATCACTTGCACACACTCAAACTCAACCGTCAAGAGGCACTGGCAATGACTGAATGTGACACGGTCGAGGCCGCTGCCTCGCAACTTGCCGCACTGGGTGTTCAGCACGTCTACATCACACTGGGAAGCGAAGGAGTGTATTGTACCAACGGCACACGACACGAGCATTTAGCAGCCATCACGACCCAGGTGGTCAACACCACTGGTGCCGGTGATGCCTTTGTTGCCGGTTTGGCCCATGCTTTCATGAACGGCATCGACTGGCCCGAATGCGGTGCTTGGGCTCAACTTGCTGCCCATTCTGCCCTGCTCACTCCAATGACCGTCAACCCCGACATCACATCCATCATGCAGAGCGCAAAAAAGGCCATCGGTTGTCGGTCATCAGTTGTCGGTTGTGGCTGAAAATTGAGAACCGAAAACTGAGAACTGAAAACCGAAAACTAAATACAACATATGAACAAATACCTATCAATATCGCCTGAAGTACAGCAGGCATTGCAATCGGGACGACCGGTGGTCGCCCTAGAGTCAACCATCATCTCGCACGGCATGCCCTATCCCCAAAATGTTGAGACGGCCATGCGTGTGGAGCAGACCATCCGTGACTATGGTGCCGTTCCCGCCACCATTGCCGTCATTGGCGGACAACTCACGGCTGGCTGCACACCCGACCAAATCGAGCATCTGGGCCGCAAAGGCACTGAGGTCACCAAGGCTTCGCGCCGCGACTTGCCCGTGCTGGTGGGACGCCGTGAAGACGGTGCCACCACCGTCACCACCACGATGATCATTGCAGCCATGGCGGGCATCCGTGTGTTTGCGACAGGAGGCATCGGTGGTGTGCATCGCGGCGCCGAGAACACGATGGACATCAGTGCCGACCTCGAGGAGTTGGCCCAAACACCCGTCATGGTCATCTGCGCTGGACCCAAGGCCATTCTGGACCTGGGACTGACCCTGGAATACCTTGAGACTAAGGGAGTGCCTGTCATCGGATATGGCACCGACGAGCTACCGGCCTTCTACACCCGTCACAGCGGCTTCATGGTCGACTACCGCATCGACACTCCACAAGAACTGGCCCAGGCATTCCAGGCCAAAATGGAGATGGGCCTGCGCGGGGGTATGCTCGTGACCAACCCCATACCCGAGGAGTACTCCATGCCAGCCGACATCATCAACCGTGCCATTGACGATGCGCTTGCCGAGGCCAACCGCCTGGGCATACGCGGCAAAGAAATCACGCCTTATCTGCTAGACAAAATCCAGCAACTGACTGGCGGTGACAGCCTGGCAGCCAACATCCAACTTGTGCTCAACAACGCCCGTCTCGCCGCCCGCACAGCGAGAGAACTGTGCCGCTGAGAGCCCCCTAAAAAGCCCTCTAGAAAAGCCTCTAAAGAAGCCCCCAAGCCTCCTAAAGGGGGTGTACAAAGTGGCTGCCACAACAGTAGTTCGCCCTTTAGGGGGCTAGGGGGCTTTAGGGGTGACTTCAACAATCCTCGCCCGCCAAACTTGTGCGGGTCATAGAAAAGTTGTAACTTTACCGCCCGAAAAATATTAAAGACAACAATGAATACCCAACAAGACAAGACTCAGACGAGCGCAAGTGGCTTGCGTTCGGCAATTTACATAGCCATCAGCGTGGTGGTGATGGCCGTGGTGGCATGGTTGATGTTCTATCCCAGCGACGTGAATGGAGACGTGCTGCAGCAGCACGATGTGATGCAAGGCGTGGCCAATGGCCAGGAAGGCGTGCTGCACGAGCAGCAGACAGGCGAAATCACACGTTGGACTGACGCATTGTTCGGTGGCATGCCCACCTTCCAGATTCGCCCCACCTACTCGACCAACCAGTGGCTGAGTTGGGTCAACAAAGTATATTCTCTCGGTTTCCCCGAACCCGTCAGTTGGATATTCATGATGATGCTGGGCTTCTTTATCCTGATGCTGGCATTCAAGGTGCGATGGTATCTGGCGGTTCTGGGTGCCATCGGCTATGGGTTGTCAAGTTATTTCTTCATCCTCATCGGAGCCGGCCACATCTGGAAGTTGGTCACCCTGACCTATGTGCCTCCCACGCTGGCGGGCATCGTGTGGTGCTACCGCGGCAAGTATCTGGCTGGAGCCGGACTGGCCGCACTGGCAGGAGCGATGCAACTGTTCAGCAACCATGTGCAGATGACCTACTACTTCGGCTTTGTCATCGTGGCTCTGGTCATCGGCTATCTCATCAAAGCCATCCAAGACAAGCAAGTGCGCCAGTGGCTGATTGCTACCGTTGCCCTGCTGGTGGCTGGTGGGCTGGCAGTCGCAGCCAACTCGCCCAACCTCTATATGAGCTACAAGTATCAGAAGGAGAGCATCCGCGGCGGACACAGCGAGCTCACACCCATCGAGGGCGAGCCGGGCGCACAGCTCACCGACGGAGGCCTTGACAAAGAGTATATCACCCAGTGGAGTTATGGCAAGGACGAGACCTTCACGCTGATGATACCCAATGTCAAGGGAGGCGCCACCATCAAGCCCGAACATGGCGACAACAAGTTCCTCAACCTGGCCGAAACCAGCCAGGCCGAACAAATGAGTCAGAAAGGCTCCATCTCGGGGCAAGACATGCAGGTGCTGGCACAGATGCCACAATACTTCGGCGATCAACCGATGACCAATGGCCCCGTCTATGTAGGTGTCATCATTTTTGCCCTAGCACTGCTGGCCGTGGCTGTAGTCAAGGGGCCTGTCAAGTGGTCGCTCGTCGTTGTCACCATCCTGAGCATCTTCCTCTCGTGGGGGCACAACATGATGTGGCTCACCGACCTGATGATTAACTACTTCCCGATGTACAACAAGTTCCGCGCACCGGCCAGTTGGCTGGTGGTGCCCGAGTTGACCATGCCCCTGCTGGCCGTACTAGCGCTCAAGGAGATGTATGAACAGAAGGCTGACTTCTGGCGCAACAACAAGTGGGCCGTTATCGGAGCCTTTGGGTTCACCGCTGCGGTATGCCTCATCACATGGCTCATTCCCAGCATATTCGGCAGTTATAGCCAACAAGAGCATGAACAACTCATCGCCACGGGTCAACTGCAGATGTATCCCACAGTGGATGCAGCCATCCGCGCGGTGCGTGGTGCCATGGTCGGTGGCGATGCCATGCGCAGTCTGATCTTCCTGGTGCTGGGGTGCGCTGTGCTATTTGTCTACTATAAGGGCAAAATCAACCCTATGGTCACCACACTGGTGCTTGCTGCAGTGGTATTGCTCGACATGGGATTGGTCAACAAACGCTATGTCGACAGCGAGACCTTCGTGCCTGCCGAACAGGTGCAGATGGCACGTAGCTTTGCGCCCCGTCCCGTCGATACACAAATTCAGCAAGACAAGCAACTCAACTACCGCGTACTTGACCTGCAGCACTTTGCCGATGCCATGCCCAGTTACTTCCACAAGACCGTGGGCGGCTATCATGCGGCTAAACTCACACGCTACAACGACTTGATCAACCGCCAGATTGCAAAGAACAACCAGCAGGTGATCAACATGCTCAACACCAAGTATATCATCGTCGACGACAACACGGCACAAGTCAATCCCGGTGCTCTGGGCAACGCTTGGTTTGTCGATTCATTGGTGTGGGTCAAGAATGCCGATGAGGAGATGGCAGCACTCGACTCGCTGCCTGTGGCACACGTCGCTGTGGCCGACGAGCAGTTCCGCGATGTGCTCAAGGCCACCCGACCCGTGCAACCCGGCGACACCATCATCGAAACCACATACGCCGCCAACAAGTTGACCTTCAAGAGTCATAGTGCCAATGGTGGCTTGGCTGTGTTCAGCGAGGTCTACTTCCCCTGGGGCTGGCACGCCACCATCGACGGCAAGGAGGCACCCATCGGTCGTGTGAACTATGTGCTGCGTGCCATGCAGCTGCCCGCCGGCGATCACACCATCGAGATGACCTACGACCCACAAGAGGTGCACCAGACCGAGACCGTGGCCACCACAGCCATCCTTGCCATCTTCATCATCCTGTTGCTGGCCGCCAACCTGGCCTTGTTCGGCCACTTGCGGAAAAAGAGTTAAGACTCTCTAGCAGCCTCCCGATAAAAAATACCGGTCGATGCAGCGAATGGCATTCATGGTTGTCTACTATAAAAAAACAACATGCTCAAGACACTTTTCACAGTTTCTGCCAATCATCGTATGCAGACGAGGACCTGTGTGACAGTGATAACTGCGCTATTGCTGGCCGTACTGACCCTGCACGGACAGACTGGCACATTACCCGTCATCCACATCGACACTCAGGGGCATAAGCCCATCACATCCAAGACAGTGTACATTCCCGGAACCTATTTTGTTGTAGACAACAACAATCCGGAGATGAATCTTGGCTCGGAAGACTCGCCCCTGCCACTTGAGATACGCGGCAGGGGTCACTCGTCGTGGAAAGGGGTGAAGAAGCCCTACAAACTCAAGCTGGGCGAGAAAGCCTCATTGCTGGGGATGAACAAGCACAAGCACTGGGCGCTGCTCCGATTCTATGAGCCCACAGTGGCCGGGTTGCAACTGGGCAACATCATGGGTATGGACTGGACTGCCTCGACCCGACCAGTAGAGGTAATCCTCAATGGCGACTACCAGGGGCTGTATCTGCTCACCGAGACCAACCGCATAGGCAAGCAGCGCCTCAACATCTATGAACAGCCCAACTGGAATGAAGACGTGAACACCATCCCATACGGCTGGCTCGTCGAGATTGACAATTACATTGAGACCAATCAAATCAAAATCGCAGAAAACAACAAGTGGACGTTACAGGTCACCTACCACTCTCCCGACTCGCTCTCGCTGGCGCAGCGGTCGTGGCTCATCGAAGATTTCAAGGCCATGAACGCCGCCATCTATGACGCGGACAAGACCAACAGCACCTGGGAACAGAAAATCGACGTGGATGCCATGGCACGTTATTTCATCGTCCAGGAGGTGCTGGACAACAGCGACGGCTTCCACGGCAGCTTCTACCTGCACAAGGACAAGGGCGATGATGCCCGCTGGGTGGCAGGACCCTTGTGGGACCTGTCGTGCAACCAGCGAGCGAAGACCGACTACACTTTCTTGATGAAGACCACCTACACCTTCGTCCCGCATTGGATAGGCGAGTTGATACAGGATGAGGACTTCTGCCGCGCCGTGCGCCGCGAGTGGAGCAAATTCTATCCGCAGCAGGTGCAACCGTGGATGGATTATATCGATGAGCACCTGCTGCCTTGCAGTACAGCCTACGAGCAAGAAAAAACCCTATGGAATTTTACTGACCAATCCACGCTGAGCCAGAGAGTCGAGAAGCTCAAATCATCACTACTGGCCAACATCGAGTGGTTCAACAGCCACTTACCGGGAGAGACCAATTCGATCACAGACCTTGGCATAGTGAATCAAGAAGTTGTCAATGTTGAATACATCAATCTGGCAGGCATGCGCAGCAGCCGACCCTGGAGCGGCATCAACATCAAGTTGACCACCTATGTCGACGGCAGCACATCGAGTGACAAAGTGATTATTCCATAGCAAACAACTGAATCATTGCTGACTGTTGCCCAAAAGTGTATCAAAATACCACTTTTGGGCGACACTATTTTCGGCCAGTGCAAGATCGGTCGAAACGAGCCACACACAACTCAGTCACTGGGTGCAACAGGCATTTGGCAGCCCTGGAGACTTGTTCTTCGGGTCATTTATGGCCGTTTTTCTAAAAAAATTGAAACGAAACGATCAAATGCCGAGAAAAACACTTATCTTTGCAAGATATTTTGCCGTTGAGCCAAAACGGCTCAACAACTTGTTTACTTGCCTACTAGCAAAGAAAATGAAGATATATCGTACAATACTGGCCATTGCCGTGATGGCCGTTACAGTGGGGGCTTCGGCCCAAGGCTCGACATCGAGCCCCTACAGCCGTGTGGGCTATGGCCTGCTCAGTGACAATGCTTCGGGCATCCAGCGCTCGATGGGTGGCGTGGGCTACGCCATGCAGAACGGGCGAGTGATTAACGCTATGAACCCAGCCAGCTACTCGCAGGTCGACTCACTGACGTTCATGTGGGATGTGGGTGTAGGCCTGACCAACCTGTGGTCGGAAGAAGGCTCAAAGACGGGCTACAACTTCGGTGGTGGTCTGGACTACCTGACTGGGCAGTTCCGCATCACCAAGCATCTGGGCGGCTCCTTTGGCTTGATACCATTCTCGTCGGTAGGTTATACCTTCGGCAACAAGCTGGACAATGGCGAAGAGTATCGCGGCGGTTCGGGCGGACTGGCGCAACTCTATCTGGGCGCAGGCTATGAGTTGTTCAAGGGTCTGAGCCTGGGAGCCAATGTGTCCTATATGTTCGGCACGACAACCAACTCGACCTCGGTGACCGACGAGTCGAGCGCGGTGTTCAACCGCGTGATGGAAGTGCGTGACTGGAACATCCAGGTGGGTCTGCAGTATGCCCAGCGCATCGGTGCCAACGACCGTCTGGTCATCGGTGCCACCTACCAGCCCAACAAGTCGCTGCATGGACACACATGGGGCACCATCTACGACTTGCAGGACAGCAAGTTTGACTCCATCGGCTATACCAGCCTCAAGGGCAAATATGAGATGCCTCACAGCATCGGAGTGGGTCTGAGTTATGAGTGGAACCACCGTCTACTGGGCGAAGTGGACTTCACCTACCAGAAGTGGGCCGACGCCAAGTATGCCCCACTGCAGGGCTTCGAGGAAGGCGGCATGAAGTTTGACAACCGCTGGAAGGTCGCAGCCGGACTACAGTACACCCCCAACCGCCGCGGCTCGTATGTCGGGGCAATGATGTTCCGTGTGGGCGGCTTCTACAACCACGACTACATGAACATCCGTGGCTCCAATGTCCGTGACTATGGAGCATCGGTGGGCATTGGCCTGCCCGTGCCCAACGGCAAGACCACCATCAACATCGGGCTGGAGTGGAAACACCGCTACAGTGCACCGGTGTCGATGATCAAGGAGAACTACCTCAACATCACCATTGGCGTGAATGTCAATGAGATGTGGTTCTGGAAGAATAAGATACGCTAGCGCAAGGCACGATGCTTAATGCACAATGCTTAATCCGCTTGAGCGTGCCGCACTACTTGCTGCCGGCCATCGTGCTGATGTGCCTGGTGGGGTGCAAGGACGGGGAGTTAAAGAGCGTGGTGGATCATGCCACCGACCCCGAACGGGTGCCCACCATGGCGACCAACGATGTGCAGACCATCATCAGCGATGACGGCCACACCCGCTATCGCATCACCACCGAGCGTTGGCTGATGTTTGAGGAGGCTAGAGAGCCACACTGGATATTTCCCGCAGGTGTCAAAGCCGAAGAGATGGACTCGGCCTACGCCATCATCACCACCATCGAGTGCGACTCGGCCTACTACGACAAGCACAAGCAGTTGTGGGACTTGAACGGCAACGTGCGCATCACCAACGATGATGGCGATGTCATCATGACTGACCAACTCTACTGGGATCAGGGGCAACACAAACTCTATAGCGACGCATTCATCCATGTCGAGAAGCAGGGTCGCGTCATCGAGGGATATGGATACGAGAGCAACGAGAAGTTCACCACCTACACCCTGCGTCGAGTCGAGGCTATCTTCCCCATCGATGAGAGCAAGATGCCGCACCCCTAATTCAATAAACAATGTTTTATTATTTATTAGAAGATGTTTAGCGCGCCATTAATCATAGTATTGATTTCGATTGCGTTGTCCGCGTTCTTCTCGGGCATGGAGATCGCGTTTGTGTCATCGAGCAAGGTCAAGGCCGAGATGGACATTGCTCGCGGCGGGGTCATCGACCGTGTCATCAATGTGTTCTACTCACATCGCGACATGTTCATCTCGACTCTGCTGGTGGGCAACAACATTGTCAATGTGGTCTATAGCATTGCCATGGCACAACTACTCACCCAGCCGCTGAAACCTCTAGTGGGCAACAATGACTTCATGGAGCTGCTCATCATCACCGTCATCTCGACGGTCATCATCCTCTTCACTGCCGAGTTCCTGCCCAAGGCTGTGTTCCGCATCAATCCCAACTACTCGCTGCGCACATTCTCATTGCCACTGTTCGTGTGCTACTGCGTGCTCTACCCCATCTCACGATTCACCCAGTTGCTCTCGGCATGGCTCATGCGCTTGCTGGGTATCAAGGTGCAGAGAGAACGACTAGGCCTCATCACCGTCGACGAACTCGATGCCTATCTGCAAGACAACATCGACAAACATGAGGACGAGAACAAGGAGGTGGAACATGAGGTCAAACTGTTTGAAAACGCGCTCGACTTCAGCGACACGCATCTGCGCGACTGCATGGTGCCACGCAACGAGATTGTGGCCGTCGATGTGACCGACACCACCCGTGACCAACTCGTCAACCTCTTCAGCCAGTCGGGCCTGAGCAAGATTGTGGTCTACCGCGATGAGATCGACCAGGTCATCGGCTTCATCCAGGTGAGCGAACTATTTGTACCCGAGGTCGACTGGAAGACGCGCATCAAACCTGTGCTGTTTGCCCCCGAGACCTTGCTTGCCCGCAAGATGATGCAGAACCTGCTGGACAAGAAGCGTTCAATGGCCATTGTGCTCGACGAGTTCGGCGGCACTAGCGGCATGGTCACCCTGGAGGATCTGGTCGAAGAAATCTTCGGCGAGATTGAGGACGAGCACGATCGCAACCGACTGACAGCCCGCCAAATCGACGAGAACACCTACGAGTTGAGCGGCCGCATGGAGATTGAGGAAATCAATGAACGGTTCCACCTGGATCTGCCCGAGAGCGATGACTACCAGACCATCGCCGGATATTTACTACACTTGCATGAGGCCATACCGTCGGTGGGCGAGCGCATCGAAACCAAGCAATACGACTTCGAGGTAATCCGCAAGACTGCTGCACGCATCGAACTCGTCAAACTCACCGTCAAGACCCTTGATAATTAACAATTACAATCCCAGAGGACTCACATGGATCACAAAAACCATGAGCACTCCAGGATTCTAACACAACATACCCGCTATGGAAGATAACAACAACCCCACTCAGCAGTTGCCACCGCTGTACATTGTCACTGGTGCTACCGACAGCATGGGCAGCGTGATTGCACGTCGACTGGCCAAGCAAGGCAAGTCGCTGCTACTAGCCAGCCGCGACATCGAGAAGGCGCAGCGCTATGCCAACCAGCTCAAGGCCGAGACTAAGTGCAAGGACATCCAGTGCCTGCAATTAGATCTCAGCTCTTTTGACCTGGTCAAAGACTTTGTCACCCGCCTCAAGGCACTTGATCGCCCGGTCTTCGCACTGGTCAACAATGCCGGAACGCTGCCACGCCACAGCAAGATCTCGCCCGACGGCTATGAGCACACGGTGCAAGTCAACTTCCTGAGCACAGCCTTGTTGTCGCTGTTGGTCTATCCGTTGATGCCCGAGAATGGGCGCATCATCTTGTCGACCAGCCTGTCGCGTCGCTTGGTGTCGCTGCCCTACGAGTTCCCTGCCGTGAGCAACTTCACACAGATCGGCTCGTACGCTCAGGCCAAGTTGGCACTGACCTTGTTCAGCATCTACATGAGCACAACCATGAAGACCCGCCGTGTCAACGTCAACTGCGTCAACCCTGGCGTCATCAACTCGAGCGTGCTGGCACTGCACCGCTGGATTGAGCGCGCCCCCGACTATATCGGCAACCCATTCCCCAACCCCGAGAGTGGCATCACGCCGACAATGCGTGCTCTTGAGTCGAACGACACGGGATTTGTATTCCAGGGCAGTTCGAGCCAAATCAAAACCAGTTCGCTGCTCAAAAATCGCGATGTGTTCATCAAGTTGTGCAACGACACGATGCGCATCCTCAAGAAGCACCTGCCTGATGAACAGACTCACTGACGCTGACCGCCTCCCGGCGGGTACAACGGTGGCCACAATCGGCATGTTCGACGGTGTCCACCAGGGTCATGCCACACTCATCGAGGCTCTGAAGTCCGAGGCTCATGCCCGAGGCCTGCAGTCGCTGGTGGTAACTTTCGGCCAACACCCACAACACGTGTTGCATGGTGGCGGGTTGAAGATGTTGCAGACGCTGGAGCAGCGCCTGAGCACCCTAGAGTCGTTCGCTCCCGACCACCTGGCTGTACTTGAGTTCACCCGTGAGTTGTCGCAGTTGAGCAGTGAGGACTTCATGCGACTGCTGCGCGACCGCTATGGCATCGCTGCACTCATCGTGGGTTATAACCACCGCTTCGGCCACAATCGCAATGAGACCTTTGCCGACTATGTCGCCACCGGGCACCGCTTGGGCATTGATGTGATTAAGGCTCCCGAATATCTGGGCGAATATGCTCCTGTGAGCAGCACCATAGTGCGTGGACTCATCGCATCAGGCAAGGTCGACGACGCCATGCACTGCATGGGCCGCCCCTACCGTCTCGAGGGTACCGTTGTGCACGGTTTTCACAATGGCCGCGGCATCGGGTTCCCTACTGCCAACATCGGGCAACTAGACCCTAGCATCATTCTGCCTCACAACGGTGCTTACGCCGTGCTGGTGCATGTGTGTGGCCACACGCTGCAGGGGATGGTCAACCTGGGCAACCGCCCCACGTTGCACAACGGCACACACTTGAGCATCGAGGTCAACATCTTTGACTTCGACGACGACATCTACGGCCAGCCCATCGCGCTTGACTTCATCAAGTTCCTGCGGCTGGAGTTCAAGTTGGGCAGCATCGAGGAATTGCGGGCCCAACTCACGCGCGACCGCGACAAATCGCGTGCCATCCTTGCTAACATTAACAATGAAGAGCAGACCAGCACTCATCCAGTCTGTTCTAAATAACAAATCATAAAATTCTTAATTAAACATCGTTGTCAATTAACAAATAATTTGTATCTTTGCAAATTAACAGGACTTTGACAAATGCAAAATGAAAGTTAAACTACATCGCGAGGGACAGAACATCATCATCATTGTGCTGCTGATATTGATAGCCATCAATGCAGCGGCGATGGCGTTTATTGACCTCAAAGCCATATCTATCACCTTCCTTGTCATCTCGGTCGTGCTTTTTGCACTAGTGCTGAATTTCTTCCGCTTGCCGCGTCGTCACTTCAAGGGTGACAACAGCGACGGCACTGCAGTGGTTTCGAGCGTCGATGGCACTGTTGTGGCTCTTGAGGAAGTCTATGAAGATGAGTATCTGCACCGCAACTGCATCCAGTTGTCGGTGTTCATGACCGTGTTTAACGTACATGCCAACTGGGTACCTGTTGCTGGCACCGTTGAGTATGTCAAGCACCACAGTGGTCGTTTCCTTGCCGCCAATTTGCCCAAATCGAGCAGCGACAACGAGCGCTCGACCATTGTCATCAAGACTAAGGGCGGAGATGAGATTCTTGTTCGCCAGATTGCCGGTGCCGTGGCACGGCGCATCGTCACCTATGTTGAGCAAAGCGAAGAAGTTGACATCAGCGACTTCATCGGATTCATCAAGTTTGGCTCGCGGGTCGACATCTTCTTGCCGCTGGACACCGAGGTCAAAGTCAAGTTGCACGACAAGACCTGGGGCGGCGAGACCCTTGTGGCGCGCCTCAAGCGATAGTGCAATATTGAGAATCGCAGGCACAGACCCAATTCTCAATTTTCAATTCACAATTCTAGATCGAACGAAGTGATTAAAAACAACATACCCAATGCCATCACTTGCCTGAACTGCCTGTGTGGCACACTGGCCATCATAGCGGCCTTCCACGGCGTTGACGACACCCTGTGGGGACTGTCGGGCTACCAACTGGCCGCCGTGTTTATCGCTCTGGCTGCTGTGGCCGACTTTCTGGATGGCCTCTCGGCCCGACTACTGCATGCCGTCAGCGGCATAGGCAAGGAACTCGACTCACTGAGCGACCTGGTGAGCTTCGGCGTGGCTCCTGCCATGATGATATTGAATGTGATGCATGCCGCTCAACCCGAGAGTGCATTGTGCTACGCAGCCGTACTGCTGCCCGTGTTCGGTGCCCTGAGGCTGGCACGATTCAATGTCGACACGCGACAAACAACCTCATTCATCGGACTGCCCATACCCGCCAATGCCATCTTCTGGATTGGCATGACTCACTTCTATGCCACGCACCACACGATGAGCCCGTGGATTGTTGTGGCACTCGTGGTCTTGTTCTCGTGGCTCATGGTGTGCAACCTGCCCATGTTCTCACTCAAGTTGCACTCGCTCAGTCCACGTGACAACTGGGCTCAATACCTGCTCATTGCAGGTGCCATCGTGCTGATTGTGCTGCTGGGTCTGAGCGGTCTGGCCGCAACCATCGCCCTATATGTGATTCTCTCAATCATCAACAACGCACGCGCACCCCTACAGCAAGCACCCACCCAGCCATGATGTCATTTCTACTCACAATCCTCGTCTTGTACCTACTGTATAAAGCCACTCCGTGGCTCCTGGCATGGTGGGTACGCCGCCAGCATCGCAAGTATCAGGAGCAGGTGGGCGAAGCCCATGAACGGGCACAACGTCAGCAGTGGGCACAAGAGCGAACCCAAGAACGCGCCAGCCACATCGAGGATAATGCCGAGGATGCTGAGTACCAAGAGATTGCTGGCCCACGCGAAACCATCATCGAGGAGGAATACACTGTCGAGCAGCAAGTCATTGACGCCGAGTTTGAGGATATTTAACAACGATGTGCCGCCATTTGGCACTCATTACCTCGAACTTTGCATCATCAAAAGAATTTAAACAAAAAAACATAACGAATATGGAAGACGCTATGATTAACAACGAGGCCCAGCAGGAGCAGCCTGCCGTGCCCGCACAGCCCCAACGCCCCGCAGTGAGCCCCGAGAAACTCAAAGCCCTGCAAGTGGCAATGGACAAGATAGACAAGACCTTCGGTCGTGGCTCGATCATGAAGATGGGCGACGACAACATTGAGAACATCGATGTCATCCCCACCGGATCAATCGGCCTGAACCACGCTCTGGGTGTGGGAGGCTATCCCCGCGGACGCATCATCGAGATCTATGGTCCCGAGTCGAGCGGCAAGACCACACTGGCCATCCATGCCATCGCCGAGGCCCAGAAGATGGGCGGCATCGCCGCCATCATCGATGCCGAGCACGCCTTTGACCGTTTCTATGCCGAGTCGCTGGGCGTGGATGTCAACAATCTGTGGATTTCGCAGCCCGACAATGGCGAGCAGGCCCTGGAGATTGCCGACCAACTCATTCGCAGTTCGGCTATCGACGTGATTGTCATCGACAGTGTGGCTGCCCTCACACCCAAGGCCGAGATCGAGGGCGATATGGGCGACAACAAGGTGGGCCTGCAGGCACGCTTGATGTCGCAGGCACTGCGCAAACTCACCGCAACGGTGAGCAAGACCAACACGTGCTGCATCTTCATCAACCAGTTGCGCGAGAAGATTGGCGTCATGTTCGGCAATCCCGAGACCACCACGGGCGGCAATGCATTGAAGTTCTACTCATCGGTGCGCCTCGACATCCGTCGCCTGGGACAGATCAAGGATGGCGACCAGGTGCTGGGCAACCTCACCCGCGTCAAGGTAGTCAAGAACAAGGTCGCGCCCCCGTTCCGCAAGGCCGAGTTCGACATCATGTTTGGTCGTGGCATCTGCAAGGAGGGCGAGATCATCGACCTGGGCGTGGATCTGGGCATCGTCAAGAAGAGTGGTTCATGGTTCAGCTACGACGGCACCAAACTGGGCCAGGGACGCGATGCAGCCAAGCAGATGGTGCTTGACAACCCCGAACTAGCCGACGAACTCGAGGCCAAGATCATGGAGGCACTCAAGGGCTGACGAAGTTCTCGGTCTTCAGTTTTCAGTCTTCAGTTCTCAGTTTTCAGCGACAACCGATAACCGATAACTGACAACCGATAACTGATAACTGACAACAGATAACAGATTAAGAACAAAAGCCAGCGCAGCGGACATAATTCTCAATTAAATAAAGAAGCAAGAAACAAGGGACGCAGCAACAGCCGCGTCCCTTGATTGTGCTTCAAGCATTGTACTTTTAGAGAGCCTTGCCCGTCACATTACTTGTAACTTGTAACTAGTAACTCGTCACTTGTAACTTGTCACTGTTTTGCCCAGCATGATGTTGATCACCGCATTGACATCGCTCACATCGATGCTACCGTCACCAGTCACATCACTTGTAACTAGTAACTCGTCATTTGTAACTATCTTGCCCAGCATGATGTTGATGACAATGTTGACATCGCTCACATCTACCTTTCCGTCACCGTTGACATCACCTGGCAGAGCATCGAAGTTGACCGTGAGCGGGAAAACTCGGCTGCAGGTTGCACAACTCACTGTCACGTTATAGGTTCCATGAGTATTGGGCAGGATTCCCACTTGCGAGCCACGGACAATAAACACCGAGTCAGCTGTCCAGACAAACCTGGGTGCAACAGTCACTGCGAACGGACGGGTCACCTGCCACCGAGCATCGCCATCGGCCAGCAACACTGGCATCGTCGTCACGGCCAGGGCACTGTCTTGCGACAGTGCATCGGGAGCAGGATAGCGGCCTTCGGCATTGAGCAAGTCAGCAGTGGAGGAGCCTTGTGCTCCATCGACATCGGCCTTTGCCACAGCAGCAATCTCACTCATTTGGCTGTCGTATGTCGCCCCAACACAGACCGTCGCACTCGATTTGTAACCCGATATAGCACCGATGTTGCCGCTAGTCGCAGCATAGCCTGCTAGCCAACCCACATTGAGCGAGTTGATGATATCGACCTTGGCATCATTGTTGACGGGCCTACCCAGCAAGCCACCTATACAATTAGCACCACTGATGATACCCGCATTGTAGCAGTCCTCGATGATAGGCGAGCCTCCACCCACAATGCCACCTGCGGCAGGAGTGCCAGCAGCGATAGTAGCGGCCGTGTTGGTGATGTTGCCCACATTGGCACAGGCAATCACATGGATACGAGTGGTGTCACTCATGCCCACGATTCCACCCACGTTGGTCAGGCTGCCTGTGATGCCACCTGCGTTGAGACAGTTAGAGACTTCAAGAGGATAATGCACTTGACCAGGACCCGTAATGTAGCGTGAAATCACGCCTCCCACTCCCGTGCTGCCACAGACATTGGCATAATTACGAGCATTATTGATGTGTGGAGTACTCACCATGTCACCAAAGCAACCACCATTCAGGTTACTAGTGGCTGCGGTGCCAATGACCTCACCATAGTTGACAACATCGTCGTAACTAACCAACCTGCTGTTAGCCACCACACCAGCAATGCCCATCGGTCCGCTCACCTTGCCGTGATTGACTAGACGAGCGAATGTGTGCGTGCCGTCACCTACGACCACACCCAGCACACCACCCGTATAGCAGATGCCACTGGCCTGAGTATTGGTCACCGTGCCATAGTTGGTCAGGTCGCTCACCACACCTGTTGATGTGACATTGCCGACCACACCACCTGATCCTGCATTGGTGCTACCTGTAGTTGCAGTGACTTGAGCATGATTCTCGATGCCGAACACAGTGCCTGCACACTTGCCCACTGCACTACCCACTAATTTGGTCCCCTGCATATGGCCACTGGCAATGATCAAGTTCTTGACCACACCATCAGGTCCCAAATTGCCCACAAGGCCCACCATGCCATTAGCGTTGGTCGAGTTGATGTTCAGGTTGCTGATGGCGTGCCCAGCACCATCGATGGTGCCACGGAACCATCGAGGACTATTGGCAGCATTGGGGCCATTAAGCGCGCCCGTGATGCCAGCAAAGTCACCACTGAGGGCAATGTCGCCACCCAGACGGAAGTGTTTGCCCACAAAGTGCTTGGTTGTCAAGCCCATGTTACTCTGCGTGGCCAGTTTCACCAGATCGGCCTCGGTGTTGATAATCCAGGGATTGGCCTCAGTGCCGTCGCCTTGGGACAGAAGTTGGCCATAAGAGCCAATGACCAGTTGGCGCGTAAAGTCATCGTATGTCTGAATGAGAATATCATCGCCGTAAGCCGAGCCTACACTAGGTGTAAGTGTACCCGAACGCAATGCGAAGTTATCACCGTCATCCAGTCGTGAGGTCAGTCCCTCGGTTGCATAAACATTGGCTTGGGTAATCAGGTCGCCACGGTTCTCACCGTCAGCAAAGGTAACCGGGAAACTATAGAATACAGCCAGAGGTTGGTCAGCGAACTTGACGAGGCGCGGATAGGTTGAGCCATCGGTCACCCACTTGCTGCCACCATTCCAGTCGGCAATAATCTCACGCGTGAGTTTGCCCGTGATACCCTCGACCTTTACGTTATCGAGCAGGCCTATCTGACGATCATACCACACATGGCCAAATGTGCCATTGCTCTGACCGACCACAGCACCGGCATAGTCGACCTGCGTGCTATAGGTTACCTGTCCAGTTGACAAAGTGTTGGTAATGGATGGATCGGACATCCCGTTGTTGAGGCACCGCGATGACACACCGCCAACAAAGGCATTGCCCGTGACAAAGCCCGATGCCAAACAGTCGTTGATGACGCCATAATGTTCGGCTACAAGACCGCCCACATAATTGGCTGCCGTGCCGCCCACATTGCCCGCGAACTGACATCCATCGATGGTGCCATAGTTGCTGCGGGCTATACCTGCCACATAGTTGGCTGCTCCAGTCAGCAGAATGTCACTGCCCACAAAGCAGTCAATGACCTGCCCCGTAGTCTCTATCTTATTGACAATGCCAGCAAAGTTGCCCACAGCATTAGCGCTATGGATGGTGTGCGGCAACACTTGCACATTCTCGATGGTGCCCAGCAGCACCGAGGCGATTGTTCCACCACCCGTGTACAGTCCCAGATTACCATCGGCCGGGATGACCAGATTCTTGATAACACCAGCCTCACCCACATAGCCGAACAGGCCAGCATCCTGAGTCTGGGTCAAGTCATTGCGCATATAGAAACCCTTGAGCGCGTGTCCATTACCATCCAGTGTGCCCAAGAAGGGGGTTGCCTCGGTGAGACTCATCAGCCCAAAATCGGTGTGTCCAGCCATGTCAATGTCGCCCGCCAGTTGCAAATAATCACCGGCAAAGGTGAGCCCACCCTCGTTGGTGGCCTGACTCAGCCGCGCCATGTCAGCATAGTCCTCGATGAGATAGGGGTCATCAGCCGTACCGCTACCGACAAACATGTCGGGATAGATGGTGAGCATGCTCTCGTGCTGCATGTCACCGAGGGTTGAGGTCAGCGTCACCACTTGGCTCTGCTCGCCACGTGTGACATGAACCGTCGTGCCGTCGATGACGGCCTGTGACGTCTGGCTCAATGCCCAATTCACCCCGTTGGCATTACTCACAGTAAAGTCGTTCCTGACCTTGGTGTGAGTATCGTTACCAGCCAAGAAATAAGGCGTGGCGCATAGACGCGAGGCTTGCGCATCGGCGTGGCAGCGCAGACGCGGATAGAAGCCAGCCTCGAACAGCCATATCGTGGGATCTAGGCCATCAAGTACCTCTCCGCTAGTAAGTTGAGCCGTACTCAAGCCACCCTGAGCCGAGGAGTTGCCCGCCACCTGATTGTCATAGTAGTTGCCTAGTATGGTCACTCGCGTGGGCGACAAGGTGTAACCCAGATACTCGCAGTCGCTGCCTCGAGCCGCCACGGCATTGTTAATCGTGCCCACACTCAGACAGCGTTGAATGGTGGCATCATAGACATTAGAGAATTCTCCCACAAGTCCACCAGCCTTCTGGATGGTGGTATTGCCAGTCTTCCACACATTGGGAGCGTCAATCAGTCCAGCGTTGTAGCAGTCGGTGATGGTCACCTCGGCTCCGATTCCTGAGCCGATAGTGCCGATGATACCACCTGCCCCACGCACCGAGTGCAATGTGCCGCCGTTAAAGCAGCGCTCAAACGTGCCACCACTCACCTGCCCAGCGATGCCAGCCATAAAGTCGGTCATGCCGTAACCCACCTCGCGCTGGCCTTGCGACATGAAGTAATCCTGCAATGTTCCCATGTTATAGCATTCGCTCACGCGCGAGGCACCAGTCATGGTGCCGCAGATGCCTCCAGTCACACCCGTTGATGTGATATCACCTAGATTGACACAAGCATGTATATTGGCCGTCGTTCCGTCGCCACAGATGCCGCCAGCCTTGTTGCCGTCGTACTGCTGATACTGCTTGATCATGCCCTTGAATGTGCAACCATCAATGTTGACCGTGGCACCATTATCGAAACTTTGTACCAATCCGCAGATGCCGCCCACAGCAATGCTGGCCCGCTTGATGATGATGGTCATATCGCTGGTGCAGTTCTCGACGAGACCGCTATAGTTCTTGGCAACAATGCCGCCATAACCGCAGGCCACAGTTGCCTGCCCCGAGGTGGAGCAACCGCGCACCACACCAGTCTGTGTGAGGTAGCCCACCAGTCCGCCAGCATAATGGGTCTGCGTGGTGGCAGTGTAGTCATGTACGATGCCCGTGGCATGACAGTTCTCAATGGTGCCCATCACATGGTCGGCCAGTGCGGCAGTATTGTAGTTGAGCATCGTCGGTCCTGCAGCCGTGACACCCTCAAGCGTGAGGTTCTTAACCACACCCTGTGTGCCGACATAGAGAAACAGCGGTGTTGCTGTCGTGATATTGGTGATTTTGTGCCCTTGTGCATCAAAGTCGCCACCGAAAGGGCGGTTGCCCAACCCGATGCCCCAAACCATGTTCCACGAGTCAAAGTCGCTGAATGACAGGTCGGCAGTCATCACAAAATAGGTATCGGCAAAGTCTGTGCTCTGCTGCGACCAGAAAGCCAAATTGCTCAACTCTGTCATCGTGGCAATCTGATAGGGGTCGGCACTGGTTCCAGTACCGCCAGCAAAGCCATGCGAATACTCACCAGCAGCCCACGCCGTGGTGCTGATGGCAAACATTGTCAATAATGATATTAACTTTCTCATTTTCTTTGTTTTTACATATTTTGACCACAAAAGTAGCGAAAATGACCACGCGCGACAAATACGCGTTGCGGAAATTCAATGAACCCAATATTTTTGATTGCGAAGTGTTATATTTTTACCAATTTTGCCCATTTGCTTTTAAATTGATTCTGATTGTTGAAAAAGTTATTACGATTTGAAATAAATACACTATTTTTGTTGCAAGTTATGGCAAAGTTGAGCGCATTTGTCTAATGACTTATTACAAAACTAGTTGTTTTACTCAGACATTTTGTCTCCGCGCTCATGACAACTGTCTAAACAGCAAATGCAATGATGATGAAGAAACTTTTATCGCTGGCACTAGTGGCCCTGATGGCCACCTCGGCTTGGGCCGAAGAAGTGACATTTAACTTTGAGAACCGCACTGGCATCACTGCCATGGGGCTCACCTACAAGACTAGCCAAGTGCAGTTGACCGATGCGTTCACACATCAGGGCGTGACTTTCACGCCACTGACCGATCGCATCTACATTGGCTACGACGATGATGAGGAATATAATTTCTTGCTGCTCAATGCCGCCACTGCCGCCTTTGGTGTGCAGTCGTTCAAACTGAGTGTGGCCGAAGGTTATGCTATCAAGGCCATCCACTTCAAACTTGACACGCCGTCACAGGTCAACAAACTGACCTTCGACAGTGGCGAGTGGGTCGAGGAAGCCCAGCATTACATCACCAACACGAGTTATGAGACTTGGTGCGACTGGACTGGTGATGCTCGCGAGATAGTAGTTGGCACTGCTGGTGCTGGCGTTGTGCCCGGTGGCTCGACACAGATTACCTATCGTCTGCTCATTGACCAATTCACCGTGACTTACGGCGAGACCAACGTCACAGGTGTTGAGGCGACCTATGCGTCACAGCCCGCCCACGTGGTGTGCTACTACAATGTCTCGGGTCAGCAGAGTGCCACGCCGTTCAAGGGTGTGAACATCGTTCGCATGAGTGATGGCAGTGCCCGCAAGGTGGTCAAGCAGTAGGTTTTCTGGGTTTTCTGGTTTAAGGGTTAAAGGTTAGGGGTTAGGGTTTGTCCCTAGCCCCTTGCTTCTCGCTTCTTTATTTAATTGAGAATTGTGCCCGCTGCGCTGGCTTTTGTTCTTAATCTGTTATCTGTTATCGGTTGTCAGTTATCGGTTGTCAGTTATCGGTTGTCGGTTATCAGTTGTCGGTTATCGGATGTCGCTGAAAACTGAGAACTGAAGACCGAAAACTGAAGACCGAGAACTTCAGTCGGTCTCGCTTGCAGGAACGGGTTGCGGGGCGAGGCGCTCGATGCGGTCGCTGTCCATGGTGATGCCTGTGAGCACCAGCGGCGAACTGCCACGCCACGGCAAGGTGCCCTTGTATCGGTCGTAACTCACCACCAGACGGCGCCCGTCGGCATTCCAGCGCATGGCATCGCGTGCGAGTGTGTCGCTGTCGATGGTGAAGTGCAGCGTGTCGCGGCGCACAATGCTGTCGTCGGCATAGGCAATGGCCAGCAACTCGCCCTCAAAGGTCTTGAACACACTGCCCTGCGAGGCGATGTGTATCACCCACCCCTTGTATTGCCCCTGCTCATAGGGGTGATAATAACGTGACCAACCCCACCAAGCGATAAAAACGAGCATAGCGACAATGGCACCTATCAGCATGAGCCGCACCGTGTTGTGCCGCCGCTCGATGGTGGCCTCGGCTATCTCGCGGTCTTCGCGCTCCTGCGGTGTCTCTTGGTGCTGCGGTTGCTCGTGCTTATCGGCATCATGGTTGTCGGCCATGAAGTAGTCGTCAAAATTGTCATCCATGCTAGTCAAAACTTGATTGTGACTGCAAAGGTAATACTTTTTTCTTTTTTTAATTGAGAATTGAGAATGGAAAATTGAGAATTACTGCTCAATATCTTGTTACTTGTATCTTGTAACTTGTAGCTTGTAGCTCGTAACTTGTATCTTGTAGCTCGTAACTTGTATCTTGTAGCTCGTAACTTGTACCTTGTAACTCGTAACTTGTAGCTCGTAACTTGTACCTTGTAGCTCGTAACTTGTAACTCGTAACTTGTAGCCTTTGGTTAGCGGCCCAAGAAGTCGTTGAACGCCTGCTTGTAACTGTCGCCTATGGGAATGTAGACGTCGCCAAAGACGATGCGATTGCGGTCGATCTCACGGATTTTCTCTTTCGACACGATGAAACTGCGATGCACGCGGATGAAGCGCGATGCGGGCAGCATCTGTTCCATGGCTTTCATGTTCATCAGCGACAGCACCGGATGAGGTGACTCGTCGGTATAGATCTTGACATAGTCTTTCAGACCCTCGACATAGCGTATCGAGTCGAGGTTGATCTGCAACAGTTTGTACTCGCTCTTGACAAAGATGCTCTTGACCTCGTCTTCGGGCTTGTTCTCGCTCTGATGCACCAGTTGAAACCACTGCAGAGCCTTGTTGCACGCCTCGAGGAAGGTGGCGTAGGTGATGGGCTTGAGCAAGTAGTCGAGCGCACCCGTGCGATAGGAGTCAACGGCATACTGGTCGAAGGCGGTGGTGAAGATGACGCGCGTGCCCTCGGGCAACATGCGCGACAACTCCATGCCACTGACCTCGGGCATCTGGATATCCAGGAAGATGAGGTCGACATCACTGTCCTTCACGCCATTGAGTGCATCAGTGGCATTATTGTACTTCCCCACAAGTTGGAGAAAAGGAATCTTCTGCACATAGCTGGCCAGCAACTCCACTGCCAGCGGCTCATCGTCGACGATGATACATTTAATGGTCATAGTTTATATGTTGGGTTGTGGATTAAACTTCAATACTATTAATCACAATGCGAGAGAAGTACTCGGTGTTGTCGTTGCGCAGGCCACGCTCCCAGGTGTAGCGGCCGGGGTAGATGAGCTCAAGCCGCTTGCTCACTTGCTCCAGCCCGATGCCACTGCCGCTCTTGTCGTTGGCGCGCTTGGGATAATTGCTGTTGGTGATGGCACAAGTGACCTGGCCATTGTGCTGGCTCATCTCGACACGGATGAGGCCCTTGCCTTGCGGCGAGATGCCGTGCTTGAAGGCATTCTCGAGCAGTGAGATGAAGATGAGCGGTGCAATGGGCGTGGTGTCGTCGTCGGCAATCTTGATGTCGGTCTCGATCTTCACACCGTCGGTGACACGGATGCGCATCAGTTCGATGTAGTTGCGCATAAACGCCACCTCCTTGTAGAGCGGCACAAAGTCTTGCTGGTTATCGTAGAGCACATGGCGCAGTAACCGACTCAACTCGTCGACCGCCAACTGAGCCTTGTCGGCATCGAAGGCGATGAGGGCATAGATGTTGTTGAGCGTGTTGAGCAGGAAGTGCGGATTCAACTGATTGCGCAGATTGCTCAACTCGGCCTCGGCCTTGGCCTTCTCGGCCTCCTGGCGCGCCTGCTCGCTGTGCTGCCACCGCTGGGTCAGCCGCACCGCCATGCTCAGTCCCACCACCATGATGAGCGAGATCGTGTTGTAGAAGTACATGGGCACATGAGGTGGCCGTGGTCCACGGCGCGGCGGCCGATGTGCCCCAGCCGGCATCCAGTTGTTGACCATCTGCCACCACTCCACCATCAGGCCCAGAGCCAGAGCAATCAGTCCCACGTTGATGGCAAAAAACGCAGTTTTGCGACCGTTGAAGTAGAACCGCGGAATGAGCCAAAGATAGTTGATGTAGAACAGTAGCATATAACTTAACGGCCCACCCAACGAGCGGAACCACCATATCACAGTTTGCGACCATGAGGCGTTAGGCGAGGTGAAAAACAGCAGCGGCAGGAACAACACGATGCTCCAGCACAAGATGTGTATTGTAAAGTTTCTTTTCATCTCATTTCAATTGAAAATTGCGAATTTACAATCATCCAACTGCTCCACTTTCTAATAGCGCAGTGATGAGAACGACTATCTTCATATAAAGACAGTTTTTTACGTTACAAAATTACTAAGAAAGTCACTCCAACACAAATCAGATAGACCAAAAGCCCGAAATCAATAGAGAATCTCACCAATTTTCCCGACAAACATCGCGCGACCCATTAACGACTCTCTCGGCCACATGGCATAAACTTAACGAGCCACCTTGTGGGGTGGCTCGTTGAGTTGTTGGGTTAGATGAAGCGCCAGGTGATTGTGCCTATGCCTTCGCTGGTGCGGTTCTTGGGAACCGAGAAGGCACTCTCGCGGGCAGCCTGCTCGCATGAACGTCGCACCTCGGGATGAGCCCAGGCTTCACCACTGCCACTGACGGCATGGGCCTCGATGACCTTGCCACGCGGATTGACGCGCACTTGCACGTTAATCTTGCCTGTCCACTTGCTGTGTGGACGCCCCCAGTACTCGGCAGTATAACCCACCAGGCCACTGATGCCGGGCTGACCACTGCGCTCGCCCTGCGAGGCGTTGCCGTCGGGCGAACCAGTCTTGCTGGTGGTCGTGCCGGAACTCTTGCCGAAGGCGTCCTTCACACGGTCGTTCTTGGGCGTGGTGGTCTCCTTGCCGCGCTTGACCTTCTCCTGTTTGGCATCGGGCTTCTCTGACTTGGCTGGGCCAGTCTTCTGCGGTTTCTCCTCCTTGGGTTTCTCCTTGACCTTCATCGGCGACTCTTGCTTGGCAGTCACCACAGGTTTGGGCTCGGGCTTGGGTGCTGGCTCGCCAGCGTCCTCCAGGTCGTCACCTTCCACATCGGGCTGGTCACTCTGCTGCTCGCTGGGCGTGGGCGTGTCCAGATCCATCTGTTCGTTCTGCGAGAGGTCGGGCAGGTTGCCCAACTCGACAAACTCGCCACCGAACATGATGGTGTCCTGCTGGAGTTGCGCCAACT
>Ga0310691_10002545_pt1 | contig 23933 bp, 29 predicted proteins | sample 176DNAGHGlowgp2_FD_203887 | JGI IMG/M metagenome (GOLD analysis project Ga0310691, IMG submission 203887) | Sheep rumen microbial communities from Palmerston North, Manawatu-Wanganui, New Zealand - 1766 DNA GHGlow gp2 (v2) (version 2) | ecosystem: Host-associated > Mammals > Digestive system >...
CAGGCAAGCGGCTATAAAGAGATTTTACTTTAGAAGGAGCATCTTTTACTCCATCTTTACCTTCTTCTAATTCAGCTTTTTCTAAAGCAACTGTGGAATCCACATTGTCTTTTTTAACATCAGCTTCATCAATTGAGAAGTTTTTCAACATTTCAGCTTTATCATTATCTGTACCAGGAATTGTATCAGGTAATTCTGTAGCAACTAATTCTTTAGCTAATAATTTTCTGCCATTTTCTAAAGTTACAATGCCTTTTTTAGAAGCAGTAACTTTAAACTCTTTACCGTTTAATTCAACAGTATCGCCAACTGTCGGAATGATTTTTTTGGCAACTTTTTTAACAGATAATTTTGAAGCCAATTTTGTAAATGCTTGCATTGTATAACCCACTTTAGCAGCAATTTTATTAAAGATTGTCTCAGCTTCAGGCAATTTCTTACCTTCTTTATGAGCTTTAATAATAGAAGCTTTCAATTCTTTGTTCAAAATAGAACCAGCTTTTAATGCTTTTAATTTGCCGCCTTTAAGTTTTAAAATATAGTAAGAATTATTTAATGAAGCATGTGCTGTATGACAAGCAGCAGGAACATAACCTACTTCTTCAATTTCATCCATCACTTCAGGAGCATTCACTTCTTCTTCTAAGCCTTCTGCAGCTTCTTCAGCAGGAGTTTCAGCTTCAATAATAGCTTCATAAACTTCTTTATTCTCTTCTGCAGTACCTTCTGGAGTTTCTACAAAGAGTTCTGTGCCATCAGCTTTTGTAATTTTAGTTAAATCGTCTACTTCTTCTTCATCTAATTTAACATGTTCTTCAGCAGTAGCACCATCAGTTAAGACGATAAGATCTTCTTTTTCAGCTTCTGGAGCTTCTTCAGTTACTTCTTCTTTCACTTCTTCAGCTTTAGGAGCTTCTTCTTTAACATCTAAATCTTTTTCATCTTTTTCGAGATCAACATTTTCTTCTTTGATCTCTTCTTCAGCTTTAATCTTTTTGGATTTTGCCATTTAGATTTTTCTCCGTTTTAATTTAAATAAAACAATACGGACATTTGTTCCGTTAAAAATTTAAATGAAATAATCTTATTTATAAGTTTTTTCAATAATTTTATCTAAAGAAGCTGTATTAGAAAATGGTTGTTTTTCAAATGTAACAGTAGTTTCTAATATATCTTCATCTTCTTTAATAGCTTTATAGCCAAAAGGTTCTACTAATGAAATAATATCATCTGCTACATATCTTCCACGAGTATACGCAGTAACAACTAAATTGCCATTATTATCTTCATAGACATGATAATTATCATTGTGCGAAATATTTCCATGAGTAGATATAGACCCAGCTATACCACTTTTATTTAAAGCATTAATAATTGCTTCTTTATTTGATGAAGCTGTACTAGAAAATGGTGTATATGACCAATTATCATAAGATTCTATTTCTTTATCGAAATTTGCTTCTTCCTCGTTATATGGGTCCTTTAAATCTTTATAAGTAAGAATATGACCTTCACCTAATTTAGATTCTTCTTCATTAGTAGTAACTTCTGCAACATCTATATTAGGTTCACCTTCAACTGCTACTGTATTATCAACAAAATCTTCTTTAGGTTCAGCTAATTTATTTAAATCTAATACAGTTAAACCAATTTGTAATTCCATTAATTGTCTTAAAATACCCTGTAAAGGAGTATTAAGAATATTTACGTCATTTTGTTGATCCATTACTTGATTTGTAATTGCAGCAGCACAATTTTGAAGTTTATTTAATAAAGTAATAGTATCTAAAGACTTAAATTGTTCTTCACAAGCAGTTTTAAATTCTTTCATTTTAGCGGCTTGTTTGATATTTTGATATTTAACCAATTCTGCTTGTAATTTATTTTCTTTTTTCTTCGAAGCCTTAATGTCAAATACGAAGGCGTCTTTGTCAGCAGGAACTGCCACAGCCGACAATCCACTAAAACATAAATCTCTGTTAATTTCGTATATATCTTCGCCTTTGTCATTTGTTTTACCTTTCATATAAGTAACTGGCATATTAGGGTTCATATGTTGACATAATTCATCAAAACTATGAGCAACATTACCACATTCAGAACATTCACATTCATTTGCTAAACAGCTCATCGATACCTGATTATATGTACCATCTAAAATTTGTTGACAAAACTCTGGATATTCATCTTTATCAATAGCACATAAACAAACTGCATACTCTTCTTCATCATTAGCAAAAGCATCTAATACGATACCCTTAGCATCTTCTTCACTATCTTCTTTATGTTCAATATAGAAACCACATCCAGGATAAGTAGGTAATGCTTTTTTAATTTCTTCCCAAGGGAAATAATCATAATTACCATTATGACCCCATTTTTCTCCACCAGAAATGGCTCTAGCTGTTAAAAATAAGAAATGGTTAGTATCATATTTATAAGCATCTTTAGGTAAAAAATCTGTTCTATCTTGAGATGGGTTATCGTTTGCTTGTTTTACAAAACTGCGCCACTGAAATTTTCCATTTTCATCAGTAGCATATACTTGTTTAATGTCTAAGTGAGCTACGCGTTTAAAAGGCATATTAAATAAAATCTCCAAATTTGGTTTAACTAAAATAATAAAAATATATTTTAAAATCTAAATGATTACTACAAAAAAATCCTCTATAACTTAATATAGAGGATTCTAATAATGAATATTTATTTGTTATTTAAATGGTTGTCCAGCAGGAGTACATTCCATTTGTTTTCTTAATTGATAGTCTTTATTTGTTTCCCAAGGAAATTTACCACCTAAGAAAATAGCTTTAAGAACTTGTTTAAATGTACATTTATTATCACTACATTTTTCTTTAGTAAGATTTTTAGCTTTTTCTACTTTAGCTTTAGTTTGCTGCTTTATAATTTGCCTTTGTATATTATTTTGCAAATCCATTTGAGTAACAGATTTTGGCTGCAATGCTAGTTTAAACCCATAAGAGCCTATGGTTGTATCTACTCTGCCTTGACCGAATGCGAGTAAGGGTGCTACTAATACTGCCGTTACTAATACTTTCTTCATTTCTACTTTATTCTCCTTATACATAAAAATAAGGACCTATTTTATTTAGGTCCCTATTAAATTTTTATTATTTTTAAATTTACATACAGGACCTATCATTATACTTTATAATAAAAGTATAAGATAATAGCTCCTTAATATATAAATTAGTATTTAACATATTTTATTTAATCAACGAATATTTCGTTACTGACTTCATCATCTATTTTAACTAATTTTTGTAAATATTCTACTTGAGATAACATTTCATATTTATCTAGATTATTGTCAACATTACCTTGTTCTACTTGTTTCATTAATTGTTCACTTGATTCAAGATAATTATCGATATTAGATTTAATACTCTTTAAATATTTAATTTGCATTTCTAATACTTCTTCCAAAGTATCATAACCATAAGCTGATTTTATTTCTTTAGCTTTTTCATCATCTTTATGTTCAGCTCTTAAATAATCTAATTCCTCTAAAGCGTCTTCTTTAGTTTTAAAATGATAATCTTTACCATCTGAATTTTTATAAGTTCCATTTGGAGTTTTAATTACCCAATCTGTTTCAGAAATTTTTTCTACTTTCCAATCTTCACTTGCTTTTAATAATCTAAATTTCATAAAATTTATTTTCCTTCTTTAATATCTAATAAAAGCACACCCAATACAAAGAATAAAGCAAATACTTGTAATTTACCTTGTAAATTTAATGGTAATGTATGCCAAGTAATTAAAGCCATAATAATAGCAGCTAATTTTTCTTTTGTATTAAAAATTTTGAAGAAAGATACAAATACGATTTTAATGTATTTCCAAATAGTTTTTAAAACTTCTACGATTTTATCCCATACTTTTTTCATAATTTACTCTCCTTTTTCGTCTGCAACTGGATATTCCATGTCAATATATCCCCAACTTGGAATTCCAATAAAGTTACCATGAATTTCACTTGTGCTAGAATGACGATTACATAGAGTGTTATCATCAAAATCTTTTAATTCATTTAAAACTAATTCTAGCATATATCTTAATCCTCCAACTGTTAACCCCAAATCTGATTTCCAACCAGCTTTAACTACTTTTGTAAATTTCATATAATCTCCTAAATTATCTACTATGTAATAAATGTGCTTTGATTAATTTTACGTCTTCTAAAATAATATCTGTTTTACCAGCATTTTTATCTAATTCAGATTTAATATTACTAATTTCTTGTCTTGTAGCGTTTAGATCAGTTTCTAATTTACTTACACGAGGTGGTAAACCATTTGTTTGATAAATAAAAAAGGTAACTGCTGCAATACAAGCAATTACGATAGATGCTAGTTTTACTACATTTAATACAAAAGATGTATCTTCTTTTAATTTTGATGTCATTCTATATAAACCCTTAAAATCGATTTTGTAAAAATATAAATGAAAATTAAATTATAAAATCTTTTTCAAATTCGTCAAAAAATTCATCACTCTCGTCATTAAACATATCTATATATACGAAATCTCCTACATCTATACCATTAATTATTAGACCTTCATCTGCACAGCCTTTAGCAATTTGTAGAAGAACCATAAAATTTTTGAAAGTCATTTTCTTTTTAAGTCTATTTTTAAATTCTTGTTGCTTCATTTTTTATTCCTTTATTTCCTGCAAGGGGCAATCTTCGCGTTTTTTGCCTTTTTTAACACTCTCTGGAATATCCCAGGCATCGTTTCTTAACTGAAATATAATGTGACATATCGTTTCTTCTCTTGCCAAATCATTTATTCCAAACAAACATTGCCAACAATCTTTAGGCATATTAATAGGTAATTTTACTGTCATTTTATGCTACCTTTGCTTGTTCAATTAGTCTATTAAGCAAATCTAATTGATTCTGAATCACTTCAGAATTATCAATATGAAATGCTTTTACAGTTTCATTAGTCTCATTAACAGCAATTTTCAATGCTTTTTTTTGTGCTTGTAATAACTTTGTTTGCCATTCTAACAACTGGCTAAGTGTAACTACACACGTATTTGAAATAATCATATTTCTACCTCCTAATTTAATTATATTATACTATTTTTAGTTAATATATTTTTCAACAGTATAAAGTATATAATTTAATGTTAAATATGCTAATAGTAATATACTGACTCCTAATATAGAAATTAATATGTCTTTTAAATAAAACTTATAAACTAAATATAAAAATCTATATAAGTGTTTTAATAAAGATTTAAACTCTTTTTTAATAAGTTCATATTGATAATCCCATATAAACTTTTTAACTTCTCTTTCATAACACTCTTTAGAACAATAAGTTGTTACTGGATTTATATTAAAATTAAATTTATTCATTTTACTACCTCCATATTTTTAATTATTTCTTTTACTTTCTCTTTGTTTTCAAACTTTTTAGCAAATTCTATCCATTCTCGTAAAATTAGTTTACCTGCTTTTAGATTACATTCTTTACAAAAATCAAATGGAATATTAAATTCATCTTCAGTTTCATCCATTTTTCCTTTATAATTTACAATATTATAATGAACTGTAGACCAAGGATAAAGAGCATTTATAGATTCTTTATCTAACTTTTTGCCACATATATCACAATAATATTCATCTTTTGTTTTAGTAATTGTTTTAGTTACTGTTTTCTTCATAATACTACCTCCTTTTCTTTATATTTATATTATACTACATTTTTTAGAAAAAGTAAATAGTTATTTTTGTATTATTAAAACACTTTAAAGTAACAAAAAGAAAGGTTTCCTATAAATTATATAAGAAACCTTATAAAATGCAATCTAGATGTGATTTTAGTGAATCTAGACTTATTCTAAATAGTTTTGCTCATTAGAATCTTTTTCTTCTTTATTAGTAGCTTTAATAATTTTTTCAACTATACTAGCATCTTTTATTTTACGATTATTGAAATAATAACAAATAAAGAATTCAAATAATCCTAAAGCTGCTAACATTACTCTATAGTCTCTATCTAAAAGAATAATAAGTACTGTTAAAGCGCAAGTAAAAAATACTAATTTATTGCGAAAACTTTTTAAATCTTCTAATAAACTAAGATTAGCTTCTAGAAAAGTAACTATTATTTTTCCTAATAACTCAAATACTTTTTTAATAAATGATAACATATATTAATTTAAATGAGTTAGTTATGCCTCATCTACCCACGTTAGGGTTCCGTTTACATTTTTTAAAACTTGTGTCTTTGTCGCATCGTAACCGGTCAAAGACGTAATATCTGTACTAGTCATCGGTATCTTCCCATTAGCATCTACTACCGGTGTGTCAAACACCTTAAAAGTGTTAGCAGTAGAGTTAGTACCTGAACCTAGTTGGATGGCGGATTGTGCGGAAGCCGTGGCATTATACCCAATAGCAGTTGCGCTATTTGCACTTACATTTGTTAAATAACCGACAGCAACTCCGTTGTTCCCTGCTGATGTAATTTGAACATTAGAACCAACAGACACAGCATAACTTGCATTGTTCCTATTGTAATAGCCGATTGCCAGTGAATTTCCTTGGTTCGCTTGTGTATAGAAAGAGGTGCTATTAGAAGCTCCGATTGCAATACTGTTAGCACCAGCTGCTCTAGTAAGAGTTCCAATGTTTATGCCTCCTTGAGTGGTTGTAGAATAACTAGAACCGATAGTAAGACTTGCAGCACCAGTTGCAGTATTTTTTAACATTCCGCTAATATCAGACTGTGTAGCGTAATTACTCAAATCCTGCGTGTTATTTATTTGTTTGCCTATTGCTGTAGCTCCACGCCAGTATTCTTCTCCATTTACTTTTACATAGCATTCTTTCAAATCAATGGAACCATTAAACACGTTACCATGCGAAGTGTTGTAATCATATCCAATTGCCATAGGTTCTACCCAATAAACGGCTGAAAGAGGTAAAGACCCTAGTTCGCTATATGAAGTGCCATCTGTAGATAAATATGCAGTCCAATTCGAACCATCCCAAATAGCCTTTGCCCAATAAGTTGTATTATAAGACAAAGCATATCCACTTTCTACTGTTACCCAGTTTTCTCCGTCAGCGGTGCATGGTATCTGTAATATAAAGGCGCCATTTAATGCCATCTGAGGAGTAAGTTTGTTTTGTGTAGTTTGTCCGAAAATCGCTTGATATCTTCCAGGGTTAGAAGAACTTGTTGTAAATTTAGCACCAAACTCAAAAGATGTAATAGGTAAGCTTGGATTAGTAGGACCTATTAAATAGCTATTCATTGTTATACCAGATAAAATACAATCTGAAGAAATAGTGGGATTACCCACAATCGTTCCATTGACAGTGTATTTATCTGTTATCGAAATATCTTTACCTGCTACTAAATTGTCTTGAGTCCAAACATTATCTGGTACTTGTGCTATTGCTGTAATAGTAGTAACATCATCTTCTTTTGTTAAAGTAATTCCGTCACCTGCTATCAAATTTTCTTCTGTATAAACATTTTCTGGTAAAGATGGAACTTCTGCCGAAATAACATTATTTTCTATAGTAATATTATCTCCCGCAGTTAATTTATCTTGTTTACCTTCTAAAACAGTACTTATATCTTCAGTAATTTTATTTGAAATTTGTTCAATTGATACTTTATTAGCAGTAGAACTAGCATTACCACCACTTACATAAACAGCAGGTAATACAGTTTCATCTGATACTGTAGTAATTGCTGTTAATTCATTGATTTTCTTCCCTGTTTGGGCCATAACTAATTACCTCTATAGAGTTTAAAATTTTTAAAAAATTTTTGCAAAAATTTATATATTAAATTTAAATGATACGAGGAGCTAATTTTATTTTAGCTCCTCTTTATATTTATTTAGATGATTTATTTTATTCTAAATCCCAACCATAAGTAAACTTACCTGTACCTTGGTTTGCATAGAATTGCTGATTAACTATATCAAACATTCCATTACTAGGTACTGTAAAGTTACCTATTTTTAAGCCGGTTGGTACAGGGACGAAGTGACGGATAAGTACATTATTTTCAAAGAATTTTAAATAATAAATATAGTTCTCTGATGTTTCTCCAATATATGGGCCAGTGGACAAACCAATACCAAAAATAATTATCTCGGCCGGAGTATCAGTGAATGTAGTATTAGTTTTAGTAATTGAAGTCCCATTTAGGTCCACAATATAATCAGAACCAGATATGCTAGTTTTTACATTATAAATGTCAGATGAACTTGTATTTTGAAATGAAAAATATGTAGATGCAGCAAATACATTAAGAATAGAATTATTCCTTCCATAAGCCATTCCTAAAGCGTTTGTTGAACTATTCGCTGCACCTCCATCAAAAAACCATGGGTAAGTGTTTTGAGTCTGTTCATTATTTTTACATTTAATTTCAAATGTTGTATTATTTGTTGGAATAACTCCAGATTTCAAATAAGCTTCACGAATCCCAGTAGCACCTTCTAAATAAATATTAGGATTGGCCCATACTAATTTTCCGTCTTCAATTATGTAATTTTTACTATTACTTCCATTAGTTATTAATTTCCAACTTTTATTAGTAACAATAGCTTTATCGTCATTAGTTAAAGAAGAAGTTCCAGTAGCTCCAGATACATCTACTACTTTTATTTGAGAAGGTTTACTATTAAACCAAGTTACTTGTTTAGATTCATGTCCAAACCACGGTACATCATTTACTTTGATGTAGGTATTATTGAGGTTTACAGACAAACTAGTTCCTTCAAATGGGTCTGCATAAGCTATATAATAGTTGTACCACGCGCTTGTTGAAAAATCTGGCGCAGCTCCTTCAGTTGTTGATATTAGAGTGCCGTTTACATAAAAATAATATGAAGTACCGTCGTAAACCAATTTAACAAGATATTCCGTGCTTACGTTGTATAGAGCTGACAATGTTATCGTGCTACCACTCACAGGCGTAATCGTAATTGTTGTTGCGCGTTGCCCACCGGGGTTCCAAATAGAAATCCCAGGCAAATTTAACACACGAGCATATTTACCCGCAACCGAAGCGGTTGTATAATCTAACTGTATTTCAAACGCACTGGTACCCGAATTATATACTCCGTTGATTTTCAAACAATTGCTGCTATTTACATTGCTAACCACACCGCCAGTAATCGTGGGGCTACCTACTACCGTATAGCCTATAGGGCCTGTACTTATTTGAGAATTTATTTTAATATACGTTTCATTGAGATCTATAGAACCAGAAAACCCCACCGTGAAATAATAATTATTCGCTCCAATATTAAACGTAAACGCAGCGCCACCAGCTAGCAACTCACTGGAAACCAACTGTTGGGTATCTACCAGTGTGCCATCCTGATATACTTTAAGCGTATACACCCCACTAACTCTTTGAAATAGCAACCGATACGATTTTGTATAGTCTATAGTATGTGTGGATTGTACGGCTATAGCGGACCCTTTTATTCTAGCTGAAAATCTATTGGGGTAACTAGCACTTGGGGAGTTAATCACAATAGCAAAGTAATTACCTCCAATACTGCTCTCATAGTTAGACACAATCGGGTTTACGTCGGTAGCCTGAGTAAAATTATTTATGCTAAACTGCATAGAAAAATCTTGTCCACTGTCCGTGAAAGATTGAGAAGTACGCAAGCTATCGTTTCGCGTAAATCCACTGGCTACGTCATCTATAATAGTAGGACTACCTACAACCTCATAACCTACATTATAAGGAATAGTATTAAATAGATTTATTAACCCATTTCTATCTAAGCTAGTATAACTTACATTTATTTGTGAAGTAATTTGATTATCAAAAGGAGCATCAGGATTTACTTTTACAAATTCTAAATTTCCTAATTGATGAGTACTATCTCCATGAATTCCTAATTTATTAGTATTAGGTTCATTACTAATGTCAAATGTAGTAGGTTTTAAATTAGTATCATTAGTAATAATATCTGTTAAATCTGGATTACTATAATCTAATTTTGGTAAAGTTTTTAAACTTTCATTAGCTTTAAAATCTTCTGGTTTAACTTGTAAAGATTCAGATAAATCTACTTTTTGTAAGTTAGTATTATTATCAAAACTATTTCCTTTTGATTCATAATTACCTTCTAATCTTACATATTTAAGATTAGGAAGATTATTTAAAGCTTCTTTTAATGAAGTATTACTTGAATTAGTTCTAATAGTATCTATATGTTGAGTATTAGTATTAGAACTATTAAAACTTTGCAGTGCATATTCATTAGAAAGATTTAGGTCACCTTCAATAGATTTTAATTGAGGATTAGCCACAGAAGGTGAAGAAAAAGCATTATTCAAATCTATAGTATTTTTTACTTTAATTTGAGCTTGTAAAAGTCCTTGATTAGTTGCCATGATTAAATTTCTCCAAAATTATTTAAAATCTATTTTTAACTATCTTTGCCATAAGTTGCTAAAGTATCTGCACTAAATTCTTGTGTGGTAAGATTTACAGTTCCATTAGAACTTGTAGTAGTATTACCATAAGTAAAATTAGCAGGTACTGGAACATCTGTTTCTGATGTATATATTTTCCCAAACCATAATTCATTGTTTACTTTGATATAGGTAGAATTGAGGTCTATTGAACCGCTTAAAGCCGTCCCACCACCCCCCAAATCAAAATAATTGATAGAATGTTCCGAACTTCTTACAGAAGATGTTTCTTGAAGCACATAACCATTTCCTTCATCTAAGTACAGGGATTGATTCACTCCATCCATTATATACTTTGCCTTGTAGTTTTTATTGGTTAAAATTGCCCCTGCGTCTGAATTAAGAAAAGTTCCTACTGGCGAATAAAAAGATAATGCTGCATAAGCGTTAATATGCAGTCCGTATGTAATATTATTAGTTGCCTGGAAGGTGCATAAATTACCACCACCAGTTAAATCAGACACAGAAAAACCAACAACCATTTCATACGCCGTGTTAAGGGGAAATCCATTACGGATTTGCAAATTGTCATTTCCACTAAACCCACTAGCAACTCCATCTACAATAGTAGGATTACCTACTACTGTATATTGAGTAGGTCCTTCTAAATATAATTTAGGACTTGCCCAAGTAAGTAATCCATTTTCTACTTTATAGTTAGTATCAGTACTAAATCTAGTGATATTACCATTATTAGGTTCTACTTTAATTACATGAGCTTTTAAAGTACTAGGTGTAATAATATCATATCCAGTAGTTAAAGCTAAATTGTTCCAATTAATATCTAAAGGATTTGATTGTTCTTTATATATTTTTTGATTATCAATCCAAACATTATAAGTTCCAGATTCATCTGATTCTGTTTCTATAGTAGGATTAATACCTTGAGTATTATAAGTACTATAATCTGAAGAATGAGAACCTAATAGATAAATTGCATTATCTGTATAAGTAGAAGGAGTCCAATCTTCTTTTCCAAACCATAAAGAATTGTTTACTTTGATATAGGTTTCGTTGAGGTCTATGGAGCCGCTATAGGTTCTTGTAGAATCAGTACATTGAATATAAAGAGTGTAATTTGCACTTACAGTCTTGCTAGTCCAATCTTTATCAGATGAATTAAGCAGAGTTCCACTATCACTATAAATTTCAGCACGCCATATACCATTATTTCCTGTTATCTTAAAACGATACCACGTATCTGGTTGTATTCCCCCTCTAATATACATATCGTTGAAAGTTAGTCCAGTGCCGTTAGAATATCCCATACGAATTGTAAAAAGAGCATTAGTATAGGAGGATATCGTCCAATATCCTACATTCTCAGACGTCAAGATAGGATTAAAACTTGATGAAAAAGTAGTAGGCATTTTTGCTCTTACATAAATTTCTACGTTCTTATTATTAGTTGCGTTATATGTTTGTGAAATTTGCAAGTAGTTACCAGAAAAAAACCCACTCGCAATTCCATCTACAATAGTTGGGCTACCTACTACCGTATAATTTACAGGACCTACCATTTTAGGACTTAATAATTCTGTTTTAGGTTTAAACCAATATTGTCCATTTACTTTGATATAGGTTTCGTTTAGGTCAATGGAACCTGGAAAAGCAGAGTTCTTATCCCAGTTATTACCCAAAATAACAGGTCTATCTGTATCTACAGCAGCTCCAATATCTCCAGTAGAAGCACTGTCTGCTAGTGCCCATTGAGTGTTATCAGTCTTTGTAAACAACTCTACAGTGTTATTTTGAATAACTCCCTTTATCCAATAAGTACCTGTTTGTAATTGTGCAGTTAGTTTTACAATGTCAGAATATACATACCATTCTAAAACTCCAGTCGACGTTACACGACAACCGCTAATACCAGAGCGGTATGGGAAATAAAACAACTGTCTAGTTACGTCATAACCTTGTGGTAATGATATTCGTGTTTGAAATTCAAAATTGGTCTTGTAATCGCTTTGAACGGTTGAAGGAACATTTACACTGCTCTTTAGATAATCATTCGCACTAAACCCACTAGCTACTCCATTTACAATGGTAGGGCTGCCTACCACTGTATAACCTACTTGACCTTTAATGATAGGAGTTTCTACTGTCAAATTGCGAGTATCATCTTTTCCTATTTGTGCTTCTTCTGGAGCTGGAATAAATTCTTGAAATCTAGATACATTACCAAACCATAGTTTGCCGTTTACTTTGATATAGGTTTCGTTGAGGTCTATGGACCCAATGAAAGGAGTTGCAAAAATAATGTTTTCATATCCCATAACCATTGTTGTAGAATTACCATTATTAAATGCTGATATATTGGGAATTTCAACTTCTTTTTCTAAAGTTGTGCCTTTATATATTTTCACGAAAGCAGTTGTGCCATTCCTCAAAATGTTGACCGTATATTTAGTTCCATAATCAAAAGTATAATCTATATAACCTGTTTCCTGTGAACTACTAGAATTAAAAACTACATTTAATCTTGTCCCATTGTAGGCAAAAAATGCTCTAAAAGAACCAGCATAAAATAAACAAGCATTTGATGCTGAAGGAGGGGTTGTAAATTCTATATTTAATTCCAAAGATGAACCACTATCTTGAAAATTATTTATTCGTAGATAATCACTACTACTAAATCCACTTGCCACCCCGTCAACTATAGTAGGGCTGCCCACCACTGTATAACCTACAGGGCCTTTTACTAAATCACTATTAGTATATACCCATCCATTACTAGGAGCAGTTGTATTATTATATTCTAATCCTGCTGGTACTGGTACCATATTAGATGTAGTATAATTTTTACCATAAAACCAAAGATTATCATTGACTTTGATGTAGGTGTTATTTAGGCCAATGGAACCTTGAAATGCTCTAATACCACCCCAATTTCCAATATGTACATCCTTAAATTGTGTATCAGTAATTGCTAAATTGTTTATCGTGCCGAAGGTGGTATAGTTTACCCCATCCGTGGAAATCAAGGCAGAGGCTGTCGTATTTGTTATAATACATTTCATCCAATAATCTGTATCAAGTGCTAGTGCCGTATCATAAGTTACGGAACCATAAACACCTACATTGAGCATTATTTTTCCATTCTCCATAATACGAATGCCCAACGTCTCCGAATTAGAATTATAGTATGAAAAGAAGATGGTTTGTTGGACACTTGAGGAAGAACTAGGCGTTTTGAAATTAAATACCATCTCTATATTGTTATTTGGAATCGCAGGCAAACTCAAATAATCACTACTGCTAAACCCACTAACTACTCCATCTTTAATAACTGGATTACCTACTTTTTCATATGTAACTGGTCCACTTAGGAATAGATTTTTATTTCCACCAATTAATTTGCCATTATCATATTTATAATCAAAAGTATCTTCAATTTTAGGCCAATCATTTGGTTTTTGAAATTTGTTGTATGTAAATCCTTGATGAGGTGTAAGCATTATTCAGCCTCCCAACTATACATCTGATTACCTATCCATATATTTGTTCCATAGGGTTTAGTAAAACTAAACATATAACAAAGATTAGCTGTCATTGTAGGAGTTACATTTCCCCATTGAACACTGGTAGGCCAAGTTACTGTTTGTACTCCATCACTCATATCTAAAATTAAATAGAATGTAGTTAAAGCGTTAGTAGGAATATTTAAGTTTTCTGTACTAAATGTCAATGTAACTGCCCCAGTAGGTTTTAATGTATAAGCAGTAATGTTATTAATCAAAGTAATTGTTTTATTTGCTTCATAAGTAATAGTAGTTCCATTATCATATAATCCACGTTTAAAATCACCTGCTATAGCATCTACGTAAGCTTTATTTGCTATACCCATATCTGTAGTAGGTTCATTACTTACTGTTGGATTACCAGGTAAATTCACATCACTTTTAATTTCCCATTTACCTGTTACTGTATCTAAATAAAAGTATTGTGAGCTTAATTGTGGAGCATAGTCTTGCCATTCACCAGCAAAATATACATAAGTTTCGCCATCTGCTAAATCTTTCCAAGCATCTAAATCATCTGGATTATAGTCTTCAGTAGCATTTTGCCAAGCACTTCCATCCCATACTTTTAAGTCACTTGCTAAAATAGGAAGTGTAGAAGGTAAAGTTGCACTGTTATACCATAAATTTCCAACTTTTAAATTATAATCTGTAGAGGAAGGTGCTGTTGTCGAAATATATCCCATAAATGTCAAATCTGAAGTCTTTACTTCTTCTAAATCAGACATTGTAGCACCTAAGTTATCTGCTGTAAGAGGTGTTTTAAAATCAGTTGCTTTAGTTGCTTTAGTAGCAATATCTTCAGTATTTTGTGCTACTTGTTGTTGTAATTGTGCTATTTCTGCTGCACTACCAGAGGCTGTAGTAATACCAGGAATAACTAATGTTGCTTTAATACTCATTTATAATTCTCCTTTTAGTTATTTCTGTAAGGTGTTTGTACCAAACCCATTTCATATACTTCATTTCCAGAATCATAAGTAACTGCTATCCATCTAGTCATAGCAATTACTGTGTTAATTGTGTCATCTTCAAAATCTGTTTCTTCAATCATTTCAGAAATAGATTCTGGTTTTTCTGATTGATTACTCACATAAACTCTTGCTGAACCTTTGATTTGTAAGGTTGGTAACATATAACTATCAGCAAAGTACTTTCTTTGATAAATTTTTCCTGATTCTAATAACATTGAAATTTAAACCTCTAGCTAGAATTTTATATATTAAATCTAAATGAATAAGGGCTCTATCAATTTAGAGCCCTTAATTATAAATTTGTAAATTTTAATCTTACCAGCTATACATTTGGTTTCCAATCCAAGCGTTTGCTCCTGCAGGTCTAGTAAAACTAAACATATATTTAGCATTTGCAGTCATAATTGGACTAATATTGCCCCATTCTACAGATGAAGGCCATATTACATTATGTAAACCATCTGTAAAATCTAGTACTAACATAAATGTAACATATTCATTTTCTAGTCTAGATAAATTATCTGTTACAAAAGACATATTTACATCAGTAGTAGGTTTCATATAATAAACAGTAGAAGTTTCTGATAAAGTTACTATTCCATTACTACAATTTTGCACTTCATCATAAATATCATGAGGAATTACTAATGTTGGTGTTACTACGTGACCGTTAAAATAAATCGCCATTGATTCTACCACTCCAAAAATGTCTTATTATCATCTGTATAGATAGTTGTTTCTTTTCTATCTATAATTATACTTTCATTTGGCGAAATATATTTTTCTACATCACCAAATGGATTTGTTACTAAACCACATTCAAAGGCATTACCATCATTTTCAGTTGTAATTGCTATCCATCTAGGAACAGTAATAAAAGAATTTATTTTATTAGCTTTTATACCTTCATCTTCAGTCATTTCTTCTAATGTAGGTTTTGTTCCTTTATCGCTTACAAAAACTTTAACACCTTCAGAAACTTCTAATGAAGGCATCATTAAAAATTGACATTTTCTATAAGTTGAATATACTTTATTTGGTTCTAATAACATATATTAAATTTAAATGATAAATGTTTATGCTTCGTATTTACTTTTATTAGGAAATTTCTGTTGCAATAAAGGTTCCACTCTTTTAAATATACAATCAGATGTAGATAATAAATTTGTATTAAAATCAAAATCGTTAATATTAGTAGATAATACTTTTACATCTTTTATAGTTTTTGTATTAGTTAAAAACTTATTTCCATAGATACTTCTTTTATTACAATGTTCAAATTCACTTGAAATCACCTTTAAAATGCTTAAAAACTTAGTCTTATTAATTATCATAGGAGCATGTAATTCAAAGCTTTTAAGAGTGTTTTGGCCTATTTCTTTAGTGTTTAAATAATATTGTTCTACTAATTTATCATATTTAGTTAAGTTTTTATGATTATTATGATAAAATTTAACTACTTCTTTTAAAGGACCTCTATCTAATAATAAATCTTCTACTTTAATAGGATTCATTATATAAAAATCATCATTCATTAAAATAAAGTCTTCAGAAATTTCTTTATTCTGACAAGCTATTTTAATATTATTTGTAGTTGTTTTATATCTAGAATCTAATTTAGTAGTAGGTATATGATATATATTAGCTATAGGAAATGAAGGAAGATCTCCTACAATAAATACTTTATTATGTTCTATATTCGTTAATGAACGTAAACTATATCTTAATTCTTTATTATCTTTTGTTCTTTCTAATATATAGACTATGTCCATTATTTCCCTCTCTAAAAATAAAAATGATTAATAATCTGGTAGATGAGTATTTCGTTACCAGATTAAATGATAAGTTCTACTCCACATTTCTGCTTCTTTAAGAACTGTTTGTATATAGGTTTCTGGTAACTGCGGCCAACCATTAGCTTGATGTATTTCATCTATTCTTTCTAAAATACTTAAAATAGTTATTTTCATTCCATACATTTGATAATCTTTTAATTGCTGTTCTGGATTATGAAAAATTTCTTTATAAGCAGGATTTCCATGTAAAGGATGAAATATAGCAGGAGCATTCTTTTGCATATCAGATAAGTTTGTTTTTATTCCATTCGCTCTTTGTTCTTCCCATATAAGTTTTAATGTATATTTATTTATAATATGATGAGCTCCATTATAGTCTTGGGCTTTTTGAATATATTTCCATTCTTCAGCAAATTTTGGATCCACTAATTCTGCTTCTTTAGATAATCCAGAAAAAACCCTTACATAATTGTAAGGGCCTACTATTGTAACTGGATGTTGAATTGTGTGTTTTGCTAATTGTCTTTCGATTGTTATTACTGATAATGTTGATGTATTTGTAAATGTATAATGAGTTTGTCTTTGTAGTGATTGTAATCTAGCGATTTCTAATGCATTATGTGTATTTGCTATAGGAACTCTTATTTGTCTTGTAACTTTAGTTGGAGTTCTAAAATGTCTTAACGAACGTCCTACACTAATAATATTTTGACTATATAATAAGTTTCCTCCTATTAATGTGATCAGTATTAATAAGAATTTTTTCATTTTATTTTGTTTTTAACTCCCTATAAATTATAATTACTAATAAACTAATTCTTCCTTGTATCTACTATATTACCATTAAAAGATAGTACTATAAGTAATTTTATTTATTATATAATAAAAAAATCTTTTTAAAATTTCTATTATATAGAATAAAAACTATCCAGCATTTTGACCGCCCGATAAAGCTGCTGTATATGTATAATCAGCTGTACCAGTAAATCTGCTTCTATATTCTACTGTTAAAATTTGTCCATTGCAATTTCCACCAGTAGCTTGAGGAGAAGTTATATACATTGTGTTTCCGGAATAAGTAGCATTATATCCTTGCGAACCATAACCAGAATTGAAGTTATCAACAATATCGTAAACTCTTAATCCATAATCTTCTCCTACATAAAATCTTGATCCATTAAAATAGGTCCAAACCATCAAATTTGTTGCAGGAAATGTAAAAGATAATGTTGCAGAAACACCTGGATTATATTTTTTCCAAACTTCTGTTCCATTATAATTAATGACTTTTATTTCATTGCCATTAATACTAATTGTTCCAGTATTTGGTATCTCTACTCCATTTAATTTAAAAGCCATTTTTAAAAGCCACCACTTGATTTTAGAAAATATTTTCTTAAGCATTAAAATTATGATACTTCTGGAAAAAAGAGTACGTTTGTAGCGTTAGCACCGTCATTATACACAATAGTTCCACTTTTTACTGGCATTGAAACGGTACCTGTATTAGTATCCTTAATATAAATTTGATTATTATAAGACCGGGACACATAGGCTGTACAAAGTATCATCCATCCATCAAAAGGCGCAGTAGTTGAGTTTGACGGATTCACAGTTCTAGAAGTACAAATTGTTGTATTTATTTTTTTCATAAAATTTCCACTGGCAATAGCTGAACTAGCAATCGAAGATATAGTATTTTGTCCAGCACTAGTTAAATTACTTAAATCTGTATTTGCTAAAGTTGATTCATCTATAATTGTTGTACCATTTAATTTAATTGGCATACATTATTCCTTAAGATGTTCTAATATTTAATGTATTTGTAGTAGAATCATATTCTAATATGACTCCACCTAAAGTAGAGCTTGTAGCAGCTGGAATTTGAGTTGCAGGTACTTTAGCATTTGCATCTAAACTTGCTACTCCACTCGCAACACCCTTATCTCCAGAATCTACTAATCTATAAATTGTAGTACCATTATGATGATAAAGTACATTTTCACTACCATTACTATCTATTACTAATCCACCTAATCTATCTGAAGTATCAGTACCATAAATTTTTAATTGTTTTGAGCTAGTATCTGATGTAATAGTAAAATTTCCAGAACCACTCATTGTTAAAGTTCCAGTCATTGTATCACCAGATTTAGAAACTTTACCATTTATAGCGGCAGTAACTATAGCATTTTGAACAGCGTTTGTAGAAGTTGTACTTAAAGCACTATCGTAACTTATTGTGGTTCCACTAGCACTAATTACACCGTTACTAATAATAATTGTACTTCCGTCTACTTTTACTGCACCTAAAGTAGTTGTAGTTGCTGTAGGAAGTGCTGTAGATGGAATAGAAGTATCACTCCATAAAACTGTAGCACCGCTTGTACTACCTTTATAAATATTTCCACCTCTAGCTACTAAACTATTTACGCTAGTTTCACCAGTTACATATAATTTATTACTAGCTGTAATATATCCACTAGTATTATAACCTAAAGTAGAAACTTCATTATTCGTATTAGCTAGACCGATTGTTTTTCCGGCTGCTAGATTTCCACCATTTACTAATGATAGATAGTTTCCTAAAATTTGTTGTACTTGATAAGGAGTAGCAGCTACTGTATTTTCTCCAGTATTAAATTGTTCTTGACTTGCTAATAAGGCATAATCAACACTATCTTCAATAACTTCATACATTACTGATGGATCTTTAGTTGTTAAAGCATTATATTCTGCTCTTGTACCTAACCATCTTCTAACTTGTCTATTTTGATTAATTTCAGTAATACTTAAACTAGAATAAGAATTAATGGTTGTTCCATCATAATAATATAATAAGTCTAAATAGGTAAAAAATTGATCAGTACCAACAGTAACGCCTGAATCCCATGCTGAACTACTTGTAGCTGTATATAGTTTATTATCAGTTGTATTTAACCATTTTTGTCCAGTTGTATAAGTAGTTGGAGCTGTAGATTGTAAAAAATCTAACTGAATAGCTTTACTTGCAATAAAAGCACGTACAGCTTTTTCAGAAGGTACTAAAGTATTACTATTAGTACTTAGTGTCGGATCTGTTGATACGTTTAAAAATTTTGTTACCATTTATTTTACCTATCCTAGAATTACTGCTGTATAAGTTCCAGCAGAAACTGTTGTATTATCTGTATATAATTTTAAAGTAATCGTTGATAATGTAACCGTACTATCTACTTCTACTGTATTTCCATTAGCTGTCTCATATACTCTAATAAATACATCTGGAGTAGCTAAACTATTACTGATTGTCCAAGTTACTACATTATCTATTGCAGTTAAAGCACTATTTGTATAAGTTCTTTTATTAATCGGATATTCTCTTGCTCCAATATAGTTAATATGACATTTGCCATTTGTAATTACTAATTCATATTTTCTTCCAGCAATAAATGTTGGAGGATTGTCTAAGAAAAAATATTCTGTCAAATTAGGAGCTGACCAAACAAATCCAGCAGCTGGTGTAAATGTTAAAGTTGTAAAATATTGACTACTAGGAACACTATTTAAAGTTAAACTAGTTAATATATTTGTAAATACATAATCTGTATTAGGTTGTATTGATAAACTAGGTGTAGTAGATGTATTAGTAATTACTGTTCTAGAAGGAGTATAAATACTAGAATCTACACTAACTAAACCACTTGATACTAATAATCCACTACCTACTTGCATTAAACCTTTATTAGTAGTAGAAGCATCTGCTAAAGTAGTAGTTGTAAAGAAAACCCATTCAGTTCCATTATATTGCCACAATTCGCCAACATCTTCAATGCCTACTTCGTCACCATTTCTAGGTTGTCTACCTGTAGTTGTATAAACAAATTGAGTTAAAAATGTTTGAATATCTTCATCAGAGGGAATAGTAGGCACAGTACCAATAAATTGGTTTTGTTGTTTTAAAGAATTAATTAATGGGTCATTGTCTAACCAAGCAGTAATAAATCCATCCTCATTAGCATAAGGAATAGTATTAGCTTGTGGTGTTGTAGAAATTCTTTTATATTGATTATGATTTGCCATTATTTACCTGCCTTTAAATCTCTTATTGTTTTAGCTAATTCTTCTAATTCTTTAGCTCTATTAACATTAAATTCACTATATGCTATAGGATTTCCTAAAATTCCTTCTCTAATTACACGAGGCATATTATATTCTTGTTCTTTTTGTATTAAAATCTCTTCTAAAGTAGGTTCAGGCTTAGCAGGAGCATATCCTTGAATATACCAATTTCCATTATATCCTTGCTCTACATCTAAATTAATAAATCCAATTGATTTATAAAATTCTATGTTATCACCTAGAGCAACATTTACTGTATGAAGTTTTTCATCTACAATTTTAGCTAATTTTTTCATATCTATCCTAATTTATAATAAACTGCTGAGCTTATATTTGAAAATGTAACTGTAGAACCTTTTTTTACAATACAATTTCCGCAATGCCATCTTCCAGAACCTTCATTATTTGGATCCGCCCATACACAAATTCCATCTACATATAAATATCCTGTTCCATATCCACCATAGCTTCCACTTACAACTACTAAAGCATTATAAGGCATTACAGTTCCACTAGAAAAACCAACACCTGTTCCCATATTAGGAGCGCAGTTGGAAATTGATTGTATATAAGCTAAACTATTAATATAATCTATACCATTTTGATTCAAATTATCTAAACTAATATTTGCTTTATTGACACTAGCTTCTATAATTTCATCTAAATTAATTGCAGAAGCATTTTGTATTTTATTATAAACACTTATAATATAAGGATATTTAATATTTAATGGTGTAACAGTATTAGATTTTCCCCATACTCCACCTTCTCTTACACCGCCAGTATAACCTTGTTCTGCTAATCCCCAATATCTAGATGGATCTGTTAATGCATATCTTCCTGGATCTCCATTATCGTCATAACTACCTTCAATATATAATGGACCATGAGTATGATTAGGTAGTCCAGCTTCTGTTAATAAAGATAATTGAGTTAAATCGCTTAAACCTTGAATAAAACAATTTATTGCTGGAAATTTTAAACTTGTTCCTTGCCAAGCAAATTTACCACAAGCTCCATAAGCTGCAAACGTTTGATTCCATTCATCAATGCCAACAATTAATTTTTGTCCGGTCATTTGATTGTTAATTGTATTTAATTTTTTAACAAATTGTGGAATTGCTGCAGCTGCATTTGGTAATAAACTACCATCTAATCTCCAATATCCTTCAGGCAAATCTGTAAAGGCATAATTCATAATTACGCCAACAGGAATTTGCGTTTGAACAATTGGATTCTTTAATACTGTAGGGTCTATTAATTTAGCTTTTTCTACAACTATTTTTACAGAACCTGCTGTTAAATTATTTAATCCAGTACCAGTAAATGTAGCATATAATGTAGTATCATTTGTAGTAGATAAAATTTCATCAAATTCATCTTTTGTAAAATTATTATCTGCTACAGGAGTTGTTAAATCGTAAACTGAAGAAAATCTTGTTGTATTATCTGAAGTGCCAACAGAAACATTTAAAGTTGTCATTCCAGTAAATTGTTCTGTTGTTTTAATATAAACACTTTTTACTGCTGTTCCAGCTAATACGCTTCCTAATACAAATTGTATAGAAGTTGTATCTTGTTTTAATTCATTCCAAGTAACTTCTAATTCTTCAAATACATCTGAAGTATATCTATCTAATAAATCTACACTAGATTGTTCTACAGTTCTTAAGGTAGTCCAAGTACCTTCTTCTGTAGAATCATCTAATAAGATACAAGTGGTCATATTACCACCTGTAACTTCTTTAAATAAACTTAATTGAGTATAATCTGAGGTATAGTAATAAATAGGACAAGTAATTGTACTTTCATTAATAATAGCTACTTGCCAGTTAGGCCATAAATCTTTAGCATTAGGTAGTACAATATAACTACCTGCTGACATATTATTACTATTTAAATAAATTGTTTTTGTACTTTCAGGAGTTAATTGAAGTAATTGATCAGTAAAACTAGCTGCTTCTAATCCTTCAATTACACGTTCTTCTAATATGGATCTTTTACCACGATAACCATCAGTAGTAACACCATATTTCTTATATACTTTTGACATTAAGATTATACCTCAGATTTATTATATTAAATCTAAATGAAAAGGTATTTTGAATAAAAATAAAAACCGTCTAGTTCTAGACGGTTAGATGAGATAATAACTATGAATAATTAATTATTTATATCTATTTTGACGTTCTTGAAGTTGTTTAGTAATTTCTGCTTTAATTTTTGGATCTAAGCTTTCTGCAAATGTTTCTACTTCTTTTTGTAATTTTTGCATAAAAGGACGTAATGTATCTAATTTAAATTCCATTACTAGATTATCTTCTAAATCATTAAAAGCAGACCAAACTGCTGTTTCAAATGTTCTTAAATGTTCATTAGCATTAAGTTCTGCTAATTCTTCTGCTGTTTTTGCTAATTTTTTGAATTTCATCACTGTACCTCTACATCTTTGGGTTCTTCAATAGGATCATCATCTGTTTCAATCCATTCATCATCAAGATGCCATTTTTTAGGAGTTTTTAAATCCTGTGGATTAAGTCTATTCGAAAAGTCTTTTAAAGCCATTTGTTTATATTCTTCGAAAGTAGGTTTACCGCCTAAAGTTTCCCAAACTACAGATTCTTCTGAATTCATATAGTCTTTATAACCTTTCATAAGTTCTTCATCAGAAGGAAATCCTTTTTTATGCATTTCTTCTTCAAATAACTTATTTGCATCTTCTAAAGTAAAATTTTTAGATTCTTTTTTCATATGTTTAAACATTTCTACTTGTTTTAATCTTTCTTCTGCTTCGGATTTAGTATCATAAGTACCTAAATTCTTTCCTTTTTCGGATTGAACTTGATACTTATTATCTTTTTTAACTATTTTAGATTGAATTACTCTAATTAGTTTCATAGATTCTAAATTAAATAATATTGCTTAATTCTTTTTCAAATTTATCTAAAAGTAAATATATTTTTTTTGCTTTTTCTTCAGTAATATTTGTATCACTATATTCTGGTGTATTTATTGCGTCCAAAATATGTTGAAATG
>Ga0310691_10002546_pt1 | contig 23925 bp, 22 predicted proteins | sample 176DNAGHGlowgp2_FD_203887 | JGI IMG/M metagenome (GOLD analysis project Ga0310691, IMG submission 203887) | Sheep rumen microbial communities from Palmerston North, Manawatu-Wanganui, New Zealand - 1766 DNA GHGlow gp2 (v2) (version 2) | ecosystem: Host-associated > Mammals > Digestive system >...
TTGAGTTACGGCTACCTGTCCGACGGGACGAAGGGTTCTGTGACGCTTGTGGATGCCGTGCCACGTAAGATATTGATACACAGTAAGATGCTTAAACAGGGTTGGCAGAAATCAACCAGCCCTGTTTGCGTAAATCATTTCATTTCAACGACTTGCAGGGCACGGTGGATTTCGGCGGGCTGGACCTCGCCATGAGCGACTTCGGCGCGAGGTTCTACGACCCCTTCACCGCAAGGTGGACCACACGCGATCCTCTGGCAGGGAAATACCACTCGCTGTTCCCGTACAACTACTGCGCAGGGAATCCGATGATGTATTATGATCCTGACGGGAGAGATAGACATATATCAACCAACGGTAAAACGAAACGAATAGAAGCTACATTCTATGTTGATAATGGTAAATATAATGGCGTATCCACTTTCGATTCTTTCAGTTCGGCCGTTAAAGAATTGAATCAAACAACAGGGCTTTCATATCAAGAAAATGGTAGAACTTATAATGTGGTTTTTAACCTTGAAGTAAAACGCAGTTATAACCCAAAAAAGACTCTTATGATAAAGTCGGAGCTAATCATGTTACGGTAGAAAACACTGTAGGATATAGAAAAGATTCAAAAGGGAATAAAATATTGGGAGAGGCAAGCGGAGGGAAGAAAGTGTCAATACATGCAAAAGCCCTGAACAATACAGGGGTTATCATACATGAAATTTTGCATTCACTCGGTGCTGCGACAAAAAAAGGGCCGAATGGTGAAGATCCACATCATGATACTGGGTATATGACAAGTTCGATAGAAGAACAAACTGAAGAAGTTACTCAACAAACAGTCGATGAAATAATAAAAAATGGACATGAAAACACTTTTTAAGATCCTATTATCGATTATGCTCATTGCAAGCTGCTCAAGTGTTAAACGATACGTCTGTGTAAAAGAGCACGATACAATGAGAGTACGTTATATATTGGATACTATAACCGTTGAAAAGCCATTGTTGGTAATATACGGTTCTGACCTGTGTGTAATACGGGAATCGTATCTTGAGGATTTTATCAGCGATCCATCACATCGCCCCCAAGGGGTTGGTCAGCAGGTATTCGAAATTCTTCCCGGTTGGATTAGGTCTGACGTCTTAAATTATTATACCGCTGATGGGCGTGAGTTCACAAATAGAGTGTTAGAGCAAATCAGTTTTGGCAGTCTTATTTATGATTGGCGCAATTATAACGGGTGCGTCGTTTATAAAGAATCCAGAGGTGAAATAGAGGTCTATGAATTTGTTCCTGAACCTTCCAAATTTGCTCTAGAACTGGTATATGTATCTCCGAAACCAATCCTATGAGATATATTTGGAGATGTAGAAGAACGAATAATACAAAATCGTATGAAATACTTAGAGAAAATGAAGGGGAAATATTTAAACAAACTGGACTCCCTTGAAATCAGTATAACACTGCCGAGCACTTCCAAGTATGCTTTAACAGTAGAACCTCTATATTCCAGAGAAACGATAAATAAATTTATTGATGACGAAGGAATTACGGAGGGGTCAGGCGATGAGGAACGCCCCCATCGTAAACTATCCAAACGAATTGTCAAACGTGAAGGACTTCCAGACTTATAAAATATAGTATTTCATCTGGAGGATGATTGGCCAATCATCCTCCATTTTGCTTTTCTCATGTAATCTTGCTAACTTGCCGTGCAAAGTGGAAGGCATGTCCGGGAGCGGCAATGCCGGATTGACATTGAGTTACGGCTACCTGAGCGACGGGACGAAGACCAGTGCAGTCACGGAGACGGCTGCCGGCAGTGGTGCGGAGGGCTTGAAGTATCGCGGCGCATTTGTGTACGAGTTGAAGGACGGGGCGGAAAGGCTGAGCAGCGTCGGTTGGAGTGAAGGGCGGACGGAGTATGTGTATGCCCCGTCGTTGGTGGAGGATGGCGACGAAGTGCTGGAAGGTCCTGAGGAGTTGCTGGAGATAGACGACCTGTGGTACATTACGGACCATTTAGGGAACACCCGTGCGGTTGTGAACATGTCCGGCGGCGGCACGGTCCTCGAGCAGAACGAGTATCTGCCCTTCGGCACGCGCCTCGCGAACCCTGCATTTGAGCAAGGCAGCAACCGTTACCGCCTTGGCGGCAAGGAGGAGCAGCGCTTCGGCGGGCTGGACCTCGCCATGAGCGACTTCGGAGCTCGCTACTACGACCCCTTCACCGCAAGGTGGGCCACACGCGATCCGCTGGCAGGGAAATACCACTCGCTGAGTCCGTACAACTACTGTGGTGGGAATCCGGTGAACCTTGTGGATCCGGATGGGAAGGATGTATGGGAAATTGACAATTTTGGAAATGTCATTTCTCAGACAAGTGATTCATCGCAGGATGCATTCTATCTGGTACAGAAGAACACAGAAGGAGGATATGACAGGATTAAGGATTCTGACGGGAATGATATCGGCATTGTTTACGAATATGGAACTGTCTTGTCATCATACAACGAGGGCGGCTCAAATTTTAAGTTCGAGTTTGCTACTAACGAAGATGGGGCTTCATTATTTAAATTCCTTGCGGACAATACATCTGTCGAATATGGACTTATAGGGACTACGGATAATTATTCATCTGTTTTTACAAATAATAGCAATAATTCTATAAACATGTTAAAGGAGGCAATAAGAATAAGCTTTGATGGTTTTCAGTTGAAGTTCTTATTGCATAATCACCCCATTAACACCCCTCCTTCTGGATTCGATAAGAATAAAGATGTGGGTGATAAAACTGTCGCGAAGGCTATTGCTAAGATGTTTGGCCCAAATGTAAGGAATTACGTGTACCGTTCCGATTATCCTGATGCTGTTTTACCTTATGATAGCGTCAATTACGCGAAGAAGAATCATTATTTTGCAAAAGAACTTTTTAGATGATTAATATGAACCTTTTTTTAATAGTCTTTAATTTTATTCTTTTGTTTATGCCAAGGGAGCAGGTGCTCAATAGTATAACCAAAGACCTCATAGACTTATTTACAGCAAAGGAGGACCCTGATAATAAATGGGATGCCATTCTTTTGACTTCGGAGAAAAAACGAATGGGCAACACATTGTTTATTGAACTCATAAGCACAAAAGATATTAGTAGATATTTAGGCCGAGATATTCTTTCAGAGGACAATCATTTCGTTGAGTATGGGGGAAGAAAAATCTTCACACTTGGGCGGGATTCTTTCTGGTGGATAGGCAATAATGGGGGATCGGACTTATACGGACTGCCCTATGAACTTATATCTTGGCGGATAACACGACATCAAGACAATACTCTTAACACATTTTTAACTACAAAGCGCTATGATGTAGAGAAGGACGATATTTCTGATATAGAAAGCTTATTCTCACGATATAATCTGCTCAAAGATGATAAAATGTGGGCAACTGAATATGGATATGTTTTTGAGAATCTTATCTGGGACGTTGATCCTCCCATATTTGTAGATAAGAGCCTGGTTTATTCTTACCTTACATCTGCTTTTCTTTCCATACCAGAAGATGTGTTGAGAGGCATAAGAGTGTATGCTCGAGTTGTTCTAAATCCTGATGGGACATTAAATTACAAAGGGGTAGAAATGGTTGGGGGGAAAATTGATAGAAAATACAAAGCTAAAATTAAAAAAATAGTCAAGAGAATGTGCAATAAATATAAAATGACGACTGCAGTTTACAAGGGGACCCCAATTTACTTTAGGGACAGAATCTGTGTCTTCCCGGTAGATATGGATGAACTATGACACAATAGTCATAATATCTTAATTGCAGGTTATAGATTCTTTTATTTCCATAATAGGACTTCCCTTTATGACAAAGGGAGGTTCTATTTTTTGCAATTTAGGTGTAAGCATTCGAAGAAGTACGTCTTGACAAAGTGAGACTACGACTGGCATCAGTGAGATGTCAGTCGTAGTTTTCTTGTACCAATGTGATGCTGGAGGGAGTTACTTTGTCTGCGGTTTCCAGTTGCCCGGCAGAAGGTCGGAGCAGTCTTTCTTGCCCAGTTCGTACTCGGGCATCCGGCGGAGGACATCCTCCAGCCAGGTCCTTTCGTCTATTCCGCGGGCCTTGCAGGTGGCAAGCAGGGAGTAGACCACGGCTGCTCGCTGTGCGGCATCGTCATCGCCGCAGAACAGGTAGTTCTTGCGCCGATCGCCAGAGGCCTGATGCTGTTTTCCACCATGTTGTCGTCTATCTTGTAGCGGCCGTCGGTGACGTACAGCGAGAGCTTTTTGATGATTTTATAAGTGTAGAAGATGGCCTCCTCCATCAGGGACTTGGGAGCGCACTTGAGGAGATTAACCTCCATCCAGACCGTGTATGACAACTTCGACAGGGTTGTTCGGAGAAGGATCGTGGACGCCAACCTCTCGCAGGTCTGCCCGCTGTACAGTGCGGAGTACCATCCATTCACAAGTGTCAGCGGTGCGCTCACGGGCTTCATCGCGGATGCCGGAGTTGCAGAGGCGGCGGATGTGGAGACCGCGAACGTCAAGGGCATGCTGAAAAGTGAGACCTTCTACCCTGCAGCAAACGCCGACGGCACCGCCCCCGCGGGAGGCATCACCCGCACCAAAAACTACTGGTACGACTACCGCGGGAGGACTGTCCAGGTGAACGAGACCGACTCCGACGGGTGGACGGCGCGCTACAGCACGAAGTACGACTTCGTAGGGAACGTGCTGGCGAGCATGGAGACTCACACGAGCCCTCTGAATGAGACACATTGTCTGCAAATCTGGAACGAGTACGACACCCGGGGCCGATTGACGGCCAGCGGCCGCGAGCTGGACGGCGACTACCTCCGCCCCGTCTACTACACCTACGACGAACTCGGGCGCCTTTCCCGCAAGGAGATGGGCGACGGCCCTGACAACATCGGGGACATCGCCTTCGACTATGACATCCACGGCTGGACCACGGACATCGAAGCGCGCAACAACTGGGAGCAGGTCCCTGTGTTCGGAGAGACGCTGCGCTACGCATCCCCGCAGAAGCCCGGCAGCACGGCGAGGTTCGACGGCAACATAAGTGAAATCACCTACGCGTCATACAACGGCACCTCCACGCCCTCCACCGACACCTATGGCTATGCCTACGACGAGCTCAAGCGCCTGACGGACGCCGTGCACTATGCGGGAAACGCTGCAAGTCCGGTGAACACCAAGACGGAACGTAATATCACCTACGACCGTGGCGGCAACATTACCGGCCTCGACCGCTACGGAGCGTCGGGCCTGAGCGAGATGCTCTCCTCGGTGCAGTCCTGGGATTAAACGATTAAAACGTTTAAGCAAAAAACGCCCATGGAAGGCCAAAAGTGTAAAATGGTCGATTAAAAAGCATATCTTTTTTACAAAATACAGCGATAGGAAGGCGATTTGTGTTTTCGTTTTTTTGAGAATCTAGAACCCCCACCATCTAAGGTAAATGGTCTGGTGTGAGCCGGACCTGTGACAAAATGTCAGCAAATCTTCGTATATTTGCGATGTATATGGATACACAGGAACTACAACGACTTAAGAACAAGTTCGACATCATAGGAAACGATGCCGCGCTGAACCACGCGCTGGAAACGGCGGTGGCGGTCGCGCCTACCGACCTTACCGTGCTGGTGAGCGGCGAGAGCGGCGTCGGCAAGGAGAACATCCCCCAGATAATTCATCAGTTCAGCCGCCGCAAGAACGGCCGATATCTTGCGGTCAACTGCGGCGCCATCCCCGAAGGCACCATCAACGCCGAGCTTTTCGGCCACGAGAAGGGCGCCTTCACCGGGGCCGTGGGCGAGCGCAAGGGCTATTTCGAGGAGGCAAACGGCGGCACCCTCTTCCTCGACGAGATCGGCGAACTACCCAAGGAGACGCAGGCGATGCTGCTGCGCGTGCTGCAGAGCGGCGAGTTCATCAAGGTGGGCTCCTCGAAGGTGGAGAAGACGGACGTGCGCATAGTCGCGGCCACCAATGTGAACCTCTACACCGCCGTGCAGCAGGGCCGCTTCCGCGAGGACCTCTACTACCGCCTGAACGCCGCCCGCATCACCATGCCGTCGCTGCGCGAGCGCAAGGACGACATCTACCTGCTCTTCCGCAAGTTCACGTCGGACTTCGCACAGCGTTTCGGCCTGCGCAAGGTCAGCCTCTCCATCGATGCCATCTCCCTGCTCAAGGGCTACCGTTGGCCCGGCAACATCCGCCAGCTGAAGAACGTGGCGGAGACGGTTACCGCGCTGGAGTCGCGTCCGGCCACCCTGGAGTCGGAGCGCATCGAACTCGGAGCGCGCGAACTCGCACCCTACATCCCCGACGAGAAGGATACCCTGCTCCCGCAGATCGCATCTCCCGCAGCAACGGGCGGAAGCATGGCGGAGGAAGACAAGCGCGTGCTGGTGAAGGCCCTGCTGGACCTCAAGGGCGAGGTGGATGCGCTGACCGAGAGGGTGAAAGCCCTCGAAGGCGGCACCGTCAGGCAGATTCCGGAACAGGCCGGCAGCGACAGGCTGGTCGGCAGAGAACGGATGGGCGCCGAGAATGACGACGATGCCGAATGGCAGGAGCAGAGCGAAGAACTCAGCATACGCAAGAATACCGGCGAACTCATAGAGAAGGCCCTCGAGAAGCACGGAGGCAACGTCAAGGCCGCGGCGGCGGAGCTGGGCATCTCCGAGCGCACGGTGTACCGCAAACTCGCAAAGAACAAGAAATGAAAAAGATTCTCTACATAATCGCGGCCGTCCTCTGCCTGGCGGGATGCCGGGTTACCTACTCTTTCTCCGGCACCTCCATTGATCCGGACGTGCACACCATCTGCATCCCGACCTTCGAGTACAAGGCCCTGCGGGTGAACCCCTCGCTTGCGAACGACATCTCCGAGGAGCTCCGCACGCGTTTCCGCCGCATGACCAGCCTGGAGCAGGTGGAGATGGACGGGGACCTCGAAATCATAGGCGAGATAAGCGGATACGACGTGCAGGCTTCGGCCGTCACGGCGGATGAAGTCGCCGCGCAGAACCGCCTGACCGTGGTGGTGAAGGTCGATTTCAACAATGTCAAGCATCCGGAGGACAGTTTCACCGGAAAGAGCTTTTCGGCTTATGCCGACTACGATTCCACCAATTCGCTCGACGCGGTGGAGAGCGCCCTCTGCGCCGAGATCATCGAGAAAATCATAGAAGACATCTTCAACGCAACCGTCGCACAATGGTAGAAAACGATTACATCGATCTCAAGAAACTGAACCTCGACGAACTCAACGGCGTGGTGAACCTCTATCCCTGGTTCGGCGGAGCCCGCAAGGAACTCTGCCGCAGGATGTCCGAGCTGGGCGAAGGCGCCTGGAGCGACGAGCGTTATGCCGACGCCGCACTCTACATAGGTTCGAGGCGCATCATCGCGGGGCTCGCACATAAGGGACACAAGGCCGACTATTCGGACATCCAGGTCAAGGAACTCCTGCGCGCGTATATAGATGAAGGTGTAGGAGAGATCAGGGACGAGGGTGCGCCCCGCCGCGTGATAGTGGTGGGCGGCGACTATTTTTCCGCCCAGCAGTATGCCGCGGTCCGGCAGGACGGCGACAACGCCTTCGGCTCCATGGCCCAGGAAAAGCCGGACGCTGCGGATGTGGCCGTCCCGAACGATGCCGAATCCGGCGACGCCATCAATGCCTTCTTTACCGAAACTCTCGCCCAAATCTATGCAGACCAGGGCTATCCGGAGCAGGCGGCACAAATTTATTCGCGCTTAAGTTTGCGATTCCCGGAAAAAAGTGCTTACTTTGCATCCCTTATCGAAAAATTAAAAAAATAGTATATGAACGCAGTATTTACAATCCTGACAGTGCTCATCGTTTTGGCGAGCCTCCTGCTTATCGGTGTAGTCCTTCTCCAGAACGGAAAGGGCGAAGGCCTTGCCAGCAATTTCGTGGCCGGCAACCAGACCTTCGGCGTGCGCCAGACAGCCGACATCCTCGAGAAGATCACCTGGGGTCTTGTAGTCTTCATCCTCGTCGTATCAATTTTCGCTTCGTTCTCCGCCCGCAGCAACAACAGCGGAATGGACATCACCAACGAACTTGATAACACCGAGGCTGCCGCACAGCCCGAGTTCCCCACCGCTCCCATCGAGCAGGCCGCTCCCACCACCGAGGCAGAGTAAGTGATTTACAAGTGATTACGAATAAAGAAGTCGCCAATCGGCGGCTTCTTTATTCGTGCTGTGCATATCGTATTTTTTCCTATATTTGTATTCCCAATACGAACAATTATGAAAATTACCAAGATTTTCGCAGTCGCCGCTCTGGTTTCGGCCCTGGCTGCCTGCAACAAGAATTCCGCACAACAGATGGCTGACGCCGCCGCCAATGTCGGCGTAAGTTGCGTCCCCGAGGTTCTCACCGTCATCAACAACGAGATCCCTGTCAGCATTACCGTCGACTATCCCGCTGCATATTTCGCCCCCGAAAGCAAACTTGCCGTGACTCCCGTCATCGTCTACGAAGGCGGCGAGGCTGCCGGCCCCGTATTCCGCTATCAGGGTTCGGCCGTCCGCGAGAACAACAAGGTGATTTCCAACGAAGGCGGCTCGGTGGTGGAGAATTTCACCATCCCCTTCGTGGAAGGCATGAAGAAGTGCTACCTCGAACTCCGCAGCGTGGCCACCTATAAAGACAAGACCATCGCCCTCCCCAGCCGCAAGGTCGCCGACGGTGTCATCCTCACCGGAAACGATTTCTCCACCCACGGCTACTATGAATACAAGGAGGACGGCTATCAGCACTCCTACACCAAGACCAGCGAGGGCCAGATCCACTACGACGTGAACTCCTCCGCGGTGAAGAACAGCGAACTCTCCGGCGTATCCTTCAGGGAATACAAGGAGGAACTCGCCGAGCTCGCCGAGAACGACCGTGCGAAGATCAAGGACGTGAAGATCATTTCCTACGCATCTCCCGAAGGCGGCGAGGAGCGCAACGCGAAGCTCTCCAAGGAGCGTTCGGACGCTGCGAAGAAGGCCTGGGGCTCCGTCTCCAAGAACCTTGACGCCGGCACTCCCGACGTCCAGAGCGTTGGCCAGGACTGGGAAGGCTTCCAGGAAGCCGTCGCCAAGTCCAACATCGAAGACAAGGACCTCATCCTCCGGGTGCTCTCGATGTACAACGATCCCGAGGTGCGCGAGAGCGAGATCCGCAACATGAGCCAGATCTTCACCGAACTCAAGAAGGAGGTTCTTCCCGAACTCCGCCGTTCGCGCTTTGTGACTGAGGTGGAATACGAAAACTACACCGATGCCGAACTCCAGCGCCTTGCCGACCGCAAGCTCCTCTATCTGGTGGACGAACCCGCGGTGTTGCGCATTGCCGCCACCTCCGAGGATCCCGAACGCAAGGAACTCTTCTACAGGGCGGCAGCCGAGCGCTACAACTCTCAGGTAGGCCGCTACGACCTCGCCATCCTCAAACTCGACCAGGGCTCCCACGCCGTCACCGAAATGTATCTGCAGCAGATGAAGGACCAGAACGATCCTGATGTTCAGAACGCCCTCGGTGTCGTCGAGCTCCGCCGCGGCAACTTCGACAAGGCCGCAGAGCACTTCGAGAAGTCGGGCAATGCCTGCGCGGAAAAGAACCTCGGCATCGTGGCCCTTTCTAAGGGTGATTATCACACCGCTGCCGACAAACTTAAGGGTGCGGGAGATGTCAACGAGGCTATCGCCAACATCATGTGCGGCGAACTCGATGCCGCCGAATCGGCTCTCAAGAATGTGGAAGGAGCCAGGGCGGATTATTACCGCGCGGTCATCGCCGCCCGCAGGGGAAAGTTGAAAGAAGCGAAGAAATTGCTCGATTCAGCCTGCGAAAAAGACCCGGCGCTGCGCGAAAAAGCCCTCAAGGACATAGAATTCGTTGCATTATAAAATTTTTTCCGTATATTTGCACCCCCTTTTTTATGGGGGTGTTTTTTTTTAATTATTTATTTATGCCGACAATTCAACAATTGGTTCGCAAAGGACGTGAGACTCTCGAAGTTAAGAGCAAGTCTCGCGCATTGGATGCGTGCCCTCAGAAGCGCGGCGTATGCGTCAGGGTTTATACTACTACCCCTAAGAAACCTAACTCAGCAATGCGTAAGGTTGCCCGTGTACGTCTCTCCAACGCTAAAGAGGTGAACGCCTACATCCCGGGCGAGGGCCACAACCTCCAGGAACACAGCATCGTGCTGGTTCGCGGCGGTCGTGTGAAAGACCTCCCCGGCGTACGTTACCACATCCTTCGCGGCGCTTTGGACACGGCTGGCGTAGAAGGCAGGACCCAGTCCCGCTCCCTCTACGGCGCCAAGAGGCCGAAGAAGTAGCCGTCGGGTGTTTAATCATTAATTTTTTCAGTTATGAGAAAAGCAAAGCCTAAGAAGAGGATTCTACTTCCTGATCCCAAGTTCCACGACATCGAGGTCACTCGTTTCGTGAACAACCTTATGTTGCAGGGGAAGAAGAGTATCGCGTATTCTATTTTTTACGATGCCATTGACATGGTAGGCGAGAAGATGAAGGATTCTGACAAGGCTCCTCTCGATATTTGGAGGCAGGCTCTCGAGAACGTGACACCTCAGATCGAGGTCAAGTCACGCCGTATCGGCGGTGCCAACTTCCAGGTGCCGACAGAGTTGCGTCCGGAGCGTAAAGTATCTCTCGCAATGAAGAATATGATACAATTCGCCCGCAAGCGTTCCGGCCACTCGATGGCAGAGAAACTCGCTGCAGAAATCGTAGCGGGTTACAACAATGAAGGTGGTGCATTCAAGCGTAAAGAGGATATGCACCGCATGGCAGAAGCCAACAAGGCATTCGCACACTTCCGTTTCTAGTTTTTGGTTAGTTAGTTAGATGGCTGGAAGGGATTTACATTTTACCCGCAATATCGGCATCATGGCGCACATCGATGCCGGCAAGACCACGACCTCGGAGCGCATCCTGTTCTACACGGGAAAGACGCACAAGATCGGGGAAGTGCACGATGGCGCCGCCACGATGGACTGGATGGTCCAGGAGCAGGAGAGGGGAATTACCATCACCTCTGCTGCCACTACCGCCTTTTGGCACTACGCCGGAAAGGTCTTTCAGATCAACCTGATAGACACTCCCGGCCACGTGGACTTCACCGTCGAGGTGGAGCGTTCGCTCCGTGTGCTCGACGGCACGATCGCCACATTCGACGCCGTAGGCAAGGTGCAGCCTCAGAGTGAGACTGTCTGGCGCCAGGCCGACAAATACGGAGTACCCAAGATTGCATACGTCAACAAGATGGACCGCGTTGGTGCGGACTTCCTCGGCTGTGTTGAGGATATCAAGAACAAGCTGGGGGCCACGGCCGTACCTATAAGTCTCCCTATCGGCGGAGAAGAAACATTCGCCGGTATTGTCGACTTGATCTCACGCAAAGCGTACATCTACAATACCGGCGAAGACCTGGTAAATTATGATGTGCGCGAAGTGCCTGCAGAAATGCAGGAGGAGGTCGAAACCTGGAGAGACCGTCTCGTAGAGGCTGCGGTCGATTGTGACGACTCCCTGATGGAGAAATACTTCGAGGATCCTGCTTCCCTTACCGAGGAGGAAATCATCGCTGCGCTCCGCAAGGGCACGATCGAAATGAAGATCGTCCCTGCGACCTGCGGATCTTCCTACAAGAACAAGGGCATCCAGTTCCTCCTCGACGCGGTAGTCCGCTACCTCCCTTCTCCCTGGGACATCGGCGACACCAAGGCGACGAACACCCACAACGGGCAGGTAATTGAGCTTCAGCCCACTGCCCAGGGCCCGTTCTGCGCACTCGTGTTCAAGATTGCAACAGATCCCTATGTAGGCCGTCTGGCTTATCTCAGGGCATATTCAGGTCACCTCGACGCCGGTTCGTACGTGGTCAATTCCCGTACGGGCAAGAAGGAGCGCGTGGCCAGGCTCTATCAGATGCACTCCAACCACCAGAATCCCATCGATTTCGTGGAGGCGGGAGACATCTGCGCCGCAGTAGGATTCAAGGACCTCCGTACCGGAGACACCATCTGCGACGAGAGCCACAAGCTCGCCCTGGAAACCATGGAATTCCCCGATCCCGTTATCGGTATAGCCATCGAGCCCAAGACCCAGCAGGATCTTGACAAGCTCGGAATCGCCCTCGGAAAGTTGGCGGAGGAGGATCCTACCTTCACTGTCAAGTCCGATGCGGAGACCGGCCAGACCATCATCAGCGGAATGGGAGAACTGCACCTCGACATCATTGTCGACCGTCTGCGCCGCGAGTTCGGAGTGGACATCAATCAGGGTGCTCCCATGGTCAACTACAAAGAAGCGGTCACCACTTCCACCCAGCTTCGCGAGGTATTCAAGAAGCAGACGGGCGGACGCGGCAAGTTTGCCGATATCATTGTTGAAATTGGTCCCGCGGATCCCGGCGTCACCGGACTTCAGTTCGAGAGCGCCGTCAAGGGCGGAAACGTACCCAAGGAATTCATTCCTTCCGTGCAGAAGGGCTTCGAGTCTGCAATGGCGAACGGCGTTCTCGCCGGCTACGAAGTTCAGAGCCTCAAGGTCACCCTGCTCGACGGTTCCTACCACCCTGTGGATTCAGACCAGTTATCATTCGAACTTGCAGGCCGTATGGCATTCAGGCACGCGTGCCCGAAGTGCAATCCTGTTCTCCTGGAGCCCATCATGAGCCTCGAGGTGGTGACACCCGAAGACTATATGGGCGATATCGTGGGCGACCTCAACCGCCGCCGCGGCCAGATCGTGAACATGGACAGCACTGCCAACGGTGCAAGGATTATCAAGGCATACGTTCCTCTCGCAGAGCAGTTCGGATACGTTACGGTTCTCCGTACCCTTTCTTCCGGACGTGCGACTTCGACAATGACCTTCGACCACTACGACCCCGTTCCGGCGGCCATGGCGAAAGATATTATCGAAAAAAGTGGATACCGTCTGCCTTCAGATGACGAATAATTATTAAATTTGCAATATGAGCCAAAAAATCAGAATTAAACTCAAGTCTTTCGATCACATGCTCGTGGACAAATCCGCAGCCAAGATCGTTGAGACCGTGAAGAGCACCGGTGCGCGGGTGATCGGTCCTATTCCGCTCCCCACGAACAAGAAGATCTTCACAGTGAACCGCTCGACCTTCGTAAACAAGAAGGCCCGCGAGCAGTTCGAGCTCGATTCATACCGCAGGCTGCTCGACATCGAGGACTCCAACGGCAAGACTGTTGACGCTCTCATGAAGCTCGAGCTCCCCTCCGGTGTAGAGGTTGAGATCAAGGTCTGACGCGCCTCAAGGTCGTCAAGCCCGGCCTGATCGGGCAAACGGTCCCTTAGCTCAGTTGGTTAGAGCATCTGACTCATAATCAGGGGGTCGTAGGATCATGCCCTACAGGGACCACAAAAAGGCAGCCATTCGGCTGCCTTTTTGCGTTTCCCCTTCAAGCTCCCTGCGTCGCTTCGCTCCAGGTCGCGGCCTGCTAAGGGTGACCTGCTGCATTTTTGACCGTTTTTGCGTTTCATGCCGCAGCCCAGGTTTTCAACAGTCTGATGGTTTTCTTCCCAATCCGTATGCAAAACCGCCATTCCTGCATACAAACCATCCAAAAACCAACCACTTGTATGCAAAACAGGCCATTCTGCATACAAACCAGCTAAAAACCGGTCACTTGTATGCAAAACCGCCCGTTTTGCATACTAAGAAGATAGGTTAATCCTTCAGGCAACCAAGCGGAACCACATATACACCGTCGTCGCGACGGTAAGCAAGCTCACCGATGCCGATGAGCACCATCAGGAAGGAAGGTTTCTTCATTTTGGTGGTGTCAATCTTGTCGCGGAGCTTCTTAAGTGAATTTGCGCCCTCATCGATGAGGTTGTCACCGCCGATTTTAATCTCAACAAGGCCATAGTTGCCGTCTCGCAGGTGGACTACCGCATCGCATTCGAGATTCGTAACGTCGCGATAATGTGCAACCTTCCCCATCAGGGCATCGGCATAGGTTCTCAGGTCTCTGACAGCTAGCGTCTCAAACAGGAGCCCGAAGGTGTTGAAGTCGTTCAGAAGGTCATTCGGGCCTAGGCCTAAACTGGCAGATGCAATGGAAGGATCTGTGAAATACCGGGTATTAGAAGTGCGTATGGCTGTTTTGCTTCGCAGGTTGGGATTCCAGGCCTCCGACTCTTCTACGACAAAGAGCTTGCGCAAAGCAGTAATATAGGAGGCAATGGTGTCGGTATCCAACGCTTTGGGCTCATTGGCACGCATGTCGTCTGCCATTGTCTCAAAAGTAGCCTGCGAAGCTTGGTTGCGGGCATAGGAACGCATCAGTCGACGTACTCTCTCCGGGCTTCGGTTGGTCTTGTCCACACGGGACATGTCCCGCTCTGCAATGGCATCAACATAATCAAAAGCCTTGTCCAGTGCGATTTCTTTGTCCATTTCAAGGGCTTCCGGCCAACCTCCGCGGCAAATGAGGTAGGCAATGTCTTCCCGGGTTAGCGTGCTTTTGGCATAGATCATTTCGGGAGCGGTAAAGAGTTCCTTCAGGCTTATGGTACCGGTGGATTCGCCGGATTCATAAAGGGCCATGGGACGCATCCTGAGCCATCCGAATCTGCCTGTGCCGGAGTGACGGATCTTCTGATTCTCCGGGATGTCTTCGTCATCATCTTCCTGAATGGGTACGGATGAACCAGTGAGGATGAAGTGGCCTTGCCCTTTTCTATGGTCAACTTCAAAGCGGATAGCATCCCATAACTGAGGAGCGATCTGCCATTCGTCAAGCAGTCGTGGATTGTCTCCCAGAAGCAGATCCCTGGGACGGATATTGGCCATTGTAATGTGCTCGGTGATCTTGTCCGGGTCATCCATGTAGAGGACACTACCCGCGAGCTGCTCTGCTGTAGTGGTCTTGCCGCACCATTTGGGGCCTTCTACTACAACGGCTCCGTTTCCTTTGAGTTTCCTGTCGAGCAGGGCATCTGCAATTCTATGCTTATATCCTTCCATATCAAGTATTTCCTGAGGCAAAGATAATCAATTCGGTAAAAAGTAGAAATAATTTTCGGGAAAAAGTTGGGAATTTTTTCGGGAGAAAGTAGATTTGGGTGGGGCACTTGATGGTCCCCTGCGCAGTAGTAAGGGGTGCCGGCACGGGCCGAGAGCTCGCACATGGAAGAGCGGAAAACAGTCCCGATGGGATACGCCTCACGGAGTTTCATTCCGCCGGCGGCTACCTAGGTGTTGAGTTTCTGGATAATGACCGTCCCTTCGGACGATGTCTGGAACGGAAGCGGATTGAGACGGTTGCGCGATCCGTCCCTCACGGTCTTGAAGAAATAGTATTTCATTGCATGGGAGTGATTGTGCCCTGCGGGCTGTTTTGCCTTTGCATAAGGTCTTTGCTGTTTGGGGAAAGGACGAAGGGAAAATCTTCGTCTACTATACGTTAATAAAAGGCCGTAAAATGGGGCAATATTGCAATATTTCTATTTGACGAGGGGATTTTATTAGCAAAACTTCTGATTGTAAGAAAATGTTGTTTTCTTTGCACCATGAAAAAAACAGAAGAGATTATAAAAGATTACATCCGGTGCACCGAGGCGCACTTGATCGTGAAGGAAAACCTGTCTGCTTTCTTTCTATGGAGGCCCTTCGTTCAGGAGCCGGACGAACAACCTATCGAGATTCTGCATCACCGGACAGACAATGTGGCTATCAACTATTTCCTTTCATTGCTTCACTCAAGTGAGGGCAAACCGTCGAGTACCTCCAGAGCTCAGTATGATATGGTTTATAGGTTCAACAATCTCATCGATAAAACAAAGGAATCTTTCAGCGATGCTTACATCTCCAAAACTTTGGATGAATTGAAGATTGTCAACACGTCCGAGAAGTCCAATGATGCTCATTATGAAGTTTTGTTTCCGCGTGAGCGCGTATTTTTCAAGGAAAGGAATGTTGAACAAATGCGTCGATATGTTGCCGACCATTACAGGAGGCTTTCACTAGGAAAGCAACTGTTTGAGGAGGACTATTTCGAAAAAGAGCGCATACGGATCGGACGGCTGTCCCTCGGACAAAGCCACACCCTTCCTTCCGAGCAGCCCAATGGCGTTTACCACGAACCGGTAATCCGCCTGAATCTGGATACTTCCGACATCTCCCTTGCCTATGGTGAAAAAGAAGCTTCCATAAGTCTGCAAACTTTACCGAAGGCTTGGCTGATATATTTTATTACCCATGACAGCCCCCTGCTTTATTCGGAAATAAAGTCAGACCGCTCAACCTTGAACAAGTATTATGAGCTTTGCCTTTCCTTATCCAAGGAGCGGCGCGGAAGGCATAGAAAAGAGGAATCTTCGCTCAAGCCCGGCCTTGTTGTCCGAAAGATAAACTCGGAAATCTCACGATGCTGCACTGCCGTAGGGCTGCACCCAGGGACCGTTTCTATTGTCAGGATGGGAATACTTCCACGTGGGAGTAGACAGGTGGATGAGCCGAAGATGCTCCTAGGAGCCAAGATTGAAATTGAATTCCCAAAAGAAAACAAATAACACGACAACTGTCTGTATGAATACTTTATCAGAAGCTTTTCTCGAATCTGCCAACAGTTTGGTGGAAGAGAACAACAAGCTCAAGGGGCAAAAAGCCCAACTCACCGAGAAGTGTGCCAAGTTGAACGAACAAATCAAATCACAAAAAGTGAAGATCGAGACTCTTTCCAGCAATCGTCCCACTTTTCTTGAACTGGGTACCCCAAAAGGGAAAAAGATTCCCCTGGGGCTCAGCCATCACACTCTTGAAAAGGTTTTGAAAGCATTGAACTGTGGGCTGAATGTCTATCTGTATGGGCCTTCGGGTTCCGGCAAGACCTTTGCCGCCAAACAATGTGCCAAGGCTTTGGGTGTCGAGTTGTATTTTACAGGGGCCATATCCAACGAATACAAGTTGACCGGTTACATGGATGCCAAAGGCGAGTATGTCACAACCGAATTCCGGAAGGCTTACGAAAACGGCGGACTGTTTCTATTTGACGAGATTGACGGCAGTTTTCCGCAGGCAGTGCTCGCTTTCAACGCGGCACTCGCAAACGACTCCATGGATTTCCCGGATAAAAAAGTCTCCCGTAACGAGAAGTTCTACTGCATAGCGGCAGCCAATACCATAGGCCTCGGAGCGAATCGGCAATACGTGGGACGCAACCAGTTGGATGCCGCATCCCTTGACAGATTCATCTTTATCGAGTGGAATTATGACGAGAATCTTGAGAGGAAATTTGCCGGGAATGACGAGTGGTTCGAATACGTTCTCAAGGTCCGTAAAGTCATCGAGAAACTTAACTTGAGACATATAGTGTCTCCCCGTGCATCATTCTTCGGTGCAAAACTCCTCGACAATGGGTTCTCCCGAGAAGATGTCGAAAACATGGTCCTGTGGAAAGGAATGGACCGGGCAACAATAGACAAGATACTCGAGTATGTCATTCCCGTGGAAGTGAAGTCAGACTACAAAGGGAAAGCCTCCTTCGGCGAGGTCTCCATAGGCAGAAGCTATTATGAAGAAAGGTTGTATTCGGCAGTTTCCTTCACTACCGGAAGCGAAGTCAAACAAGGGGAAGCCATATTGAACATCTACGGAGAAACCAAAGACAAGTGTCACAGGTTGGTTGCTCCGACCGACGGCATAATCACGTATAAGGTAGAAGAAGGACAGACGATAAAGGAAGGACAAGTCGTCGCAACGATAGAAAAAGCATGAAACATTTCTATTCCAAATATGAAGACTACTCGTCTTTTTTGACACATGCCTTCAAGGAGAGCACTTCCAAAAGAAAAACTTCAAGATCGGAATATGAAATTGAAAAGTTTGGAGGGGTGACATGGGACCAGGCTTGCCAGATGGCAAGATGCGGTTGGATTGAAGGCATGGAACTGATCGAGAAGTACAGATGCAGGATTACGCCTATGTTGACAGATACAATACTTCGTCCCATTCCGACAAATAACATCTATGGATTCGCGGTCGACGTCGGTGCCTACCTGTCCAACTTGCCCGATTGCTTTATTGACATGGAATATGAGAAAAGAAACTATCCAGGGCGATTGTTCACGTTAGTTGTGTCCTGCTCTTTTTCATGGGCTGTCACCTCGGATGTCATTATCCAGAGAGGTGCTATGATCTGTGCCTTGGTCGATGCCATGGAGTTCGCAGGACATAGGGTCGAGGTTATATGCAATGATACTTCCACAATTTATGGAGGTGATTATAAGAATGAGGTCGATGTGGTGCTGAAAAAACATGACCAAGCGCTCGATCTGTCCCAACTCGCGTTTTGCCTGGCCCATCCAGCCATGCTCAGAAGGATAATGTTCTCTATCAACGAACTGTCCGGATGGGCTGACCTAAGCAGAGGAAACTATGGCTTCCCATATGAGGCAACAAACAAAGGAGACTTATACATTGATGAAATCAATATAGGAAAGGTCTCCGATGGTGAAGCCATTGCATGGTTGGTTGACAAACTGGAATCCCTCGGCGTTGAAATGAGGGAATCTTAAGTAGACTATGCCCAGGTTTTGTGTGTTTCAATCGACACCTTGGAGGGCATGTTTACTCTTTTAAACCCTGTAGACCTTTTAATCGGAGAATTGTACTGTAGCTTTTTTCGAAACCCCTATTGTAAATATGAGAATGATGAGTTTCACACGTCCGCGATTGACCCGATAATTCGTCGAAAAAATAGCCAACAATGACGAAGTTTCTTCTGATAATTATTGCAATCATATGACATAATGTATATATTTACATCAAACAAATACGTTATGGCACAAAAGAAATATGTAAGCATGCGTTTAACGGAGGATACGATGTCTTGGGCGAAAGATCTCCGGACGGCGTTCGAGTCATGTTACCTTCATCGGTTTACATTTGACGAATTCATGGAGAAGTTGCGCTCCTGCGTCGAGGACGCGGATCCTGCAGTTTGGGAAAAGTTTTGTTAAATACAACAAATGAAGGATGGGCTGCTATGAAACGTCTTATTATATTATTGATAGCGTCGTTTTTTACACTAATAGTTAGTGCTCAGACGTCGGTATATGGACTTATCTTTGGCGAATCTTATTCGCTAAAAGAATTAGAGAGTCATGTTAGTAAAGCGGCTGGAATAAAGTATTCAATCAAGGAAACTCGGGATAAAGAGATGTTGACGTTGCCGGATAGTTTACAACAAATAGCCACTGTATTTGGAATTGTTGATCAGTGTGAAATAAAACTTGTTCCGATTGACCCATCAATAGATCGCCCTGAAATAACTGTCGGGATGGACAGTGATTCAGTATTGTCAAACCTCACCCTTGTATATGAAGGCGAAGCGCCTGAAATCGACGAAAAATATTCTTTCCTTGTTGACTCGTTATCAAGACAGTATAATCTTGAAAAACGTAATGAAGAAGATCCTAATTATCTATCTTGTATTGATAATGAAGCGATGATTGGCATCAGTATAACCAAGAATCAAGAATATAACTTTATACTCTTAATTATAACAGATTGGTCCAAACCATCGAAAAGAGTGTCTACGTTAATTGATGCCTTAACGCCGAAACCGGATATCCAGGATAAATTTCTCGGATTAAAATTGGGTAAAGCTTATTCGATGCCATCAATTAAATCAGGAATTGTAATGAGGTCAGGCAACTATTTTAATACGGAGCCGAGCAGTGACGGGTATATCGTTAAGTTTACCGATTTGTCTTTTGGCGGTACGCTTTGGGATTATTGTGATGTCTATACAGTAAAAGAATTTAACACTTATCGTTTTTATCAAATAGAGTTTAAGAATAGCATTCGTGAGGAGGGCTACACAGAAGCTTTTGATATATATAAAAGCTACATAAATGCTCTGGATACCAAATATGGAGGAGGGCGTGATGGTATGAATAACATTCTTGAAGAAAGCCATAGGTATTATATTGGAGGGAACGATGTGAGTATTGACCTCTTTATTTTTAAAGCGCGTGCCCTTAGTGGAAAAAATCGTTGGTTTACTGGAATGAGTTATTTTAAGCCATCTATTATGAAGCAAAATATAAACAAGGCTAACGACGAGTTGTAAACTTTTAATTCTTTGAGTTATTTCACCTCGTCGGACTTGTCCAGTGTGGCGAGAAGTCTATTGAGAAGATTCACCGACTCCGCAACGTGATGCTCGGGAGAATAACAGTAGCGCGGATTTGCGCATAGACCGGATAGGATGATTACCGCCAAAAAGCGGAACTCGTGTGGGGTAATAGGGTCTTTCATATGACATTGGTAATTTTAATCTCTGACTAATCCTACTACAGCTAAAGCGCCGCAATTTGCGAATTGACGTTTCGTCGTGTCCCAATTTGTCCCATCTGTCCCGGTGCTGGACAAGTGGGACAGAGGAAATCCAGTGTCTTCATATAAACGTAAGGCTATATAGAGTTTAATAGAGATATTTAATCGCTCATATAGAATAGACAATAATTTTGGGATAAATTATGGGATATTTTTAATGTAAAATGACTTGCAAGCACATGCAAGCCATTTTTTTTGCGGCGGGACGAGATTCCGCTCCCGGTGGTCGCGCTATCTCGAGGTCACCGACGGCAATCAAAGCGCAGGTGCGGAAGAACCGCTATCTGTTTACAGCCCCAACCTTACAAGTATAAACACTTGACGGTCCCCACCGAAATTTCGTCGCTGCGCTCCGACATCTCTGCCGCCTGCGGCGGGCTTGCAAAAGAAGAGAGCCTGCATTCAAGTGAACTTGACGCAGGCTCTCTTTCTTTTGCGGTGGGGACGAGATTCGAACTCGTGGTACGGTTACCCGTACGGCAGTTTAGCAAACTGCTGGTTTCAGCCACTCACCCACCCCACCGGAAGGTCTTGTGTTGAACCGACCCCGCAGCCGTTGTGGCAAACGGGACTGCAAATATACGAATTATTATCTAACTTCCAATACCTTTCCATGTTCACTTTCTGCGACTGCGCGACGCCAGGCTTCGACATACGGCACATTCGTAATTCCGGAAGGAGTGCCTTTGTGGTACTCGCTGTGTACGAACGAGCCGTCTTCGTTCTGGGCCTTTACATTGCCGTCCAGGTACTTCAGAAGTAGCATCTCTTCCAGCGAAACCCAGGCTGCAAACTGCTTGGAAGCGGTTTCAACAGTGTATCGTGTCATCAGTTTGCGCGCTTTGCGAATGCGTCCGCGGGACACCAGCCCGGCCACTTTTTCATCGAATGCAGGCACTGCGGAGAACATCTGCTCCTGCTCGAAAGCGTCGATCGCGCAGCGCACGGTAGGAGCCATGACGTTATACATCTTGTAGCATGCCTGGGCCACCCTGTTGGAAATCCAGAACTGAGAGGTCGCGGAATAGTGGAGCATGTCGCCGTTGCCTACGCGCAGGCACTCCGGGACTTCCCGTGTCGAGACATAAATGGGTGTAAGATAGGATGTTGCAGCATCGTCGGTGCCGAACCACACCAGGGCTCCGACCTCGTCGGGCAGCCAGCCGCGGGACTGCGCCACGAACCAGAAGCCGGTCTGCTGGGTGGCGATGGCGCGCTCGTTCACATAGGTCTTACCGTTCCAGGAGAACCTCATCGGCCTCCAGCGGTAAGGCAGGGCGTTGCCGCCTGCACCCGGGTCAACAGTCATATCGAGAGGCGTACCTTCGAAGTGGTCGCGCATCACTTCCGCCACATCCTTGGGGGTAATCTTCCGGGAAGGTTTCACGAACAGGGGCATCTCTCCGGAAAGGTCGTGCCCCAGGGCGTACTCCGTCCAGTCGGATGCGGGGCGGGATACCTCCACTCCGTTCTCCTCATAGGTGAACACTCCGTCGCAGAGGATGTTGAACGCACTCCACGCGCGGGCGTCGCATGCGCGTGCACCCCCGAAATCAAGAGGATTGTAGGCCTCGCGGAAAGAGAATTCCGCATCCTCGCCGGAGAACCATCCCTGCTCGCGTGCGAAGGATATCACGTCCGGCGCATAGATGCAGTTTTCGGAATCGTTCAGGGGGAATCTCGTAATGCGGGCCTGGTTGGCGTGTGCGCAGATGTATCCGTCCGGAACCCGGCGCGCAACCCAGACTATCCCCTTCTCGGAGGCGCCTTTCCCCACAAGGTCCATCACCCAGGCCTCGTTCTTGTCGGCGATGGAGAAGGTCTCGCCCTCTGAGGGATAGCCGTAGCGGTTCGCGAGCGACACTATGGTGTCGATGGCGGCACGTGCTGTCGCGGCTCTCTGCAAAGTGATATAGATGAGTGAACCATAGTCCATTATCCCGGCCGGATCGGCCTGCTCTTCGCGGCCTCCCCAGGTGGTCTCTCCGATTATCAGCTGCTTCTCGTTCATGTTGCCGACCGTCTGGTAGGTCCTGGCGATCTGGTGAATCTGCCCGAGGGGCTTGTAGGTGTCCCATTCCGTGATATCCACTTTGGCCCCGGCACGGAACTTGCCGGCGGGATGAAAGTACAGTTCTCCGTAAAGGACGTGGGAATCTGCAGCATAGGAAACCATGCAAGAACCGTCGGCACTGGCACCCTTTGTTACGATCACGTTGGAGCAGGCCTCGCCGCGAAGCCCGGAAACGAGCAGCGCAGTCAGCGCCGCAAGGCACATAGTCTTAACTTTCATACACTGAAATTTACTTTGTTACAAATTTAATGATTATTTTTGCAAGTTATGAAAACTAAGCACATACTTATCGTTCTTATCGGCATGCTGATGCCGCTGGCCGCCAGGGCCCAGCAGCAGCCGCTTACTCCCGAGCAGGAAGAGAAGAAGATGCGCGAGGGGATAGAGCAGTTGGTGCTTCACTACGAGGAAACTCTGGACCTGGAGGTATGGCAGACCTTCTACGTCGATTCCATCCTCGTTCACAACTACACGGCGATGTCCGAGGAAACCAAGGCCCTTGCCGAAAACCGCGTGGAGAATGCCGAGTTGTACCAGATGATTTCGGACAAGTGGGAGAATGCCACCTACGATGCGTTCCGCAAGATACTGGACGACGCCCAGTGGAAGAAATATCTCAAGGGCGGCGCGTCCCGTGCGAAGAAGTCCAGGGACATCCGGGCAGCGAAAAGGGAAAGAAGGAAATAGACTATGACAATTGAAACTATAGAAAAGGTGCTTGGCGAGCTGAACGCTCTCAAGTGCAAGACAGAGAAAGAAGTGGAAGAAGCGCGCGTGCGCTTCCTTGGAAAGAAAGGTGAAATCACGGCGCTCTTCGAGGAGTTCCGCAGTGTCGACGGCGACCAGAAGCGCGCCTTCGGACGTCCTCTGAACGAACTCAAACAGGCCGCCCTCGCCACCATCGAGAAACTTCGCGCAGAAGCGCAGTCGGCGGGCGAAGGAGAGGCTTCCAAAGAAGATACATCCTTGCCGGGCGAGCAGTTCGAACTCGGCAGCCGCCATCCAGTGAGCATCGTGCGCCAGCAGATAGTGGACATCTTCCGCAAGTTCGGATACGATGTGGCGGAAGGCCCCGAAATCGAGGACGACTACCATGTGTTCGAGGCCCTCAACTTCCCTCCGAACCACCCCGCCCGCGACATGCAGGACACTTTCTTCGTCTCCGCCGGCCATCTCAACCCTCTGCTCCTCCGCACCCACACCTCCTCCGTACAGGTGCGCGCAATGGAGAAGATGCCCCTCCCGATCCGCGTGATCTGCCCCGGGCGCGTGTTCCGCAACGAAGCCATCTCCGCCCGCGCACACTGCATCTTCCATCAGGTGGAAGGCCTCTATATAGATGAGAATGTCACTTTCGCGGACCTCAAGCAGGCCATCCTGCTCTT
>Ga0310691_10002547_pt1 | contig 23921 bp, 22 predicted proteins | sample 176DNAGHGlowgp2_FD_203887 | JGI IMG/M metagenome (GOLD analysis project Ga0310691, IMG submission 203887) | Sheep rumen microbial communities from Palmerston North, Manawatu-Wanganui, New Zealand - 1766 DNA GHGlow gp2 (v2) (version 2) | ecosystem: Host-associated > Mammals > Digestive system >...
CTAATCTGTTGAAGAAATAATGATGGAAGAAAATAAGAAAAATCCTAAAGTCATTGACCTGCGGGTAATTGCCAAGAAGATATGGGCAAACAAAAAACTTTTCTATAAAGTATTGCCCATTGTCTTCGTCTTGTCTTGTTTTTATATTGTCAGTATTCCCAGATACTACACTTCAGAAACAAAGTTAGCACCGGAAATGGAGAATTCTGGTGCAGGAGGCACTTTGAGCTCCATTGCTGCGTCTTTCGGCTTTGACATCAGTGACATGCAGACATCTGATGCCATTACTCCCCTGCTCTATCCAGACCTAATGGAAGACAATGCATTCGTTGTCAGCATACTCAACATTAAAGTTGTGAACATTGATGGAGACATAAAAACTACCTATCATGATTATTTGAAGAACTTCCAGGAAAAGGCATGGTGGAGTTATCCTATCAACGGGCTGAAAAGTCTTCTTCCAAAGAAAGAAGACCCAGTTGGCAATAAGGGAAAATTTGACGCTTATCATCTCTCGAAAAATGAAGATGAAATCTTAAATTCGGCTCGCGACAACATCAATATATCTATTGACAAGAAAACTGGTGTTATCACCATCAATACAAAGGCGCAAGATCCACTGATATGCAAGACACTTGCAGACTCCATCAAGGAGAAATTACAGATATTTATTACAGAGTATCGCACCAACAAGGCTCGTGTTGATTATGAATACTATAAACAGTTGACTGCTGAAGCTAAACAAGATTATGAGCGAATGCGTCAACGTTATGGAGCTTTCATCGATGGAAATGTCAATATTGCCCTACAGAGTGTTCGTTTGAAAGCGGAGGAGATGGAGAGTGAGATGGAGTTGAAGCTCAACAACTATAATACACTTAACAGCCAGATGCTTGCTGCAAAGGCGAAGGTTCAAGAACGCACTCCTGCCTTCACTGTCATCAAAGGAGCGGCTGTACCTATTAAACCAGCAGGACCAAAACGGATGATTTTCGTGGCATTGATGCTGTTTTTTGCCACTATTGTCATTAGTATTTATTCTATTCGTGATTTAATGATGCGAGAATAAACCTTGCACCAAGTTTGTCCTTTCATGAGCAAAGAAGAATTGTTGCATACAACAAAGTCCAAGCGCATTGCGAAGAATAGCATTCTGTTATTTATTCGTATGTTCTTGATTATTGTTATAAACCTGTATGCCGTTCGTATTATCATCAAAGGACTAGGTGATTCTGACTATGGAACATTCAATGCGGTAGCAGGAGTGGTACTAGCCGGTTCGATTCTGACCACGTCACTAGCCATTGCTATCCAACGCTTTTATTCATACGCTATAGGCAAAAATATTCTTGGCAGACTTCAGGATATCTTCTCTGCAAGTATGAATATCATCTTTGTAGCATCTATAGTCGCCATCGTTATTCTGGAAACAGTTGGACTATGGTTTCTTAATAATTTGCTGTCAGTGCCACCAGAACGACTGGTGGCCGCCAACTGGATTTTTCAGTTCACCCTTGTCTCTTTCTTGTTCAGTATGTTGCAGCTACCATATACCGCAGCCATCTTTGCACATGAAGACATGGGATTTTTTGCCCTCATATCTTTCCTGGAGTGCATGTTGAAATTCTTAGTGGCTGTCCTTATAGATCAAGTCTCGATAGATGCATTGGTCTACTATGGAGCAGGTTTAATGGTGGTCTCTATCGTAATATTCCTGATGTATTCAATCACTGCGCATAAGAATTATTCTGAATGTCGCTACACGAAGGTGGCAGACAAGACCATCTATCCTCAGTTAGCTTCATTTTCCGGATGGACCATGTATAGTGCACTGGCAGGTGTTGTCACCACACAAGGAAATACTATTTTGCTGAATGTTTTTTTCGGTCCTCTGACGACAGCAGCTTTTGCCATATCACTACAGATTTCCCATGCTTTCCAAGCACTGAGCAACAGTATCGTGTTGGCTTTTCGCCCGGCAATGATCATATTGTATGCCGAGAAAAACTATGGCGGTCTGAATTGGCTGTTCGATGCCAGCAATAAATTCCTGCTATACTTGCTTCTATCCGTTTCTGTGCCCATAGCTTGCGAGATAAGAACCATTTTTAACTGGTGGCTGGGTCCTGTATCAGAAGAGACCATACTCTTTGCACGGCTCTTCATTATCTACATAATTTTGATGGTTATGCACAACCCGGTCACTACCATAGTACAAGCCACAGGACAGGTAAAGAAGTATACGTTTTACGTCGAGAGCATCATGCTGTTATGCCTGGTTTTTGCCTTTGTGGCTTTCAAAATGGGATGGTCATCTTACTATGCCATCGTGTCGTTGATTGTGGTTTCAGCTATAGCCCATATCGTCCGACTAGTTATGCTCCATCAGCTGTATCCTAGCTTCCATGTGTCGCATTACATGCGGAGCATAGTCCTTCCGGCTGTGGCAATTACCATCGTCACCATAGGTATTACCTTGACGGCACATATGTATACAGACAATGCTATAGTCCGTTTCCTTGCCGTATTCTTTCTCTCACTTATCGTAACCTTAGGACTTGCCTATGCCATTGGCACCAACAAGACTGAAAAGCGACAAGTCAAGCAGCTCGTTCAACAACTTATAAACCGCAGAAGGATATGACTGGAATAGCGATTTGTGTGGTGTTTTTTGTCACCGTCCTGCTGGTCTATATTGAAGATTTGCTGGGAAAATACAGGCTCCCGACCTATATCGTCATTTGCTTAGCACTGATTTTGATTGCTGGCACCAGAATGGTGGGTGGTGACCCTGACTCTGCCAACTATGAGAACGCATTCTTAACCATCCTGTCAGGAGGTGAAGAACCACTTGTGGAGTATTCCTTTATATTGTTGTCAAAATTCGTCTCCATATTTGGCAAAGAAATACATATCCTGTTTTTCATATATGCCATTCTGGGAGTCTCGTTGAAATTCGTCGCCTTCCGGCAGTTGAGTGAATCATGGTTCCTACCTGTTCTTTTCTATATCAGCTACTTTTTCATCTTCCACGAATGTATGCAGATGCGCACAGGTGTGCTCTCTGCAATGTTCCTTCTGAGCATCAAGCCCTGGTGTGAAGGCAACAAGATAAAAGCCCTTGGATATCTGCTGGTGGGGTTCTTCTTCCACTATTCCGCCTTAATACTCTTACCCCTATTGTTTTTGGGCAATAAGGTGATGACGTTTAAAGAGAGGGTGTTCTGGGCTTTACTGATTCCCTTGGGTTATGTACTTTTCTATGGAGGATTCTCCTTCTTTCTGGACTTCAGCACCGACCTGCCTTATATCGGTGAAAAGCTAGCTGCCTATCAGATGGGAGTAAAAGCAGGAACCTCAAAGTTGTTTGTCAACGTCCTAAGTCCACTATTTTTGTTCACCACATTCCTTTATTATTATCTGTTGTATTTTCAAGACACATTGGTAGAAAAAAACAAATATTACCCACTGATGATTAAGTTACTGGGGTTAGGTATCTTTGCTTACGTAGCCCTCGGCTCATTTCCTGCTTTGGCACAGCGTGTTAACCTGCTGCTACGTGTGGTCAGCATCATCCTGTATGCCAATGTGTTCTACACTCTGTTGCCCCGTTGGGCAAGTATCTCAATTGCAGCCCTCATCGCGTTCATTTTCCTGAACTATGCTGTACCATCAGTCAGTTTCCACTTATTTTGGGATCCAGGCGAGTTCTTTTAACTAATTTCATTCCTATATGAGCAGAATATTATACGCCATCAGAAACAAGCTGTACACCCGCTGCTATCGTCATCTCTTTGCCCAGTGGGGAAAAGGTTCACATATAGCTTGGAAAGCCCTCAGACTGGAGGGACTTCCATATATCTCTGTCGGACAAGGAACCCTTATTGCCGCTGGTGTTCAATTAACGGCATGGGATCGGCACAATGACAGTCGTTTCATGCCATCAATTAGCATTGGTGACCATTGTACAATTCGCGAGAACAGTCATATCACTGCCATCAACAGCATTTCTATTGGCAATCACTTGCTGACAGGTACCAATGTGCTGATTACCGACAACTCGCATGGCAAGGCTAGTCGTGAGCAGATGGATATCCCACCGACACAGCGTCCCCTTTTCAGTAAAGGACCGGTCAAAATAGGCAATAACGTGTGGTTGGACAATAATGTCTGCGTCATGCCAGGTGTTACCATTGGCGACGGAGCCATTATCGGTGCCAACGCCGTCGTCACCCACGACATTCCTGCATATTCAGTTGCGGCAGGTATACCTGCCAAGGTTATCAAACAACTATAACAATTCGTTTCGGATATCCACGCAGAACAAAGTAATAAATAAATATACGGATTGTTTTGTCGTCTGACAGAATTTGATTATCTTTGCGCTAAATATGAAACCACGCATTATAGGACTATATCTCCCACAATACCACCCCATACCAGAGAATGACAAATGGTGGGGAAAAGGATTTACTGAATGGAACAATGTAGTAAAAGCCAAACCATTGTTCCGAGGTCACTATCAGCCACATCTCCCTGCTGATTTAGGTTTTTATGACCTACGCTTACCTGAAGTAAGAGAGCAACAGGCACAATTGGCACGAGAAGCTGGACTGGAAGGGTTCTGCTATTACCACTACTGGTTCGGCAATGGTCGGCAACTACTTCAGCGGCCATTTGAGGAAGTGCTAAAAAGTGGCAAGCCTGACTTCCCTTTCTGTCTCTGTTGGGCTAACCACGATTGGACTAATAAAACGTGGCAGAAAGGAAATACGATGAAACGCGACTCCATGATTATGAAAATGGAATACTCGCATGAAGACCACATTGCCCACTTCAATTACCTGCTACCTGCCTTCAAAGACCCCCGTTATATCAAGGTTGATGGCAAACCTGTCTTTGCAGTTTGGGCACCACGTAACATTCCAGAAGTCAAAGCCTTCATAGACCTGTGGCAACAGATGGCAAAAGAAAACGGATTGGAAGGAATTCACTTTATCGGACAGACAGACAATACAGGCAAGGCTCTTATGGGAGAAAAAGCCAACTACTACTCTGCAGACAAGGCAAAGGAGTATTACGATGAAGTGATAAGGCTGGGCTTTGACGCAGTGATGTCATCAGGTTATCGCAGAGCAGTAGGATTGACTGAAGGCAGGATAATGATGATGTGGAAAATGCTACTCACAAAAACTTTTCATCCCTCATGCACAAAACTGGACTATGAACGGCTGATGAAGCACTATTATGTAGAAGAAGATGCTGGTGAGAACATCTACCCCACTCTCCTTCCTCAATGGGACCGCACCCCCAGAGCAGGGTGTAAAGCAGAGGTACTAACAAACAGTACTCCTGAGAAGTTTCAGAAGACAATAGAAATAGCGCTGCAACTTATTAAACGGAAGCAGCCAGAGCATCAGATATTATTCCTTAAAGCATGGAACGAATGGGGAGAAGGAGACTACGTAGAACCAGACCAATTGTTTGGTCATGGATGGCTTGACGCCATTAAGAATGCATTATCAAACAGTTGATATAAATGGCAGTCAATAAATATAATATCAAGAAATGGTGGAAGATGCTAACAGGAAAGAGCGTACTCCATGTGAATCAGGATCTTGGCAAGTGTTTTTCTTGCCAAGAAATCAAAGGCTATTACAACAACCTGACAGAAAAAGTCATGATGGAGCCACAACTGGTTGACAACGACTCTCTGCCCCAGACACTTCAGCCTGGTGACGTAACAATTGTATTCCCTGTTGCAGTCTTTCAATATGCATTAGGATGCTATGACCTGTATCTGCTGACAAAGAAAGACTGCTATCTTAAAAAATTCCTACAACTGGCAAAGTGGACACTCCAACAGCAAGACGAGAAAGGACGATGGGCTAACTTCGCTTATGCCTATCCAGAACATCCTTATAGTGCGATGGCACAAGGAGAGGCCGCATCGGTATTGTTAAGGGCTTATAAAGAAACTAACACCCCGTTATATCTTGAAGCTGCGAAGTCAAGCATCGACTTCATGCTCACGCCATACGAAGAAGGAGGTACTGGCCTCTATCAAAATGAAGAATTATTGTTAATGGAATATACCCATTTGCCAATTGTCTTGAACGGATGGATATTTGCATGGTGGGGACTCTATGACTTTGTAACCATCACCAAAGACCAAGGTCGCTATCACAAGGCTATGGATAGGTCATGCCATACCTTAATAAAATATCTTCCTGAATTCTCTACTGACTATTGGAGCAAATACGACCTCGACTACCGTTTAGCATCCCCCTTCTATCACCACCTGCACATTGCCCAAATGAAGGCGATGCACCAATTGACGGGTATGAAGCAATTCGACGACTATGCCAACAATTGGGAAAAGCAAGAAAACAAAGCATGGAATAAATGTCATGCGTTCATGACGAAAGCATGGCAAAAAATAGTTGAGAGATGATGAAGATTGTATTAGTCTCTAATCAAAGACGCAATATTAATGGCATTGGCAATCCTATCATGTACAGGATGTGCGAGTCTATCCAACGTGATGAAAGAGTCTCTGATGTGGAATTCATTCCATTTGAAAATAATTTCTCATCACTTTTTGAGATACGTCGGAAAACCAAAACAGCAGATATCATCCATATTCACTTTGGAGGTTTTTATGTCCTCATCATTTGGCTGTTTCTATTAGGAACACATGCCAAGAAATTCATTACTTTTCATGGTACAGATATCCATGCAAAATCTTTTAAAACCGCAAAGAGTCTAAAAAGGAAATTCAAAATAAAGCTTAATCAGTATGCATCTTTTCTCACCATCATCCTTTTCTATAAAACTGGATTTGTGGCAAAGGAAATGACCGAATATGTGCCTAGGTACTTAAAAAGAACACTCAAGAAAAAAAGTTTCATACAGAAACTGGGCGTTGATTATAACACGTTCGTTCCAATGGAGCAATCTAAAGCACAACAAATCCTTGGTCTCCCTTCCGGTCGCTACATTCTCTTCTCTGACATTAGCAACACGACCATCAAAAGACGAGATATAGCAGAAGCTATTGTCTGTTCAATGGGACATGACTATCAATTGCTCGTTATGTGTGGCGTACCACCGACAATGGTACCTTATTATATTAATGCCTCCACATTCCTTTTGCTCACATCTGATGAAGAAGGGTCACCAAACATTATCCGCGAGGCATTAGCTCTTAACAAACCTGTATTTAGTGTCAAAGTGGGCGATGCGCCCATGCAATTGGAGGGGCTAAACAATTCTGCTATCATAAGTCGAGAACCAGCAAAGGCGGCAAGGACAATTCTTGATAAGTTGGAAAATACTTATACAGACAACACTCGCGAAACAAGGAAGAGTATTCTGAGTTTTGATGAAGTCAACAAAGAAATCATCACTCTTTATTCGGAAACATTATGAGAATTGTCAATATATTTGGAGGACTTGGCAACCAAATGTTCCAATACGCACTGATGAAAGCGCTGGAAGAGAGGTTTCACGAACCCGTCTTGGCTGATGTCCATCTCTTTCATGATTACACCAGACACAACGGATTAGAGATAGAGCGTATCTTCCCTATCCAACTATCATTGGCTTCAAAGGACAGCATTCAAAAACTGGCTTTCTACGCACCCACTTACAACACACATAAACTGCTGAAATGGCTTCATATCAAAAAGCCTTCAACAATACAGGAGATACTATCTAAGCCTTTCCACGAGGATGTCTTCAGGATCCGTGACACTTATTACGATGGCTATTGGCAGGATCCTGAATATTTTATTAACATAAAACACTTGCTTTCTGAATGTTTCACGTTTAAATTACCTCTCGATGGTAAGAACAAAGAAATCCATGATACCATTTGTTCCTCAGACTCCGTGGGTATTCACGTCAGACGTGGTGATTACCTGAAGAAAGCCCGTTATAGGGGTGTCTGCGACTTAGAATATTATACGCGGGCTATTCAACAAGTGCTACAAGAGATAAGACAGCCTCATTTCTATTTCTTTTCCAACGACATGGAATGGTGCAAGGAAAACCTAACCCCTCTTTTATCTCAGGACAAATATACTTTTGTAGACTGGAATAAAGGAACAGAAAGCTACATAGACATGCAATTGATGACGCAATGTAAGTCGTTGATTATTGCCAATAGCTCCTTCTCCTGGTGGGCAGCATATCTGAACAAGAGGGCTGAACTGATTATTGCGCCTAAAATATGGTTCAACACCACTCCCCCTATCAAGATACAACTTGACAGTTGGCAATTAATATAGCATTTGCAGGCTACGGTTTCATTTGATATACACGTATCCAGTCAAAACGAGTCTCGTAAACAGTATGTATGTTGGGACGCAGGTATTCATTCATGCCATTGTCACCCACACTTTGGTTGAGTAACAGATAGAAAGGACGGTCAAATGTCCATTGTCCCTCATCGATTTCCCTCCTGTCCGACGACTTACGGAACACACTGGTTACTATGCCGTCAATCGTCATTATCAGTTTCTCTGGTGTCCACTCCAGTCCATAGATATGCCATTTGTTGACATCTAAATTTTTGTTGATAGAAAAGGGGCGTCCCCTTTTAAGTGTTGCTGTCAGGTGGTTGTGTATTGTCTGATGAGCAGAACCTTGATCGCCAAACATCTCTACGATATCTATTTCGCCATATTTGTTTGGATCTATCTTTGACGGCTTCATCCAAGCGGCAGGGAAATTGCCACGCTTCGTGTTGGTCTTCATCCGAACTTCCACCTTACCATACTGGAACGAGAACTTACCACGGGTCTCAATGGCACCTGTAAGCATTTTTGCAGTATCGTTTGGCTCAATGGTATTGGGAATTGCCCTACATACCAGGTGTCCGTTTCTTATATAGACTACGTCCTTGGAGTTGCTAATCCATCGGTTCCACCCTGCGTTATACCTGATGCAGCGCACCCACTTCGTCGAGTCCGGTTGACTTCCATTCTTCTGGTTGAATTCGTCACTGAACACTAATTTCCACTCTCTGTCATCCGCATTTTGTCCTTTTGCAACAAAAGTATCGGAGGAAAACAAAAAAAGGAACAGCAAAGAATAGACTGCTTTTTTCATATTTCTCATCTTCATATAATTTGATACAAAGATACGAAAAAATTCCCATATTACAAAATTAATTCGTACCTTTGCAGCCAATTCATAAAAACGATGTCATGCAACAGGAGTTAGTTTCAGTTATCATGCCCACTTTTAATGCCAGCAAATATCTTGCTGACAGCATAGAGAGCATACTGGGACAGACCTATACCAATCTGGAACTGCTCATTACCGACGACAACTCATCCGATGAGACACGCAAGATACTGGATCAGTTTGCCCAAAAAGACCCCCGTGTCAAGGTGGAATACCTGAAGGAGAACTATGGACCAGGAATTGCCCGCAACAAGTCAATAGAACGTGCCAAAGGACGCTATATCGCTTTTTGTGACTGTGATGACAGATGGCTCCCTGAAAAACTGGAGAAGCAGATCAGGCACATGACACGAAAAGATTGTGCATTGTGCAGTTCTTCGTATCTGATCTGTGACGAGAACGACAAGATCACCGGCATCAATATCTCCCCTAAGCACCTGACGCTCAACATGATGAAGCACGACAACAAGATTGGTTGTCTGACTGCCATCTACGATATCCAGCGTTTAGGGCATAAGTTCTATATGCCTGCTATCCGCAAGCGTCAGGACTGGGCTTTATTCTTGAATATCATCAAGGAATGTCAGATATGTTTTTGTGTCACAGAGCCACTCGCCTATTATCGCCAACGGACGAACTCTGTTTCAAGCGATAAATTCTCATTGGTCAAATACAATGTGAATGTTTATGAAACGGTGTTCGGCTATGGGAAAGTAAGGGCTTATTTTTATTTCTTCACCCGCTTCATCCCTACTTATTTCCTGAAACTATGGAAACGAAAAAGAGACAGCCAACACTACCTGTCGTCTTTGAAGAAAGAAAAATAAGGGTCTACCAGTCATACTCCACCTGCTCACCGTCATAGACCAGGTCGCCAGTCCATCCGAACTTACGGCAGGCATTAGCGATAACACGCTGCTGTTCAAGAGTAAGCATACCAAGAGCGGAATGGTATACTGTGTCAAACAGAAAGAATAAAAAAAAGAACCGTGCAGACAATAATCATATAATATGTGCCGTTTAATAATAAAATAAACTGCTGATGGAACAACACTACCCGTATATCTATGATGGGATGAATGCTTTTGAACGAGAGGTCAAACGGTGGTTTGACTTTTTCGGTGCCTTGATATTCCTCATCCTCTCCTCTCCCCTCTTCCTCATCTGCTATATCATAATCAAACGGGAAGACAAAGACGGACCTGTCATCTATAAACAGGAGCGTATCGGACGCTTCGGACGACCCTTCACCATCTATAAGTTCCGAAGCATGGTGGTCAATGCCGAGGAGAACGGACCAGAGTTATATCAAGCTGGTGAGGACCAACGATTGACCAAAACGGGTAAGTTCCTGCGTAACCACCACCTCGACGAGTTGCCGCAACTGTGGAACGTGCTGAGAGGCGACATGTCGTTTGTCGGTCCACGTCCTGAGCGTAAGTTCTACATCGACCAGATTATGAAACAGGACTGCCGGTATAAGTATCTTTACCAGATACGTCCGGGTGTCACCTCGTATGCTACCCTTTATAATGGATATACGGACACCATGGAGAAGATGCTCAAACGACTGGAGATGGATCTCGACTATCTCAAGCGCCGGTCATGGTGGGAGGACATCAAGATTATGTTCCTCACCGTCACCCATGTAGCGGCAGGCAAGAAATTCTAAATACCCTTTAAGCCTATGACAAACAAATACCTTTACCTCGTCCTTGCCCTCCTCACTCATACGTCAGTGGCAGGAGCACAGGACTCACTGGGTACCCATATCACCTACGACGTGACGGCAGAGACTGCTGTGGGTACTGGTGACTATACCGCTTTTCAGTTGGCGACCAACCGCCATCACGTGCTTTCCACACGTCCTAACACTGCCTATCTACGGGGTGCCGTTCATGTGGAACATGCCTTTAACAAAAACTGGAAGTTATCAGGAGCTGTGGATGTGGTGACCTCCTTACATGCAGACCATAAGGCATACCTCCAGCAGTGTTATGCCAACCTCACATGGAAATCGTTCTTCTTGGAGGCAGGAACCAGGGAACAGCAACAGGTGGTACGTGACAACCTCCTCTCCGTAGGTTCTTTCATCAAGGGCACCAATGCCAAGCCCATCCCTCAGATACATATAGGTACCAATGGTTTCTGGACGGTTCCTTATACCAAGAGCTGGCTGCAGATCAACTTTGACTTCGGCTATGGTAAGTTCCTGGACAGCAAGTATCGTGAGGATAAATTCTTTCAGTCAGGGGATGTCAATGAAGCATATACCACAGGGGCCTATTATCACCAGAAGCACCTGTATTTCCGTAGTAACCCCACCAAACCCGTCTTCGTCACCATTGGTATAGAACATGCCGTACAGTTTGGAGGAACCCATCACAAGATGATCAATGGGGAACTGATATCCAAAAAGAAACCTACCAACCTGAAAGCGTTCTGGAAGGTGATACTCCCGTTGGGCGACAGCCACTATTTTGAGAATGAAGCTGGAGAAGACTGGGTTTATGGCAACCATATCGGCGTGATGACTTACCAGATTGGCTGGAATATCAACAAGAACCACCAGTTACAGGCATATCTCGACAATCCTTTTGAGGATGGGTCTGGCATCCGAAAGGGTAATGGATGGGACGGTCTGTGGGGACTGCAGTACCACAATAAGACATTAGGCAGACAGTATGTACGAGGGGCAGTTTTTGAATTCTTCCAAACCACCAACCAATGCGGTCCTTTACATTTCGACGGTGGTGACTATCCCGAACCGTTCCGTAGCCAACTCAAAGACAAGGTGACTGGTAATGATAATTACTACAATCAGGATTTCTACGACGGTTATTCTCATTATGGAATGACACCTGGCATAGCCCTTATCACCTCACCTATATATAATAAGGATGGATACACCTCCTATCGTGACACCCGTGTCAAGGCATGGCATTTAGGGGTGAATGGTGAGATAACCGACCGTCTGTCGTATCTCGTGAAAGGATCCTACCGTGAGGGATGGGGCACCTACCATCAACCTCTGGCTAAAAAGCATCACTCCTTCGATGCGATGTTCCAAGGCATCTACCAGTTAGGTCCCTGGCAGTTCTCTGCAGCCTATGCTTTCGACAAGGGGAATATCTACGGGGATTGTTCTACGTTTAACTTTAAAATTAACTTCCATGGCAAGATTCTATAAATACCTCATACACCACACCTCATACCTCATCCTTCTTACATCATCCATCATCCTTCTTACTTCCTGTCAGGAAGGCAGTGAGGCAGGTGACCTTCTCGGTCAATGGCGTATGAACAACACTGACAACCAATACATGAGTTTCTCTGGCGGTATAGTCTGGATAAAAACAGTTCCTGATAAGAACTTTGGTGTCTTCGGCAATTTTCAGCACAAGGGCGACAGCCTCTTCATCCAGTGCTTCTCCAAGGAAGAACTGAAATCCGACACCATCATGGTGGAAGAGTCCTTCGGTTTCAAACCTTTTAATAATATCCGTGTGAAGATAGAGGCACTCAATGGGGATGTCATGGTACTGAGCAAGGACGGGCTGAAGTGGAACTTCTATAAATACTAAAGCCCCCACTCTCAACTCTCAACTCTAAACTCTAAACTCTAAACTCTCAACTCAAGTATAGGGATTTCCCCCACACAGTTTAGGGGAAATCCTTTTTATATGCTTTATTTTCTTCCTACTTTTGCAGTGTCAAAAGTAATAAATGTCGAACATTAAAATATTAAGAGATATGAAGAAGATGATGATCGCCCTGGTAGCAATGCTGACATTCGCAGCAACGGGCAAGGCAATGAGCTACGAGCAGGCTCGCAACGAGGCTCTTTTCCTCACGGACAAAATGGCTTACGAGCTGAACCTGACAGAAGAGCAGTATGAGGCTGCTTATGAGATTAACCTCGACTACCTGATGGGTGTCACCAGTTATGATGAAGTATACGGCATTTACTGGGAGCGTCGTAACCTCGACATGAGCTATATCCTGCTCGACTGGCAGCTGAGTGCTTTCCGTGCCGCCACCTATTTCTATCGTCCCCTCTACTGGGCAGACGGCTACTGGCACTTCGGTGTCTATGCCCGCTATCCGCACCGTGACTACTTCTACTATGGTCGTCCGGTATTCTACGCCAGCTATCGTGGAGGACATGCATGGCATCGTGTAGGAGGACGTGGATGGTATCACGGTCGTCGCGACATCTACATCCACCATCACCACACCCACCATTTCGGAATGCGTGACGGATGGAACCGCGGAGACTATCGCCACCATCACAACGGTGTACGCCACAGCTCTACCCGTACGACTGTGAATAACCGGGAAATCAGTCGCAACAGGGATGATTCTCGCAGCAGGGATTACTCTCGCAATAGGGACTATTCTCGCGACAACAGCGGGTCTCACCATCACAATATCGACAGAAGGGGTATTGAGGACCGCTCTTCTAGGACAATTGACCGTTCAAGGAGCATTGACCGTTCAAGGTCTATCGAACGCGCAAGAACCCTCGACAACAGCAGAGGCAGCATCAGCAGAAGCTCATCTTCCATCGACAACAGCAGAGGCAGTTTCAGCAGAGGTTCCTCTTCCTCTATGCGCAGCAGCTCTGGCAGTGGATCATTCAGCAGAGGTGGTAGCTTCAGTGGAGGCAGAAGCTCTGGCGGAGGATCATTCAGCAGAGGCGGAGGTGGCTTCAGCGGAGGCAGAAGCTCTGGCGGAGGCCACGGCTACGGAGGTCGTCGTTAAGACCCTCACCTCGGCATTCATCATCCGCTGCACTTCTCGCATCGAGCACGATGCATAAACGGCTAATATCGCTTTATTGATAATACCGTGACCGACAGCCACCACTCGTTTTCCCTCGTAGGTGGCTGTCATTTTTTGTAGAAATTGCTGAGCCCTGTGCAACAAAGCGTCCTCTGTCTCAATATCATCGGGCCACACCTCCCCTCGCAGGTCTGGGATGAAACGTCCTGTAAAACTGCCCCAGTCACGCTCTCTGAGCAAAGGAGTGGTCACCACTGGCAGATGATGAGGAACGGCAATAATCTCAGCCGTCTGTATAGCACGGCGCAGATCACTCGCCACGACAGCGTCTATCTCCTCATCAGCAAGGCGTTGAGCCACCTGGCGGGCTTGTTCCCTACCCTGTTCATTGAGTTCTCCCGGGGTCTGTCCCTGCATGATCTGTCGGGCATTATCCACCGTCTCACCATGCCGTACTAAGAAAATCGTTGTTGCCATCAATGCAAAATTAATCATAAATTTTCAATTCCCAATGGTCATTTATCAATTATTTTTCCTAATTTTGCAAAAACAAAAACAGAAAATAAAGATGAAACTATTACAAAGTTCTATTTTCCGGGCATTATGCTCCATCATCGTCGGTGTCTTACTGCTGAAATATCCAGATAACTCTGTGACATGGCTCACCATGGCTATCGGTATCCTTTTCCTGTTATCGGGCATCATCGCCCTGATATCGTATTGGAATGCCCGCCGACATGCTGGTGATTATACAATTACAGATGCTGACGGGAATATCATCAGCGGCACACAGCCTGCCTTCCCCTTGGTGGGTCTGGGCAGTGTCATCCTCGGACTGACCCTCGTCCTGAGTCCTGACATGTTCGTCAAATGGCTGATGTATATCCTGGGTGCCATGCTGATACTGGGCAGCGTCAACCAGCTGATCGTACTGGTGGCGGCACGCCGCTATGGTTCCATAGGAGCCTTCTTCTGGATAGCCCCCGTCTTGATCTTCATCGCCGGTATCTTCATCTTCGTCAAACCGATGGAGAGTGCCGAACTGCCGATGATCATCCTGGGCTGGTGCATGCTGCTCTATGGTGTCACGGAGACAATCAACTCTATCATGGTCTACAGCTTACGCCGACGCATCAAACGTCAGCAGGAGGAAGCCGCAAAGGGACTGGAAGCCGAGGAGATTGCCACGGAAGTGAAAGAGGAACTGCCCCAACAACCTGCGGAAGAGGTGATCGAGGAGGTCTCTCAGAGTGATATCATTGTGGAGGAAGAATAAAAAGTCTAGGGAAAATTTGGCTGTTTGCGGATTTCTTCGTACCTTTGCAGCCAAATTTTGAGTAAATAATATAATAAGTAACAATTAAAATGAAAAAAGGTATTCATCCAGACAACTATCGCCCCGTCGTGTTCAAGGACATGTCCAACGGCGATATGTTCCTTTCGCGTTCTACCGCAAAGACTAATGACACCGTAGAATTCGAAGGCGAAACTTACCCAGTGGTTAAAATCGAAATCTCGAGCACCTCTCACCCCTTCTATACCGGTAAGAGCAAGCTCGTGGATACTGCAGGTCGCGTAGACAAGTTCATGAGCCGCTACGGTAAGGCTGCGAAGAAATAAAACGATATTTCCACGTAAGAAAGATAAAAGGTGCTGCCTGGGTAGTTGCATATGCCAAGGAGAGCACCTTTTTTAATACTAACCCATAACAAATCACCAACAATGAAAACTGTTTATGATTTCTCTGTCAAGGACAGAAAAGGAAAGGATGTTTCGCTGAAAGAGTATGCGAACGAAGTATTATTGATTGTCAATACAGCGACAAAGTGCGGATTCACTCCTCAGTATGATGAGCTGGAGGCTCTCTATAAGAAATACCACAGCCAGGGTTTTGAGATTCTCGACTTCCCCTGCAACCAGTTCGGACAACAGGCTCCTGGTACTGACGAGTCTATCCATGAGTTCTGCAAATTGAATTTCGGTACTGAGTTTCCTCGCTTCAAGAAGGTGAAGGTGAATGGTGAGGATGCCGATCCTCTCTTTAAGTTCCTCAAGGAGCAGAAGGGCTTTGCCGGATGGGATCCTGAGCACAACCTCACCGCTATCCTCGACGATATGCTTTCCAAGGCTGACCCTGACTACAAGCAGAAACCTGACATCAAATGGAACTTCACCAAGTTCCTCATCAATAAGAAGGGACAGGTAGTCGCACGCTTTGAGCCTACGGAGAAAATCGACAATATTGCCAAACAGATTGAAGAGCTGCTCTAAAACAAAATGACAACAACAAAATGCCTCATTATAGGCAGCGGACCCGCAGGGTATACCGCTGCCATTTATGCCTCCCGTGCTAACCTGAGCCCCATTGAGTATAGTGGTATACAACCGGGTGGACAGCTCACTCAGACGACAGAGGTGGAGAATTTCCCAGGTTATCCCCAGGGTGTTGATGGCAACCAGATGATGATGGACCTCCGTGAACAGGCAGAACGCTTTGGCGCTGACATCCGTGACGGTTCCATCACCAAGGTAGACTTCTCGAAAGCCCCCTACCACTGCTGGGCAGAGGATGGTGAGGAGATTGTTGCTGACACCGTGATTATCGCCACTGGTGCCTCCGCTAAGTATTTAGGACTGGATGACGAGCGGAAATACAACGGACAGGGAGTCTCTGCCTGTGCTACGTGTGACGGTTTTTTCTATCGTAAGAAGACCGTAGCAGTAGTGGGTGGTGGTGATACTGCCTGTGAGGACGCCCTCTACCTGAGCCATCTCGCCCAGAAAGTCTATATGATTGTACGCAAGCCCTTCCTCCGTGCCTCTAAGGTGATGCAGGAAAGAGTGATGGCAGCAGAGAATATCGAGATTCTCTTTGAGCATAACACACTCGGTCTCTTTGGCGAGAATGGTGTGGAGGGTGCCCATCTGGTCAAACGCATGGGAGAACCGGATGAAGAGAAAGTAGATATCGCCATTGACGGTTTCTTCCTCGCCATCGGTCATAAGCCCAATACAGATATCTTCAAGGAATGGCTGGATACCGATGAAGTAGGTTATTTCAAGAAGATTGACGGTACTCCACGCACAAAACTCCCCGGCATCTTTGTTGCCGGTGACTGTGCTGACCCCACCTACCGACAGGCTATCACTGCTGCAGGCTCTGGCTGCCAGGCAGCCATCGAGGCAGAGCGCTACCTCTTATCTAAATCCTAGGAATACTAGGGACACTAGGGGTATTAGGAATACTAGATCTACTAGAAATACTGGAAACAAAAAAAGACCCGCTTCACAGCGGGTCTTTTCGTACTTTAAAAAACTAAATTAATCAACCATAAACCTTAACCATTAAAAATCTAAACAAAATAATCTTTTCAGAACCTCACGTTCTTACTTTGAGAAAAAGTGATATTAAAAAGCGATCTTTCTATCACTGCTGCAAAGGTATAACATTTGACACAAATACGGGTTCACTTATCATTAAATATAGTTTAAAATGCGTGATTATCGCATTTTTTTAACCACAAATCACTGAAAACAAACTATTTTAAACGAAAAAGCCACTTTTTTCTTTGTTTTGTTGGAGATAAGATGAAAAAAAACTATCTTTGCACCACCAAACTAAGTGGAACTATGAATCTGTTAACCCTGTTCATCCTCATAGGCATCATCCTCCTGATAGTATTCTACTTCATTGGAAGAGTCCTTTACCAGCGTAGTGTACGCATACGCAACCAACTGCAGATGAGTTATATTTTCACGAATATCACCCATGAGTTGCTCACGCCACTGACCATCGTAGCAGCTTCCGTGGAGCGTTTACGTAAGACAGCCCCGGACAACCAGCGGGACTATGACCTGATGGAACTGAACATCAGCCGTGTTGTACGACTGCTACAACAGATTCTTGAGACCAGCAAGTCACAGGCAGGAGAACTGAAACTCCGGGTGAGCAATGGAGATGTCATGAACTATATCCGGGAGACCGCCCTGTGCATCGAACCGCTTATGGCAAAGAAAGGACTGGAGTTCACCGTCCGTTGTAAGCCCCAGAGCATGATGGGATGGATTGATACCGACAAACTCGACAAGATTATCTTCAACCTACTGTCTAATGCGGTGAAATATACGGGAAAGGAGGGAAAGGTGACTGTCGATGTAGCCACTAATTCCCGCTATGACAAGGTCATTATCCGGGTCAGCGACAACGGAACGGGAATTCCCCATGATAAGATGAAACACCTCTTCACCCGTTTCTATGACGGAGAATACCGTAAGAACGCCACCTTCGGGACAGGTATCGGTCTTGCCCTCACCCGTGACTTGGTATACCTCCACCGTGGCACCATCCAGTGTCAGAGTTTTGAAGGACAAGGCACGACCTTCATCGTGGAACTGCCCATTAAGAAGAATGCTTTTTCTTCCTCACAGATTGACGAGACCCACCAGATCAACCCTGAGGAGCCCCATAGCAATATCAGCGATCTGGCAACCACCCTTATCACGCCACAGGAAGAAGAGGCTCCCCTACCCATCATTGAGGAGGAGCAGGATGATATCTACACCCTCCTGATCGTCGAGGACAATGTCGAACTGCTCATGCTTATGAAACAGTTGCTGCAACAGCACTACCATGTCCTGACAGCCTCCAATGGCGTAGAGGCACTTGATGTCATTCAGGCACACGACCTGGACCTCATCGTTTCTGATGTGATGATGCCAGAGATGGATGGCAATGAACTGGTCAAGCAACTCAAAGAAGACCCTAACTACAGCCACCTTCCTATTGTCCTGCTCACGGCAAAGACACAGGAGGAGGACCGCAAAGAGTCACTGCTGCTGGGTGCTGACGATTACGTCACCAAGCCCTTCCGTCTGGGTGACCTCCAACTGCGTATCGACAATATTATCGAGAACAGACGACGCATCCGTCACCTTTTCCAGAAGCAGACCACAGAGGAGAACATCGAACAAATCAAAGAGAAGGGTTCCTCGGCTGACAACGAGTTCCTGCAACGTGCCATCGACTGTCTTGACGCCCATATCTCCGACAGTGACTACGACAGGGATTCCTTTGCCCGTGATATGGGAGCCAGTGCCTCTACCTTATATAATAAGCTACGGGCTGTCACTGGTATGAATGTGTCTGGTTTCATCCGCAACCACCGCATCAAGACAGCATGCCGACTGGCTCAGGAGAATCCTGACCTCCGTGTCAGCGACATAGCTTATCAGGTAGGTTTCAAGGATCCCAAATATTTCGCCACCTCTTTTAAAAAGGAAATGGGTATTCAACCCTCAGAATATTTTGAGGAATTAAGGAAATAATTGATGGTTCAGGATAAATGACAAATAGTTATGGGGTACGCATTATTGGTGATAGGCTATTTCTGCTTGTTATATAGCATCAGCCGGTGGACAGGAAGAAAAGCGACCAATGAGACATTCTACAGGGGAAACCGTCAGTCGCCATGGTATATGGTGGCTTTCGGAATGATAGGTGCCTCCATCTCTGGAGTTACCTTTGTGAGTGTCCCGGGGATGGTGAATGCCATTGACATGACTTATCTCCAGACGTGTCTGGGTTTTATCGTGGGGTATGTCCTGGTGGCATTCCTGCTGCTGCCCTTGTTCTACCGTCTGAACCTCACCACCATCTACTCATATCTGGGACAACGGTTAGGACCACGCTCCTATCAGACAGGAGCCTCTTTCTTCCTGTTGTCGAAGATGACAGGGGCAGCGGTACGTTTCTATGTGGTATGCATCATCCTCCAGCAATTCGTATTCGATGACATGGGTGTTCCCTTTGTCTTCACCGTACTGGGCATGGTACTCCTCATCTGGCTGTATACCTACCAGGGAGGCATCCGCACCTTGGTATTCACCGATGTCCTCCAGACCATCTTCCTCTTCACGGCACTCCTGCTGATTATCTGGCAGGTAGTGAGTGACCTGGGGATGACATGGGGAGAGGCAGTACAAGCGGTAGCGTCAGACAGCAAAAGCCGTATCTTCGTCTTTGACGACTGGATATCGAAACAGCATTTCTGGAAACAGTTCCTCAGTGGTGTGTTTATCGTCATCGTGATGACAGGTCTTGACCAGGATATGATGCAGAAGAACCTGACCTGTCGCTCCCTACGGGATGCCCAGAAAGACATGTGTACCTATGGGGTGATGTTCTTCCCTGCCAACTTGTTATTCCTGTCATTAGGTATTCTGCTGACACAGTGGTATGCCTCCCACGGCATCGCCCTGCCAGCTTCAGGTGATGAGCTCTTGCCCACCTTCGTCACACTAAACACTAACCACTTATCACTGATCGCCGGTCTCTTCGTCCTCGGCATCCTTGCGGCTAGTTTCTCCAGTGCTGACTCGGCAATGACAGCACTGACAACCAGTTTCTGTGTAGATATCTGCCGCCGCCCGGGAGATGAGGTATTGCGTAAGAAAGTCCACGTACTGGTAGCAGTGGTGTTCACCCTGTTTATCCTATCCTTCAAGGTATTGAACTCCACCAGCATCATCGATGCCATCTATATACTCTGTTCTTACACCTATGGTCCCCTGCTGGGACTCTTCGCCTTCGGACTACTCACCAAACGTCCTATCAACGACCGTCTGGTTCCTTATATCTGTATCACTTCCCCCGTCCTCTGCTACCTCCTGGACTGGGGTGTAGGACAATACACAGGATATCATTTCGGCTATGAGCTGCTGATGCTCAACGGCATCCTCACCTTCTTAGGACTGTTCTTCTTTCAGCAAAGTTCGGGGAAAAAATAACTCAACTTTCGCAAGTTGTAGGAGTAAAGGAGTTAAAGGAGTTAAGAAGTTAGGACAATACTTCGTGGCACCCGAGACTTCGGTGGAAAGTAGCGATTACGGGACTAACGTCTTAACTCCTTTTTACTCCTTAACTCCTTTAACTCCTAAGAAGTTGAGCAAATGCGAAACTTAAGTTAAATAATCTTTTCGAGTTGCGAGACATTCTTCTCAATCTCCTCATCACTCACTGCGTAGTTCTGTAAGTCACCATTGATAAACTGCTCATACGACGGCATATCAATGAGACCGTGTCCCGACAGGTTGAAGAGGATTACCTTCTCCTCTCCCGTCTCCTTACACTTCTTCGCCTCACGAATCGTGGCAGCAATGGCATGACAACTCTCCGGAGCCGGGATGATACCCTCCGTACGGGCAAACAGCATACCAGACTCGAAAGTCTCCAGCTGTGGGATATCCACACCCTTCATATACCCGTCCTTGATAAGCTGTGACACGATCATACCCGCACCATGGTAGCGCAAGCCACCCGCATGGATATTACTCGGCTTGAACTGATGACCCAGCGTATACATCGGCAACAGCGGTGTATACCCAGCCTCGTCACCGAAGTCATACTGGAACTTACCACGAGTCAGTTTCGGACAACTGTCAGGCTCAGCAGCGATAAACTCCGTCTTCTTACCCTCCAGGATGTTATGACGCATAAAGGGGAAGGCGATACCACCGAAGTTACTGCCACCACCGAAACAAGCAATCACCATGTCAGGATACTCCCCTGCCATCGCCATCTGCTTCTCAGCCTCCAGACCGATGATCGACTGGTGCAGAGCCACATGGTTCAGCACAGAGCCCAGCACATATTTACAGTGTGGTGTCGTTGTGGCAAGCTCCACAGCCTCAGAGATAGCAGTACCCAGCGATCCTGGATGAGTCGGGTCAACCGTCAGGATATCCTTTCCCGCACGGGTAGACATCGAAGGTGAACCCGTCACAGCAGCCCCGAAGGTCCGCATGATACTCGACCGGTATGGCTTCTGCTGCATGGTGATTTTCACCTGGTATACCGCACAGTCCAGTCCGAATATCTTTGCTGCATACGACAAGGCGGCACCCCATTGTCCGGCACCCGTCTCCGTCGTCACGTTTGTCGTTCCCTCCTGTTTCGCATAGTAGCACTGTGGCAGTGCCGAGTTGATCTTATGTGAGCCCAGCGGGTTCGTCGACTCATTCTTGAAATAGATATGTGCAGGAGTCCCTATAGCCTTCTCCAGTTCATAGGCACGTACCAGAGGTGTCGAGCGGTAGAACTTATACTTCTCCAGCACCTCCTCGGGGATATCTATCCAGCGGTGCTCCATGTCCAGTTCCTGTTTCGAACACTCCTCCGGGAAGATATGTGCCAGGTCCTGCCATGCCAATGGTTGTTTTGTTGCAGGATGGATAGGCGGCAACGGCTTGTTAGGCATGTCCGCCAGGATGTTATACCACTGTGTAGGAATCTCACTCTCCGAGAGAATAAATTTCTTTTGTTTCGTCATTTTAGTCTAAATATTTAAGTTTTGTTGATTGGTCTCACTTGTCCAATAACTCATATTTCGAGTTGTTCGATTTGAATTCTGGTACAATCTCCTTCATCTTCTTGACAGTCGCCATATCATTATACTTCCCCGAGATAGCGATCAGTTCTTCTATTTCCTTGCAGACTGTATCATAGTCATACTCACGAACTTCAGCAATACGTATCTTCTCATGGAAAGAGGGCTTTGTGCTCTCTTTCTCGTTCAGCACCTCCTCATAGAGTTTCTCACCGGCACGTAGCCCAGTGAACTTGATCTCCACGTTCTTGGCACCTGACAGTTTAATCATACGGGCAGCCAGATCAGCGATACGCACCGGTTTTCCCATGTCAAAGACAAAGATCTCACCACCATTTCCCTTTGTTCCTGCCTCCAATACCAGCTTACAAGCTTCAGGTATCAACATGAAATAACGGATGATATCCGGATGCGTCACCGTCACAGGACCGCCATTCTTGATCTGTTCCCGGAACAGTGGAATGACAGAACCGTTCGAGCCCAGCACATTACCGAAGCGGGTGGTCACAAACTGCGTCCTTGCCCCCGGACTTGCCATCTGCGAGGAGGTGACAAAGCTCAGCAGGTTACCCAGCTTCGCCAGGTGTCCGCCAATCTTATGCTCTTTGATGGCACGGTCAAGCGACTGGACATAAATCTCACAGATACGTTTTGAGCAGCCCATCACATTCGTGGGGTTCACCGCCTTGTCTGTCGATACCATCACAAATTTCTTCACACCGTATTTCACGCTCAGGTCAGCAATCACCTTGGTACCATAGATATTATTCATCACAGCCTCACTGGGATTATCCTCCATCATCGGCACATGCTTATAGGCAGCGGCATGGAACACATAGTCCGGACGGAAACGGTCGAAGATGTCATCCATCCTTGTACGGCGACTGATACTCGTCACGACGGTCTCAGCTTGTATTTCAGGATAGTCTTTAGCCATCATCAGGCGGATGTCATGCTGTGGAGTCTCTGCCTGGTCGATGAGCATCATGGATGCTGGTTTGAATTGCGCCACCTGACGTACCATCTCAGAACCGATAGAACCGGCAGCACCGGTAATCAGTACACGCTTTCCCGTCAGTTCCTTCCTTACCGACTCCATATCCACTTTGATCTCATCACGTGGCAGCAAGTCCTCCACGCTCACCTCCTTCAGTTGCATACCAGAGAAGTCCTGCTCCTCATTGGTATCATCGGACGTTATTTCCTTGGCAGACTGTGTAATGAAGATCTTCAGACCAGCACCGATAAAGATATCCTGCAGTTCCTGGTTGTTCTGGAAGTCACGGACACGCAAGGGAGATACCAAAATCGCCTCAATACCCTCATCCTTGATAATCTTCGGTAAATCCTCATGGATGCCATACACCTTCTCACCCAACAGTCGGGTATGCTTATAACGGTCATCGTGCGAGATAAATCCCCGCAGGCGGAATCGCAAAGGCTTCTGGCTGCGGATATTCTTGGCAAGACCTATGCCACCCGTCATCGCACCGAATATCAACACACGCATCGCCCTCTTGTCCGAGGCAGTCACGTCATACAGCGTCTTCACCAGTACAC
>Ga0310691_10002548_pt1 | contig 23904 bp, 36 predicted proteins | sample 176DNAGHGlowgp2_FD_203887 | JGI IMG/M metagenome (GOLD analysis project Ga0310691, IMG submission 203887) | Sheep rumen microbial communities from Palmerston North, Manawatu-Wanganui, New Zealand - 1766 DNA GHGlow gp2 (v2) (version 2) | ecosystem: Host-associated > Mammals > Digestive system >...
TAAATTTGAATACTTTGATGTAGTTTTTAAGACAAACGATAACATAATTGAAGTTCAGCGATTCCGAACAGATATGTCAAGCAGTACTTTCAATCTTTATTCTAACTTATTCAGTATATCAAATGGTCTTTACATAAAAATAACTAGAATGAATTATTCTGCTACTCAATTCACTGTAAACAGTTATGCTGAAATTAACATTAAAAATGCTGCAAACCCAACTATATCTCAAAGTAATAAGATTGTGCTGTTGAAAGTCATCGGTATCAACAGAAAGGCTTAAAGAATGAAGACAAATCCAATAATCACATTGAACAATTCTGGGTTCAAGATAGCGAACAAAGTATGGTCAATACCTAATACTTACACTTTGACTATACAGTCAAATGCTAGTGGAACTGCTTCTAGTGATGCTCTAATTGGTACAGAGAATTACTCTACTACTTTGTATGCTATGCCAAATGAAGGTTATAAATTTAGTTCTTGGAATGTGACTGGTGGTTCTGTTGTTGATAACAAATTCATATTTGGTACAAGTGATGCAGTCATTGAACCTGTGTTTGAGGAAGCACCACTATATCCCACTGACTATCAGTATCTAAAATTCTCATATAGTAATAATGATGCATATACATCATTAAACAATGCAATAACTTCTAAAGGATTTACTGCAGTTGATAGTGGTGATTATATTGTATGTAAAATACCAAATGGAACTACTTATGTAAGTTTCGGTCATGCTGTTCAGGGTTCTAATCGTTTGTATGGATGTGCAGATTGGTATTTACCATACGTTACAAATACAACTGCTTTATTTGAATGGAGTTCATTAACTTCAATTCCAGATAATTTCTGGGGATTAAGTGCTACTAAAAACTTAGGCAGAGCATTTAACTGTCTTCAAACTCAAGGTGCTGGATTAAGAGAAATTAAATCTTTTGATGGTCTAGTTAATGTTGAAAATTGTGAATATTTGATATATCAAAACCAATACTCAATTGAATTACCAACTTCATTTGAAACTCATACACTTGAAAAATGTAAAAGTTTTTATAGTTGTTTTCAAAGTGTGACAGTTAATAGTAATATGGTACCTTTTGCTCAACATTGCAATAGTGCTTGTACTGGTCTAAATGCTGCTGGTAAAAGTACAAATATAAGATATTGTCCTGATTTATCTGAATTTAATGCTTTGGGGTGGTCATGATGGAAAAATATTTATCACACAATGGGAATTTAATTCAGCGTGGTGCATACAAATTCGTTTATAGGAATTATACACCTCCAGCACCAATTATACCATATGTTCAGATAGGAAATCAAACATGGGCTTCCATTAACATTAATATTGATGATGGTGGTGATGGAATAGCAATTAAGGACAATGTGACATATCAAGGATTTAACTTTGGTACACAGTATTACTATACTTGGGCAGCAGCGGAGAGAATTGTCAATAATATTGAAGGTTGGAGAATACCTACAATTGCTGATTTTAACACTTTAAGAACTTACGTAGAAAGTCAAGGTTATTCTAATACAGCACCTTTAAGGTCTGTAGAAAAGTGGAATACAAATCCTGGAACAGATATATTTGGACTAAACATTATGCCTGTTGGAAGCATTCGTTCATCAGATCCTACATCAAATCTTGATGCTGTTGGTGTAGAGAGTATGCTACGTATTAATAATCCTAGTGAGCCAGGTAAATATTGTAATTTCATGTATGGCATGTATGGTAATTTTACTAATTGGACTTATCCGTGGAATATGCCAGATGCTTATATTGCAGTACGTTTAATTAAGGAGTAAAGCATGGAACAGCTAATTACACTTATAGCACCTTATATTCCTGCTGCATGTTGGCCTTTGATTCTAGTCGTTGGCTTATATTTAATCATTAACACTCAGCGTAAGAATACTAAAGATGTTCGTGATAAAGACTCTGAAGAAATGCGAACTAAAATGGCACTGATGGAAAATGAGATACAAAGAATTAAAGACTTAGATCTTGATGCAAGACTATCTTCAATTGAGACTTCACTGTCATACATAAAATTATTATTGGAGAACAAAAATGAAAAAAGGTGATAGTGTATCAAAAGAACATCAATTATTCTGTCCAGATCATTACAAAGAAATTGAAAACTACGAATTAGCATTAGCAGACAATTTCAAAGGTTGGATATGTCATCATAAAAATGGTGAGGAATTTAGTAAAGAATGGTTAATTAAGAACAATATGTACTATGATAGGAAAGATCCACTTGAATTTAGATTTCTTCCTACTACAGCGGAATTAAGTAAGAAATATGGAATACCTTCACACATGGCTGTTCATAAAAAATATACACGAGGTAAACCAGGACACCCTCACACAGATGAATCTAGACAACATATATCTAAGGCATTATCTGGAAAGAAAAAATCAAAATTACATTGTAAACATATGAGTGAATCATTGAAGAATAGTATGTGTAATGTAAAGTCAGACTTCGCAATAGCCTATCATAAAAGATTTGGTATCTCTAGGAGAAGTAATCCTAAACAGTGGTACGAAGTTGGAAAGTTCTATTTTAAGAATGGGTGTTTACCTTCCGATGAGTGGTTGAAGGAACGATTCAAAGATTAATTCCTTTTCCTTTGTTCGTTTATTCAGATTGAAATAAAATCTTTTCAATGTCTCGTAATCGTGTTTGTTGCCACAAGCATCAGTTCCATTGAAGCGTCTTCTACAAAATTCCTCTGTTGACTTTGTTATGAAATGCTTTACATAAGCAACATCATAGCAGGGTTCAATCCACGGTAGCATTGGAGCAATTAGTTTGTTTTGCATGTTTACCGTATTACCCTGGACTACTGCATTGTGAATGAATAATTGTGCAGGTCCTTTTTTCTTTACAGAGTATTTGGTGTGCCAATTCTCCGTAATACCTTTGGGCAAGCAATCATTATAAACAGCATTGACCGGAGCTGGCACAGTAAATCGTTCTAGGACACCTCTTCCATCTGGGTGAACACAATCATTGTCTCCGTAAATTCGCCAACTGAAGCGTAAGCAAAGTGCATCAGTGAATTTGCTCCAAATTTCGTTTATCGTGAAATCACTTTCTAGAAATTCATCAGCGTCTAAGATAGTGACTGTATCTCCATTTTGCATACACTGGTCATAAAAATATTGGTAAGCCTTTGGTTGAGGGTTGTCAAACTTAGAGCAGTCTATTTCTTGATAGATTTTATCAGTTATGTTGTATGGTGTGCTTGAATTATTAAATACAATTATTCCATCAAAACCGAAATTGCTTATGGTAATTAAACCATTCTTGTACTACTTTTGGCTTCTCTTTTTGAATTGAAACGAGATAGTGCATATTGTTATTCCTCAAAGTCTTTATTCAATGCATCAATCTTATTATCAACGCACCATTTCTTAAACTTACCTTCAAATTCAGGAAGTATATAATCTGTATCTGTTGAATTACCTGGTGTTAGTTTGAATATTGTTTGTATAGGCATTTCCTTTGTGAAATGAAAAAATCTAGCAAACACCATATCAAATGCATCTTTTCTTTCTTTATCATCAGTGCTTTCAACATTCACACTGCTTGCAAATGATGAACTTACAGAGATGTTTGAATCAAACATTATAAACTGAAATATATCTTCATTGTTTGGTCCTTTCATATCCAACAATTTTCTATATCCTAATATCTTCATAATATATCTCCATTGTTTAGAACTTTTTACATTGTTTTTGCTTAAATTTGTGTATATTTTGGAATACCTGATAGTCTGAAAGGAATTGGAACGGTTTTGATTTTCATGTTTTAGCCTCCGCCGTTTCTGAAACCAATTCCCTATCAGGTTTCTTTTTTGGTTTCTTACCAGTCTTCTTCTTCGGCACAATAGAGTAGTTTGGATTTTCCCACGAACATAGACCATACGAATCATAATATCGTTTTTCTCTCTGATAAAGGTTCCAATCATCTTTAGTGTTCTCTATTCCAAAGTGTTCTTTAAACTTAGTTGCAAATGTATTCTTAATGGTAATTGGTTTTGGTGGTTCAGGGTTGATAGATACACCTTTTACAGCTCTAGGTGTTAAGTCAATACTTCGTTCAAGTTCTGACACTGGTAATGTTAACAATATACCATACTTAATATGTTCTTGTCGCCTAGTGAAACTTAGTCCATTGTATTTGAAACCTTTTAATAATTTTCTCAAATAACACCTAATGATATAGCAAACAGTGGAGCAATCATTAAATGTGAAATACTTTTCGCAAATATCTACAATAGCATTATCACGTTCCCATATTAAGTGGTCAACCCAATAATTGTGTTCTATCATCCAAGTGACAGCTCTCGCTATCTTATTCATTTGAAAGTCTGTATAAGGTGTTCTCATATACAAGCCTTAAAGGTGTCTATTACTTCTTTTGGGATTCCATCAATTAATTTTCTAATATCTTGTTCTGTCATATTCTTATAGTATTCTTTTGTACCTTCAAACAAATGAGAATGTAGCTGCATATTTCTAATAATTCTATGGTGTTTAGAACTAGTGACTTCTAACAACTGCCATTCTGGTACATTGAAATATAAGCCAAACTCCATTAAAGTTTGTTGCGTGAAGTAATACTCTAACAAATGATGTTTAACAATTCTTTTATGAATATCTGTTTTTGGGTATATTCCATAGTATCTTCTCAACTTATCGTGTACATCTAAGTCACCATTTTCTAATGGTTTACAGAAATAACATCTGTTTGATGATTTAAACGAACCACATCTATCACAAACTTCGTATATCTTGTCATTGCTTGTTATCTGCATTTGATTCTCCTTGCATTTGATAAATTATGTATATCAGAAAAGAATGGCTCAGAATGCAAGTCCTGCGTTTTAATTGAATTAGCCAACAAATAGAAAAGGAGCCATTCCAAATGGAATGACTCCCAGACTAGCAAGAGGATTTATCCCTGGCTGAAATATAACTATAATGGAGAAGACCAGGAACCTCAATCGCTAGAATTTAGACATAACATAATCTAGAATCTTGCTAAAATCGTATTGCTTTTCATTAGGGTCCTTAACAATTTTCTTGTATTCAGGGTGCTTATCAGCAAGAATGGTTTTGCAAAGTTTAATTTCTTCAATCATTTCCTTCTTGCTCCAAAGCGACATCAAATCACCATGCGGTACACCGAAATCATAATTCTTTTCTTCAATTTCGTTGTAGAGTTCCTGGAGTTCGTCAGCAAGTTCAGATTTAGTTTTCATGTTTTTCATAGTGTTACCTCGTGGTTAGTGGTTTGTTGTTTTGTTTACGATTGTAAATATAGAAAAATATTTTTTGTTTGGCATAAAAAATTTTGCATATTGTTATTCCAAATTGGAATAATACACAAGTGTGCACTAACCAAGCTCACCAACCCACATGTGGTAAACATGGTGGTTTATTTGTTAGAATAAACAAATATAGAAACATTTGCGATTGCTGTCAATTGGTAATGACAAAAATAATTATTATTTTTTTATTACAACTGGTTTAGTTTCAAAGAAATCCTCTAATTCATTACTAACATTGTCTTCGTCAGTAAGTTCAAATTTAAATTTACCATTATGTCTTTTTTTCCAAACTAGACCTTTCACAATATCTTGGTGTGTAACATTATCAACACCTCTACTTTTGTAGAACTCTCTAATATCTTTTGAATCTGTGTCTTCAAAATCAAGTCTCCTTTTTATATTCTCAGATTGAGTAATCCATTGAAGATTACTTGGATTATTATTAGTAGGGTCTCTATCTATATGGTCAACCACTGCACCTTCAAAATATCCATCAACAAATTCTTTGGCTATCCAAAAGGCTAATTGTTGCACATCATTACCTATGCGAAGATATGTTCTCTGCTTTCTATTTTGAACGATAACACCATTACAATACAAATTACCTTCATCATCAATACTATACTTTTTTGAAAGTTTTACAATTTTCATTTCAACCTCATTTTTGTATTATAATTATTTAATATAAAAAATCTATTGTATGTTGTCAACTACATTATTGAATAAATGTGATGTAAATCACATGTACCGATTTTACAATTAAATATTTGCATTTTTGACATTAATAATGTATATTTCATATTGGAAATGAAAATCAACCATTTCTACATTCAATTCTAATTGGATGTGTTTTTTAACATAAAACGGAGATAAAACATGATACAATTAATAGATGATTATGACCGTAATGGGTCAATGGAACAGCCAAAATCACTATCAAGAAAGCGAGAAAATGAAATAAAACATATGGTGGATTGTTCTGAATCAATTAAACTTCGTGTTAATAACATTTATCGCCATATTTTTAGAGATTTTAAATCGCAATGGTCTGATAATAGTATACCATGTGAAAACCAATCAGATTTTTGGGAAGATGTATTGTATTATACACAACATGACATAATGAATATGTTTAACACAAATCTACCAGAAATAAAAACAAAATCTGAAGAAAATTTTGCCAAATGGGATTGTATTTGTGAAGGTTATCTAAAATCAAATGAATTTAATCTAATGGTCAAACAACTAAAAAATGATTGGAAGAAAGAACTACTAGTTCGTGATTTCAAATAATTTTACCAAACCACCATGTTAATTCATGGTGGTTTTTTGTTTTGGTTATAGTGAACATTTGTGCACTGAAAGTTTAAAGTGAAACTTTTTTTAACAAAATTTTCACAGAAATCGTCTTGTTTCTAAATTTAGCACATAAATATCAATGTGTGATACAAATTCGTGTATAGTGGGCATTCAGGTATCATACATATAGATAGAAACATAGAATTTTCATATTATCCTTTCCTTTGAGAGGCTAATGGTCTGAATGCCCACACAAGTTCACCATTAGCCTCTTTTTGGTATTTGGTGGAAAAGGAAAAGGTAAATGAAATAATGAATAGTTTAGTAGATGATCTTATTAAGTTGTTGAAGGAATCTTATGGCATTAAATGGTCTGAGAAGAAACAACAATTTATGATTAACCGGAAAGACAATATCTAGAGGAAAGATTGAAGAACTAGAACAAGTTCGTAAGAATTATGGTTCTTCAACTGTAAATGATGCTCTAGAAAAACTGATTTCTGAAGGTGATGATGATTTCATTAAATCACCTGATGTTGGTAAACATAGCATTGACATAGTAATTGAAGAATTGCAGAAAGATCCTGTTGATAGACAATATGTCAACCGTTGTGTTCCAAGAATGAAACTCGACCCTGCATGGATTGAACCACCTTGCTACTACGGCGATGAAGGCAAACGATTTGACTGGAACCATATATGTAAACATTACCAGTATACTGTTGTTGAAAATCCATTGTTGGGTAAAGCTGACCTTGGTGTTCTGGAATATAGATTTGATTGCTATATGCAGATGAAGAAGAAGGAATACTGCGATGGTATAAAAAAACTAATCAAGTATGACCCAGCATATGAAGAACAGGCAAACTATTTCCTTGAAAAACTATACAACATTTACAAGCCATCATTTGTTGAAGTCAATGGTATTCAGTATTACAATGGCGAACTATTTAAGGCTGTCATTAGACACTTTATCTGGTCTATCAAATGGAAAATGAATAAGGGTGATAAATGTCTATACAATCTATTCATAAACTTAGAAGGTGAACAAGGTTGTGGTAAATCCATGTTTGCAGAACATATTGGTCAAAAAATTCTAGGTAATTACTTTGGAAATAGTGATATAAATGTGTTGGGAGACCAATTTGGTGCTGCCATTCTAGAAGACAAGTTCCTAATAAACTTTGATGAATTGGTTAAAAACGATACACCCGTTGAAAAAATCAAGCAAATCACTACTGCTGAGAAGACTGAATATAGAAAAATGATGTCTGAAAAATACATTCAACACTATATCCGTGCTTCATTCATGTCAACTTGCAACAAACCAATCTATGAAATTATAAATGACGAAACTGGAAACCGTAGATTTGCTAATTTCAAATTTATGGATGGATGTATCAAGGATGATACTACATTATGTGCTGAACTTGATAAACTATGGGATGAAAATGTTGTTGCATTATGGAAATCTATTGACGAAACAAGACCAAATGGTTATATTGTTGGTAATGATTTGGCTGCATTATTGGATAGAGCAAGAACAACATACAATGCTAAAGGTGATACAGTCCGTAGATGGCTTAATACTTCCAAGAAATGCATTGTATCATTTCATACAACTGATGCCCAAAAATTGGATGTTGCATATAATGACTATAAGGACTATTGTGCGATAGAAGACCAAACACCCTGTTCACTTGATAACTTTAAAACTAGAATTAAAAACATGTATACTGGTAAGTCTAAACTTCCACCAAGCAAATTAGCAATTGTTTCTATTGCTGAAGCTGCCACTAATGCTGAAATTGACACTATTGAGGTTAATCCATTTACGGAATATATGGAATTTAAACCATACGATACGGAGGATGTTCCACATGTTCCACATGTTCCACCCCAGGAAGCCATTTTAGATAACAACTTAAAAAATGTTCAAAATATTGAAAATCCACATGGAACATGTGGAACATGTGGAACAAGCAATGAAAAACACGTAAATCTGCCAGAAATCGCCAATTCTGACAACAAAAATGTTCCACCTAGTAATTCTGGTGGGTGGAACAAGGTGGAACATACTAACAATAAATTTGATAGTTTCGTTAAAGACCAACACAATAAATCCAAAAACTGGGATGGAACTATTGAATATAACGAACCTGAACATGAAAATGAACAACAAATAGATGACGAAGATGATTTCTTCGCTAGATTAACCGCTGAAAAGGAGGCTGAAAAATGATTGTTAAAGAATTGACATTAGATTGGGACAAACCATTAAGTTCATATCCAACCGAACCAATACAACTAAATGACATACCTATGCTGATGTGTGCAAATAAGTTTGATTCACACATTGAACCTGTTACTGCAACACTAAAGGATATATGCGAAAAGGTTGAACATCCATTTATAACTGACGATAAAGAAAACAATAGTCTATGGTGTTTTGGTGAATGTATTGACCCTGAAAAAGGCCACCAGAAATCAAACATAGTAAACAAATCTAAGTTCTTCATGATTGACTATGACAATGGATATACAATAGAAGAATTTATGGATGTTTATAAAGACTATTTCTACATTCTATACACCTCGTTCTCCCATACAGAGGAACACCATAAGTTTAGGGTTATAATGTATGGAAACTATGAGTCACCACTAAACGATGAAGAACAACATTACATACTAAATGAATGTTTCAGGAATGCGGATAAGACTACATTACAGCCAAATAGAATATTCTATGTTCCTGCACACAAACAAGGTGCTCCTTATAGATATAAGTTCAATATTGGTAAACAGTTTCCATTATACAATGATGTTATCAAAAATCTAGTGGAGCGTAGTAGGAGAGATAGAGCACAAGAAGAAGCTAGACGCTTAACTTATGTAAAACATCTTAAATCAAAAACTAAAAAATCATGTCTAAAAAATGAAAAAGTCCAAACATATCTAAACACCTCCTATCCACACGATAAAGGTAATGGTGATAGCAATTTGAACTTGTATAAGGCCATCTGTGTCTGCATTACCTGCGATGACAATGAAACACTAGAATTGGTTAGACAGAAAGCCAAAAACGAAAATTGGACTGATAAAGAAATAGACCAGAAAATAGAATCTGCAAGGAGAATGAAGTAATGAATTTAATTAAATTTACTCAACTAATAGAATTAGTGAACTTTATGAATAGTATAACTAAAAAAGAATGTAGTTTATTAAATGATAGATTACAAGATTTTTGGATAATAGCAAATCAAAACCATTTTAGGTCTGATAATGAAGATATAAAAGAATATTTTGATAAATGCTATGTTCAAATTCAACAATCATTAAAGCTACAAAAATGGGATTATTTCATTGAAAAAGAAATGCTAAAATCATTAGCATGGGAAGATCCTGAAGAAGCATTAGGTCCTAAACCAAACTATAACTTAGAATATTTACTAATGTTAGACTCAAAATATAATATAATAACTGCTACTCAATTTATGGATACTTTTGATGCTTTCGTACACTCTATCTTTAGTGAAGAAATTGGAGATTATAGTATTCATTACGGACCAAAAGTAACTTATATAAATCGTGTTATTGCTAAATGCTATCTAAAGTGGTTGCTATTATCTGATAATGAACAACAACAGGAAATTCTACTAACTTATACAAAAAAGAAACTAAAAATACTAAAGAATAAGCAAGCAATAGAACAGGATTTCAAAATAAGTTCTAACTGAAACAAAAATAATGGTGGTCTGCACAACCACCATTTATTTAGTAAATTTGTCATAAATAATCTATAACAAAGGAAAATAACATGAATAGACAACAAGCTGCACAATATTACAATGAGCTAGTAAAACTACGACTTGAACAAGATTTTGAGGATGATTATGGTAAAAAAGTATCATCAATAAAACAAAAAAAACTAGAAATTGAATTTGACTTTATAAATGATGAAGAACTTGAAGATGAAAGTACTGACAATAATATTTCTTCGCAAGATTAGTTTGTCTAAGGGAGACATGAATGAAATTGAAGATAACTAAAAACATAGTGAACAATTTACTAAGTATGACTTCTTATCTGAGGTATAATTTCTTCCTAGATGGTCATTATCTGGCAGGTGCAGTCTATGAAAGAAAACCATCACTAGAGGAAGTCTATCAGAGAGCATATCATTACATTCTTGATAATCCTAGAGATGTAGTGGATGCACTAATAAATGATAATATAACTATAAAGTATTGTGGGTGGCTAAACAAGGAAGACGTACTGGAGATTGAACTTGGTAATGATATTGAACTAGATATAAAGAAACAAATAATTAGGAATAAATTAGAAGAAATTGAGAAGGATTTTGTATAGGAGATTTCAGATGAAAGATAATAATACAGATATTACAGTTACAATTGTTGAAGATAATAAATCAGCTCTAGATAATTTATGCACCTATGAGGACCTCGCAAATCTACTAGCCAAACATGTAGTTGCTCAGATGAAGGAAGATATCAAAGAAGGTAAATATCCTTCATTTGGTAATGTTGAAGATTGGAAAGTTGCACAGACTAAAATGAAATTGGCTGACATAGAGAGGGACTTCGAATGAAATATAACGAGAAATACGATTTATACCTTGACGATGATTTCGTCATCTATTATTGGAATAAGCATAAAGATAAATTGATGCAACGAACAATTTATAATAATAATAGTGGTTATCTTATGGTACTTACTAAGCTAGGAACGAAGTTAGTACATAGAATAATCTATGAGACCTTCGTAAGTCCTATACCAGCTGGTTATGAAATTGACCATGAAGATACCCATAAAGATAATAACAGTCTAAACAATCTTAAATTAGTTACTCATAAAGAGAACTTGAATAATCCTTTGACAATTGAAGTACGTAAAGGAAAAACATGGTCAGAATTTGGCAAAAAGTTTAAAGAATACTATGGGATAACAAGTTATCAGAACACTAAACTATATCATAAAGAACAAATGTGGTATTATAGGCACGGCAAGTGCAGTTGGGAATAATTAATGGAGAAAGAATAATGATTAACATAATAAAAAAGAAAATTGATAAAGACGAATACAAATACACTATGGAAATAAGAAATAGTGATGGCGAAGTTACATATAGAGATAACTTTACAATTGGTCGTGGTTCTGAAAAAGAATGCGAACAAATTGCTAAGAATGTATTACTTAGAAATTTATTGAGAAATGGAGACATAGATAATGTATTGTCTCTTACAGAACTCATACCTGTTTACAATGAGGAATAATAGGAGGACTTCAAATGAAAGACCTTAGCATTGCAAATGTAAAGCCAAACCATAAGTTAATACAGTTGCACAAACAGTGGTATTATCTAAAACAAAAGCTGCTCACCTGTCCTGACTGGATGGAAGATGAACTGCTAGAGCAAATGGAGAAAGTAGAGAAGAAAATGAAAAAAGAAATAGAAAAGGAGAAGAAATGATGGAACAAGAAATTAAAGATAAAATCAGAGATTCACATTTCAAGAGATTCTATGGTAAGGAATATACAATGGAAGAAGTAGAAGACCATCGCCGTGAGAAGAACACTGAACGTGTTGGTAGATGGAGGGATAATCATAGGGAACATTATTCATCTTATCAGAATGACTATCAGAAGAAATTTAGACTGAAAGACCCTACATATTATCGTGATAGACATAGGTGGGAAAAGGCAGTTAAAAATGGTAAGTTCACTGGCACCTTCAAGGAATGGAGATTACAAAATGCTAACGCTGACTGATTTACAACAACGTTGGGATAAATTTATTTGTAGTGCTGTAGAGTCTGAATACAATCATTGGCAGCAACCACTTGACTTAAAACCTGTAGCCAATGATTTGATAAAAGCAGTAAGTTTATATGTTGAAGAATTGGAGATAGAGAATAATGACAAATACAACGATAGACAAGGAGTGTCAGTACCCACAGACATACAGTTTCATATTGACCCATAAGCCATTTGACGATAAGACACCTGACAACTTCACTGATTTGGCAAATAGAATTTACATTTCAGAAAATGATGTTCCTGGCACAGTTAAGATTGATACTGGTGCATATCCAACTTGCTGTTACCGGAGAACTAGGTGTTTGGAAATGGATTAGTAATCAAATTAGAGAATGTGACTGGGCTGCACTAAACCATAATCGTAGAAAGATATATCCAAAGGTAGGAATACAAGTCGCTGCTCCAATGCAGTTCCAATGTTCACTATTACAGCAAATTAGTTATTACCATTCACCAAAGCTTGCCACAGCGCTCGCCAGCACTTTGCCTCAGAACGAACTAAATGTGCTGTCTGGGCAAATATTAGTACCTTACTGTATATACGCTGCTCCACAACCAGTAATCAAAAACTGGGTTGAATTTGTTGAGGATAGGACTATTGCAGTATTAAACAAACTTGGATGTGGCACTGACCCTAATGAAATAATGGAATTTGTCAAGAATGATAGTTCATTTACAACAGGTGGTGAAGGCAAAAATTGCGACATTAAGTATCAGTCTAGAGTTGGTGGTTTCATAGCAGAACGAATGAATACAGTATTCTGGATGCTTAACCCTGTGGCTAAACAATGGCAAAATGTTATATTGTTGGAGTCACGGACAAAAAATATAGTAGTTAATAGAGTGAAAGTTATATATAACAATAGTGGTGAATGTGCCACCCTTAATAGCACACGCTGAAAAGCAAAACCAAATCTAGTTCAGTGTTGATGTTTGGTCGCTGATACACTTGAACAAGGTGGATTAATTTGTTCCACACCTCTAAATTGTGAACAAACTGAGCCGATGACCAATAGGCTAAAGGATGCAAAATGGTATATAATCAGAAATACCGAGTATATGTAAACAAAGACGGAGTAATCTTGAAATATATTAAAAAGTATGATAGATTATGTGAATGCACTTGGAAGTTGGAAAATGGTTATATAGGTTGTGGTAATACAACCGCTCAAAGAGTTGTTTGGGAAACTTTCAATGGTGAAATTCCCGAAGGCTATGAGGTTGACCACATTGACAACAGTAATCGTGCTGACAATAGACTTTGTAATTTACAATTACTCACCCATTCTGAAAATATACGAAAAACATATAAACAAGGTAGAAAACCTGTTAATAATACAAACAAAGTGTGGAGTGAATTTGGACGCAAATTTAAAGAACATTTTGGATTAACAAGAAATACTGCCTACAAGTTGTACAAACACGAACAGCACATTTATTATCGTGATGGTAAGTGTAGCTGGGAGTGAAAAATTTAGAGGAAATTTATTATGGCTTTTACAAATTCAAAGAAAGTTAAATTATGGGCTGAACGTGTTGCCGACGAAATGCCTGTTGTAAAGAAATCTCGTCCTTATCTTACTCAGGAAGAAATGAAGGGTAAGAAATATGGTATGTCCTACAAAGTTTACATTCCAGATGCTGGCCGTGTATTTGATGGCCTCGTTGCTAACGAAGATGGTGTAAACGAAGTAGAATACGAAATCACCCTTAAGAACAAAGGTAATTCTTGCTCAATTGATTCCTGGGACGAAATTACCAACATTGAATCCTTTGACAAGGAAATTGTTAAGCCTCGTGCTGTCAAACTTGCTAAGGAAATTCAGCAAGATGTTATCAAGAATACCTTCTACCGTTCTGCTCAGGCTGTAGTCACCACTGGTGCTGCTGACTTTGAAACACTTTCCGAAGGTGCTGCAAAACTTCGTGAAGCTGCAGTAGCTGGAAATGCTGTTTCCTTCATGTCTCCAACTACAATGGGTAAGATTGCTGCAGGTGGTCTCGCTAAGTTCATTCCTGATGAAGAACAGAAGAAAATCTATCACAAGGCATACCTTGGTGAATACGCTGGTGCTTCTCAGATTGAAGTTCAGGGTGTTCCTGTAATCACTACTCCAAGTGGTGCTGCTACACTCTCTGTTTCATTCACAACCGCAGATAAGGGTCTTGAACCTGTATCCACTGGTACAATTACCAATGGTGTTGCTGGTGCTTCCATTCCATTCTCTGCTGAAGGTTTGAAACTCGTTGATGTAAATGGTGTAGAAACCGACCAAGATTTCATTGTTATGGCTGATGCAAGTGGTAACTTCCCTGAATTGAGAATTACTTACCCTGGTCAGAATTTCAACAATGCTAATGCTTGGGTTGCTGAAGGCACTACTTCCTTAACATTCGTTCCAATGCTTTCTACCTCTACCAAGTATGAGGTTAACCAAGTAAGAATTGACGATGCACTCGCATTTGACAGCTACAAATTCAATAAGCTCGCCGGTGTTGAGGACCTTGGTTCCGAAACAGTTGATGGCGTTCGCGTTGAATGTGTAAAGGGCTCCAATGTCAAGACAAGAGAATCCCTTGTCCGTATTGATTGTCCTTTCGCATGCCGGAGTTCCAGAAGTTCGTCAATCTGTGACAGTATTCGTTAAGAAATAAGTTCAACTAACAACAAATTAATGAAAAACACCTACACTTCGTAGGTGTTTTTCTATATTAGAATTATGCCTCATTGATGTAGTGTTAGCATGAAGTGTTTCCGACCCTTTCGCGTGAGTTAGATTCTCACATGAGGCTCTAAATTTAAAAGGAGATATTATGTTTAGCATTAAAAAATGTTTATCAAGACACTTCTGCAAAGATGATATTAGTCTAATTGAAAACTATGAAGAAGCAATATCTGATACTGAAAATCAGTGGTGTCTTCACCATAGATTAGAACTTACATTAAATGGTGAATTTGCTCACACTGCTGAAGAACTAATTAGATTAGGTATGTACTACAATAGACCTTACTTTGAACTTATATTTCTAAAAGCATCTGACCACACAAGTTTACACAACAAAGCAATGTCTCCTGAACGCTTAGAAAAATTCAAGAAAGTAAATGTTGGTAGAAAAAGACCTGACATGATTGAATTTAATCATAAGATGAATGCTACTCGTAGAAATAAACCTCGTAAAAATTATGGTGGTGAATTTGGAATAAAGTATTATAATCACTATGGTTATAGCAGATCACAAAATAGTAAGCAATATGCTAAAGAATGGGCCTATTGGAAATTTCATGGCAAATGCCGTTGGGAATAATAAATAATTTATCGTAATATCACTTCACTAAAACACCAGGATTGTTCCTGGTGTTTTTATACATATAGAAACAACACGGTGATGTGGGTATGTCTCCGCCCTATTCACTGCTGTTGTTAATTTATCTAACAACTAATTTGGAGACAAATGAATGTGGCATTTTCCACACAAAGAGAGCATGACATGACAGATCAAGAATTATATGCGAAAATAGACGCAAGTGAAGACACATCTACTGAAACCACAACAACTGAAACATCTGATATTAGTGAAGAAAAACCAGTAGAACAGACTACTGAAACACCCGTTGAAAATACACCAAAAACAGACGAAACACCAAAGGTTGAAGCACCTATTTCTGCACAAGTAGACCCTGTGCCACCTGTTGCTGCAACAGTCACAATGGATGATTTCAACAAAGCACAATATTCATTCAAGAGACAACTTGGTAGACAGAAAGACAAATATGAAAATCAGTTGAATGAATGGCAGAAGAAATATGAAGCATTAGAGAAGAGACTTGGTTCATTGGAAAATCCTGAGAAACCACTAATGCGAGACCAATTCAAGACTGACGATGAGTATATTCAGCAACTAATTGATAAGGGTGTCGAAAAACGCTGGCAAGAACGTGAAGAAAAGATGCGTGAAGAATATGCTAAGTATGAACAGCAACAGCGTGAAGAATATGAACATAGAAAGGAATTGGATGAAGGTATCAACAAATGGTATCCAAGTGCTGAGGAAAGACAAAAGTTCGTTGACACAGTGCAGAATGCATTTAGTGAAGGTTTGAGTGATTTACTTGAACAAGAACAGAATGTACTTAACTACCTACACCAGACTGAAAATAGTTCTAGAATTTTGTATGAATTTGCAACTAAACCTGAAGTTGTTGAACAGATATTTAGTGTTAAGAACCCTCTAATGAGATTGATGGCTGTTCGTGATTTGGAAAATAAGTTGATTGCTGAGAAATCAAATCCAGCACCAGTTAAAGCACCTGAACCAGCACCTGCACCTGCACCTGCACAAACAAATGAACAAACTGCACCAGTGAATAACTTGGCTAAGGCAGTTGGTAAACCTGGAACGCAAGTTGATGCAGAACCTGATATCTTTGATAACAGAGATTCCTTGAGAGCATTCATTAGAAGTCACTAATGGGAGGTTGATATGGCAGGTGGAAAACCATTAAAGGCAACTGTTCAGAGAAAAGAGAAACGAATTAACCAGATTAAGTTTCTATTGGAGAACATGAGTTCACCTGAATATATGCCGAATGATTCAATGACCTCCCTTAATGAAACCTTCAATGTGAATAGTGATTTGGCAGGATTTGACCCTGTTGGAATTACAATGAGCATAATAAACTTTGATACAGGAAGACTAATTAAACGAGATACAGATACTGCTGAATCATTCTATTCAATTGCGACATTTCTAAATCGTATTCAAATGTACTTACCATTAAGATTAAGACAAGACAAACGTAGTCATGTTCGTTTATGGTCTAACACTTGCTTGGATGCAAATCATTTAAGCGAAGAAATGCGAGACTATTTGAGAGACATAGAACACTGGTTCTGGGATATGCGAACAATGATACAGAATGATTTGTCAAATAGATACTTACTAGGTGGTAAGATACAGCAACTAGAAATATTGAAGCGTAGATTTAAGAATGGTTGGTCTGAGAAAATTGAAACAGTCAATGAAACACACAATACTGTTGAAGGCGGACTTGACATAAGCATTTCATTTGAGGACTATGATGAAGAAGAAAATAAAGATAAAACTACTACCACACCAGAAACACCTACTTAAGTCTAAAAAGAATTATGTTTGCATGATTTGTGGGCGAGGCGCAGGTAAAACCTATGCTGCCTCGTTACTTTGTGCAATAAGTGCTTTGACAGGTGATAGAATACTTGTTGGAGCACAGAACTACAAATCATTAAGCATTAACTTGTTCGCCGAAATAACAAAGCGTCTTGATGAAATAATTGGTTTCAACAATTATCATTATAATCGTGGTCAGACCATTATTGAAATTCCAATGTCAAGAGGAGTAATTTATGGTTTCACTTATGAAAACATTGACTCTTGTAGAGGATATACTGAAATCAACAAACTTGTTCTAGATGAAAGTGCATTATCACCTCCAACTGTGCTAGAAACAGTTGGTCCTTGTTGTAGAGGTACAGGTAAAGACCCTCAATATTTCTTCCTGACAACGCCTAAAGCTGGTTCGTGGTTTAACTTGTTTGTTAAGAATAAGTTGGAGAAAGACCCTAATAGTATTGATGTAATCAAAGCACGAAGCACTGACAATAAGTTCATTAGTAAGACTGAGTATGAAATGATGCTTGGTGGTTTCACTAATGAAACACTAATTAGACAAGAACTAGAAGGTGAATTATTGAGTGAACAAGCGGAGAACTCTGTATTGGCAGGTGTTTACTATCATAAAGGTCATGACCCAATGCCACTTGAAGGTTATGTGAACATTGGAATAGATGCTAGTGGATTTGGCAAAGACAAGAGTGTAATAACTTATAGGATTGGGAATTACTGGATGCAGAAATCATATGCAACACTCAATGGTCAAGATTGTAGACTAGAAATTAGACGAATGTTGCAACTAAATCCAGGTTGGAAAGTCAATGGCATCTGCATAGATATGGCTTATGGTGAGTCATTGTATGAGAACCTATGTCAGGAATATGAAGGTGTTGATTTGATAAACTTTGCTAGTAAACCTGTTGATGACCAGTATGCAAACATAAGAGCAGAAATGTACTTTGACTTAGTTCGTAAGATTAGAGAAGGAATGAAAATCACTGATGACATTGAGAAAGAACTAAATGTGACTTTGTTTGAATTTAACAATAGTGGTAAGTTGAAACTTGTAAGTAAAGATGAAATTAAGATGGTGTTAGGTCATTCACCTGACCAGAGTGATAGTTTGGCACTAACATTTGCAATAGGAGATAAAGTATATGAAAAAGGAAAAGAAGCCATTGGAACAACCCAAGAATACTACTGTGACCCCGAAGACTGATGCACAGAATGACATTAAAGAGATAAAGGAACTATTGACTAGGATTGCAGTGTCACTTGAGAAACTTTATTTAATTATGCCATTCAAAAAGTAATAAATATAGAAATGAGGTACCCCGAATGATTATAACAGTTAACGGATTGGTTATATCTGTATTGAAAGCGATTGGTGTATGTGGTGAGGGTGAAGAACCTGACGGATATTACACCAATGCTGCATTACATGAGTTAAATTCTCTAGTCACTGAACTAAATTTGGAAGATTTCATATCAGAATGTAGAGTGGAGAGATTTGTAAATTGTGGTTCTAGTGGTAAGATTACCATTGGACCTGATTCTAGTTATGACATACAGGAAGATTTAGTTCCTGACTTCGTCAAAGTAGTAGGAAGAAAAGTCGGTCATAGGTATTTAAAGTTAATCAAATGCGATAAAGCAACAATATATGCCAAGAATAGGACAAGTTTACCCACATTGATGACATATAGTCAGGAATATGACGCTGAACATAGATGTATGAAAGGAACAATTATGACAGACGGTGGTACTGGCTGTCAATTACTTGTCTTATACAACAAGAAACTACCTGAATATGGATTTGATGATGAATTGCAGTTGAGCGACATGACAATAAACCTAATTGAAGAAGGACTAAAGGCTAAGTTGGCAAAAAGATTTAAGATGCCAGATGCTCCTATATTTGAAGAAGATTATGTTGAATACAAGCGATTGGTTCAGACCGCCAATGGTCAGAATAATCCAATGACTTACAATGATTTGATTGGTGGTTCATATCTTGACAATTATTATGACCTATTAGGTGGTGTAGGATTTTAGAGTATGAATGTAGTACAAACAAACGTTCTTGATGTATTCGTAGGTGGGCAGGTCAAAGCACCAAGTCCAAACATTCAAGGCACTGCCATTAGTGAAAATATGATTACAGAAACTAATGGTGAAATAAAGTACTTACGCTCACTCTATGGAAAGAAATTCTATCGTAATATTGAGGAATCAGTTGTAAATTGTACTGGTTCCTTCTATGCTTCAGTTGGATTGGATGCTGAGAATCGTCTACCAAGTTCATTCTGGTGTTTCGGTGATAATTTGTATGAAGTAAGACCAAGTGGTGGTGTTAATTTATTGCTAACAAGTGCAATGGATAAAGACTATGGCTGGTCATTTGTTGAAAGTGGTGGTGAAAGACCATTCCTTCTAATTTGTAATGGAAATACATTACACGCTTACAACTTATACACTGGTGAATTGAAGTTAGTTGAAATGCCACTTGGAATTACAGGTGATACAATAGTTCCAGGTAGTGTAAGTTGTCTAGCAGGAAGTATAATTGTAAATGACAAGAACACTGGCTATGCTTACTATTCACAACCTTATGTGTTAAGTAAAGATACAATAGAATTACTAGACAAAGACAATGATGGAAATGTTATCTACATTGATGACACAACACCAAGTTATTCCGAACAGAGTGTCTGGGAAGGAAATATCTTCTATGACATGTACGGGACATTGCAATACAAGAATGCTGAATCCTCTAGTGATAAGATTGTAATGTTGAAATCAGTTGGCGATGTATTGACTGTCTATGGTTCTAGTTCAATAGAATTCTGGACTAGAAGTGATGCAGAAGGAATGACATGGCAGAGAACAAATTACACTGCAAATAGTTCACTTGGTTTGAAGAATGCTCGCTCAGTTGGTGTGTTCAACAATGTACAAGGATTTATTGGTAGTGGTAATAGAAGTGGTCTTGGTGTTTATGTAATCAATGGAACACAGATAGATAAGATTAGTCCTACCTGGTTAGATGAACTTCTATTTGGAAGTGTATTAAATCAAGTGTTTGGTTATGGTTATAGTTATGGTAATCATTCATTCTATTGCGTACACTTCAAAGATAAGGATAGTAGATTTAGATGCTTTGCATTTGATATGATTAGTGGTGACTGGCATGAGAGGTCAAGTGTGAACACCATTGACTTGAAACTAGAAAGCACTCACTATGTTTATCCAATATTCAATCGTGAAGGTAAATTACTTTATGGTTCATTTGCAACAAATAAGAATGCTTGTCTATTTGAAGCAAGAAATGATTACTGGTATGAAGACACTGATGCTACACACAAAGTATCATTTGTTCGTTCTAGACAGACACCTATAATAATGGAAGGTGAAAGAGAATTTATCTTAAATGCTTTGAGTATTGAAGGTAATTTTGGTAATTCACTTGTTCGTGATGAACAGCCACAATGCATGCTTGAAATCAGTAGAGATGGTGGATACACCTATGGAAATACTTTAGTTAGAAATTTACCAAACACTGGTGAATATCGCAGACGTGTATTGTGGAATGGTCTAGGAATAGTTAGAAATTGTGTAATTAAGTTTAGTGTAAGTTCACCCATTGACTTAATGCTTCAGAATGCAAGCATTGCAACAGTAAGTCTATCGTATAGGTTATAAGATGTTGAATACAGATTTACAGAATGCTGAAATAAATCTTGGTTCTACATTGAAGGATTTACTCACTGTAGTTCAAGGTGAATGGTGTGATACTGAGAAGAACGGATGGAACTTAGTTAAATTAGGCAATAAGTTTGGATTTGCAACAATGATAGTGAAGAGTGGTGAAAGTTATATGCTACCTGTTGAAACAACTAAACCAATCACTGCTGTTCTATATATTGGTGCAAATGAAATTAAAAGTGGTCTAATTAAATTAAAGCAAGAAGCAATAACGTCTCCATTAGATGGGATTGCTGTAATTCTATTGAAATAGAGAGGTAATATATGGCTAGTTGGCTAGAAGATCTTGGTTTCGGAAATGAAGGTAGAACTGATGCAGCAAACAAGCAGATAATGCAGAACAAGCAAGCACTAGAAGATGCATTTGGTAGAAATGACCAACTCATCGGTGACTATGAAAACACAATGGCTAATCTGTATGGTTCTGCACCTGCAAGTTATCAGTCTGCATTGGATAAGTACATGAATGCTAAAGACTTTAGTTATAATAAAGATGCTAATGAGTTCTTTAGTCCTGCATACGAACAGCGTGTTAAATCTGCTATGAACAACATAACAAGGTCAAATGCAAATGCAGGTAATATGTTTAGTTCGGATTACTTAAATCAGTTGAATGCTAAATCACAAGCAATGGCTAGTGAGGAATGGGATAAAGCATTCCAAAGACAACAGCAAGATAGAGCAAATGCATTGCAAGAATATAACACAAATATGGGTAGACTTGGTAATATTGCAACAATGCTAGGACAAGACACTGGCAAATATGCTGATGCACTTGGAAATATCACGAACACTAGAATTAATAGCAATATGGGTCTTACACAAGGATTAGCTGACCTAAATACACAAATAGCACAAAATGAACTTAACAAGAAAACGTCTTTGCAAGCACTACTCAATCCATTTGGCTAATAGGAGGAATTAAGAATGTTAAATCCACAGTTTAATTATAGAGCACCTCAAGCACTAGTAGTTCCACAGGGAAATGCTGGTTGGCAGACCATTGGTACTCTATGGAATGGTGCAGCTGGTCTAATGACTTATCTTGATGCCAAAAAGCGTGCTGAGAAAATGGATAAGGCACAAAATGACTATTATGAGGCATTGAAAGCATACTTGAATAAAGATAATGACAGTGCTGACACAGAAACAACGCCTGCTGCCACTACTGCAACAGAAACCACTAGTAATACTACTGCACCTGAAAACAATGCAGAAACATATCAGTATACACCTTATACAACTGAGGATAATGCATTGAATAATGCAATAGATGCTGCTATGGCAGAAGTTAGGAATGAAGAGAAACTAAATGCATATCGTAGAGCATTGCAGAACTTGAATAGAAGTAAGTATAATTTCTAGGAGGTAAAATGTCTGACGATTTCAAATACAGATGGAAAGACGAAGTAGCACCTGAATTAAATAATGATTTCAAGTGGCGATTCGCTATGGATGCATTGAAGCCAAAAATGCAGATTGAAGGACCTTCCGTTGGTTCATTACTCTATGCAATGAATCCAAAGACCAGTGAACTTGGTTTGAAACAAATGGATAGTGAACTTAATCAGCAATTAGCTGCAAATGCAAACTTTGATAAGCGTGGTGATGCAGCAATGAAGTTCATGGAACAGAGAGTTGCTGAAGATATTGCTAACAAACAATTCGCTGATAAGATGAATATGGAGAGAATTAAAGCACAGAATGTTGATGCTGGACACGTTAATAGTCTTATGAGCAATTATGTGAATGCATTGAACACTGGAAATGCTGATGCAATTAGTCTAATTGAAAACCAGATTAAGCAAACACTGCCAAATGCAGAACAAATTATTGAACAAGGTAAAGAAACTGCAGCAAAATCTAAAGAACAAGAAACTAATTATCTTGGATTGTTAAGTCAATTACCTAACAAATGGGATAGTAGAAATGATAGAGATAATTTCATTACCATTGCAAATAGAGAATACAACGATGGTAAGATATCTCAAAAACAATTTTACGATTTACAGGGTAAAGCAAACCAACTTGGCGATTGGAATACTGAAGTTAAATTTAGATTCAAGAACCAAGGTATTCAGAATGCACTCAACAAATCACAAGCAAAAACATTTAATGCTAGAGTTGATGAACTAATGACTAAAGATGGTATGAAGTACAATAAGGCTGTAGAACAAGCATTAAAAGAAGGCTATACGAGGTAATTAAATGGATAAGCTACCTAAATACAAGTTAACAGAAGATGAACAAAAGTTCTTTGATGCATTGAAGGAAGAATTTACTTTATCGGATGGTAAGACTTGGGTAAATCCAAAAGCAAGACAAGAATGGGAAATGTTGCAGGGATTACTTAGCAATATTGGTGATGTTAGAGGTAGAAAGTATGCACTTGCTAAAATGCTACCACAAACAAACTATTTCAAAGATGAAAAAGAATTCCCAAATGCAAGTAAGGAAGCATGGAGTCCAACAAACTTAGAAAACTATGTTCCACCTGAT
>Ga0310691_10002549_pt1 | contig 23886 bp, 14 predicted proteins | sample 176DNAGHGlowgp2_FD_203887 | JGI IMG/M metagenome (GOLD analysis project Ga0310691, IMG submission 203887) | Sheep rumen microbial communities from Palmerston North, Manawatu-Wanganui, New Zealand - 1766 DNA GHGlow gp2 (v2) (version 2) | ecosystem: Host-associated > Mammals > Digestive system >...
GTGGATGGCGATGTAAACCAGTGCGGTCTGAGTGGCTCACCCACGAAGGTGAAGACCATCAAGAACATCGTGTTCCAGGCTAAGGAGTCGAAGACTTTGACGGCTTCTGATGCTGATATCGAGGGAATGATCAAAGAATTGTTGGACGAAAAGATTATTGGCTAATGAGATGAAGAAGTTAAGAAGTTAAAGAAGTTAAGGAGTTAAGCCAAATGTCTGGCCGTTGTATCAAACAGCAAAAGTAATGGCTTAACTACTGCCCAAAAGGGCGAGCGAAGCGATAACTTCTTAACTACATAACTACAAAAAGATACGAATATGAATAATGTTTTTGTATATTGCGAAATTGAAGGTACTCAGGTACAGGAAGTATCTCAGGAGCTGCTGACCAAGGGTCGCAAGCTCGCCAATGAACTCAAGGTAGAGCTGCACGCCGTTGTTGCCGGTACAGGCATTAAGGGTAAAGTTGAGGACCAGATTCTGCCTTACGGTGTTGATAAGCTGTTTGTTTTCGACGCTAAGGACCTGTTCCCTTACACCTCAGCTCCCCACACTGATATTCTGGTTAACCTCTTCAAGGAGGAGCAGCCACAGATCTGTCTGATGGGTGCTACCGTTATTGGTCGCGACCTCGGTCCACGTGTATCATCATCTCTGACCTCTGGTCTGACTGCAGACTGCACAGAACTGGAGATTGGTCCTTTCGAGGATAAGAAGAACAATAAGGTATATGAGAATCTGCTTTATCAGATTCGTCCTGCTTTCGGTGGTAACATCGTAGCTACCATCGTTAACCCCGACCACCGTCCACAGATGGCTACTGTACGCTCTGGCGTCATGCAGAAGGCCCTGTACGATGGCGAGTGCCGCAAGGAGGTTGTTTATCCCGAGGTCAGCAAGTATGTAAGCCCTGAGGCTTTCGTCGTGAAGGTGCTCGACCACCACGTAGAGGCTGCCAAGCACAATCTGAAGGGTGCGCCCATCGTCGTAGCCGGTGGTTACGGTATGGGTTCGAAGGAGAACTTCGACATGCTGTTCCAGTTGGCTAAGGTGCTGCATGGTGAGGTTGGCGGTTCTCGTGCAGCTGTCGATGCTGGCTGGTTGGATCACGATCGTCAGATTGGTCAGACTGGTGTTACTGTTCACCCCAAGGTGTACATCGCCTGTGGTATCTCTGGACAGATTCAGCACATTGCTGGTATGCAGGATTCTGGTATCATCATCAGCATCAATTCTGACCCCGATGCACCCATCAACCGCATCGCTGACTACGTGATTGTTGGTACCGTTGAGGAGGTTGTTCCAAAGCTGATCAAATATTATAAGCAGAACAGTAAGTAATTAATTTGGAGTTAAAGAAGTTAAGAAGTTAAAGAAGTTAAGCCAATAGTTATGACAAACCAATTTCAGAATATTGTCGCTTGGCAGAAGGCACACCAATTTGTACTTCTTGTATATAGGGCAACTAAGACTTACCCTGATTTCGAGAAGTTTGGTTTGGGCTCGCAGTTCCAGCGTGCAGCCGTATCAATACCGGCCAATATTGCTGAAGGGTACAAAAAACTGAGCAGAGCTGACAAACTGCGTTTCTACAACATAGCCCAGGGAAGTCTCGAAGAATGCAGATATTATATTATCCTTTCTAAAGACCTTGGCTATATCAATGAGGACGGCTATGAGCTTTTAGCCACAACCATTGAGGAATGCAGCAAAACGCTCAACGCTTATTGCAAAGGCGTAGTTGACAACAATTTCGGCAACGAGCTGTAGCATATCTATCGGCTTAACTTCTTAACTTCTCTACCTTCATAACTTCCCAAAATAAAAAAGAATATGGCAAACTATTATAGCGATCATCCTGAGATCGGGTTCTACTTGAACCACCCCCTGATGGCTCGTATCGTTGAGCTGAAAGAAAAGGGTTTCGCTGATGCGAAAGAATATGACTATGCTCCCGTTGACCTGGGCGATGCCATCGAGAACTACAAGCAGATTCTCGACATCACTGGCGACGTGGCTGCTAACATCATCGAGCCAAACTCTGAGGCTGTTGACCTGGAAGGTCCGCACCTTGAGAACGGCCGTATGATTTATGCCTCTAAGACTTACGAGAACCTCGATGCCACCCGTAAGGCTGGCCTGTGGGGTGTCTCGATGCCCCGTCGTTACGGCGGTCTGAACCTGCCTAACGCAGTATTCTCTATGCTGAGTGAGATGATTTCGGCTGCTGATGCCGGTTTCCAAAACATCTGGAGCCTGCAGAGCTGTATCGACACCCTCTATGAGTTCGGTAGCGAAGAGCAGCGCCAGAAGTATATCCCCCGCGTTTGCGCTGGTGAGGGCATGTCTATGGACCTCACAGAGCCCGATGCCGGTTCCGACCTGCAGCGTGTGATGCTGAAAGCCACCTTCGACGAGAAGGAGAACTGCTGGCGCCTGAACGGTGTGAAACGTTTCATCACCAATGGTGACAGCGACATCCACCTCGTGCTGGCTCGTTCTGAGGAAGGCACAAAGGACGGCCGCGGTCTTTCCATGTTCATCTACGACAAGCGTCAGGGCGGCGTGAACGTACGCCACATTGAGCACAAGTTAGGTATCCACGGCTCACCTACCTGTGAGCTCACCTATAAGAACGCTAAGGCTGAGCTCTGCGGTAGCACACGTCTGGGTCTGATCAAGTACGTGATGGCCCTGATGAACGGTGCCCGTCTGGGTATTGCTGCACAGTCAGTAGGTGTTGAGCAGGAGGCTTACAACGAGGGTCTGGCTTACGCCAAGGAGCGTCAGCAGTTTGGTGACAAGATCATCAACTTCCCCGCTGTTTACGATATGCTCTCTCGCATGAAGGCCAAGCTCGATGCAGGTCGTAGCCTGTTGTACGAAACAGCCTGCTACGTAGATATCTACAAGGCACTTGAGGACATAGAGCGCGACCGCAAGCTTACCCCCGAGGAGAAGCAGGAGTGCAAGAAGTACAGCCGTCTGGCTGACGCCTTCACCCCATTGGCTAAGGGTATGAACTCTGAGTATGCCAACCAGAACGCTTACGATGCTATCAGCATCCACGGCGGTTCAGGTTTCATCATGGAGTACAAGAGTCAGCGTCTGTTCCGCGACGCACGTATCTTCTCTATCTACGAGGGTACCACGCAGTTGCAGGTGGTTGCTGCTATCCGCTACATCATAAACGGATTTATGGAAAGCAAGATTAAGGAAATGAGCGAAGAACTGGATGCTACCATTACAGCAGAAGCAAATTCTTCACTCTTCACTCTTCACTCTTCACTTAAAAAGCTCATTCCCGTTTACGAGGAGGCTTTGGCTAACGTGAAGGCTTTGGAGAATCAGGATGCCCAGGACTTCCTGGCCCGTCGTCTCTATGACATGACTGCAGAACTTGTTATGTCATTGCTCATCATCCGCGATGCCAGCAAGGCTCCAGAGCTCTTCGAGAAGAGCGCCAACGTATATGTTCGCATGACCGAGGAAGATATTTATGGTAAAAGCGCTTACATCAAAGCCTTCCGTGTAGAAGACCTTGAGAACTTCCGTGCTGTTCAAAAGGAAACCGAAGAAGCATAATAAGTCAAGGTAAACATAAAAAAGTGGCGACCCCTTCACTGGAGCCGCCATTTTTTTCACTAACCACTTCCGACCTTTTACCTCAGAGCTACAGATTCACGCTCTACCGATATGTCAACCATGTTGTGGCTATCGTGTTCTTGTCGGTCCTGAAACGTATCCATCTGGCGATATGGCCTTTCGGTAAGTTCATTTCGTACGTTCTCTGGGGCGGAACAACAACATCAGCATACTTCATCCAGGTCCCGTCGCCTGTCGGATCCATCTCGATGGTAAATACTACGCTGGTCTGAGACTGGTGTGACAGACTGATCCTTTTTTGGTCGTAGTGTCCTATCAGATAGGGGTCGGAAGGACTGCCTGCTTCGACTACGGCATCTACCCAAGGGCCACCGACACCAACAGGTTTTCCCATTTTCCACAAATCGTCTATGGCACCACACCAGACCTTACACAATCCATCTTTCGATACAATGACGTGCCTGTCTGCTTTTTCCTTTTCCTTTATGCCCGTCAAGACCAGCATGCCCCGATAGGAGGCATAGTCGCCGATCTGAAGATGATGGGTGCAGATGGGACGTATCTTGGCAAAGCCGTCAGCATTCTCTGCCGGAAGTTCATAAAAGGTGCCTCCCAGATTAAACAGGTCCCGTTCTGTGGCTACCTCGCGACAGATTCTCAGGGCGCAGTCTTCGACGAGGTCGTCGTATTGCTTCTCGTTCTTGGGGAGTCGCCAACGGCGTCCCGAATCGTCAACAACCAGATAAGAACCTTTGTCGGACTGCACCGCCTGCTGGGGAATGGCCATCTTTTCTCTTATTTGCGATGCCATTTTCGGATTGTCAACTTTAGAAAGAACCAGTTCGTCGTCCAATTCGTAATACCCTGTTTCGGTCATTCTGTTCCCGTCCCGTTTCTGTGCCAGAACGCCCAACTTTCTTTCATCGTTGCCTAACGAATACAACAATCCGCCACAGACGGACGTCTCTTCGGTAGAAGCCAAACCGTTGAATATCCTGTGGTTGTTAGAGGGACGACGGTTGACATCGCCATATACGAAAGCGACCGTTGTCTCCGTTGGCTTGTCGACACTGATTCTTATCCATTCCCCTTCCAGATGACTGATGTTCGTCTCCTTCTGACTGTGTGCCGGAACACGGATGACAGCATTTCTTTCCCATCTGTTGTCTCCGTTCTTATCAATTTCCAATGTATAGCCGACATCTTCGTCCGACTGGTTGTCTATCCACATCCTTCTCCGTTTCCAGCCAGCCAACAGGAAAGGCTCGGAGACCTCGTTGGCCGCTACCTTTTCCGATTCCCATACGGCACCTATGGCATCGCTCGTGCCATTATGCGCAGGCAGGTCCCGGGAGGTGAACCAGAGGTTGCTCTGCGACTGTCCCGGTCCCAGAATTTTTCCCTTTACCTTTCTCTTGTTGAGGAACTCGCTTTGTGCGCTGTCGTCGCAGCCGAATACCAGCCGGTCGTTCCAAAGGCAGAAATCCCCGATCACCTTCAGGTAAGAAGTCAGCGGACGCAGGCCGGCATGATGAGCCCAAGAGAATGTTTCGGGGAAATCCCAGAACATGCCGTGCATAGTCATCAGGTATCTGTCGCCCGTCTGACGGATGCGAGGCCACTCCGTATTCCATCCGTGAGCTCCGTCGTAGGAATTGCTTGCTTTGGGCAGACGGAAGAAAGCCCATCCTCTGTCTGCATCGCGCACAGCAAGGATGACAGACTTCCAGTCCCATCCCAAGGACCAGATGGGGTCTGATTCCGGATGCAGGGCGCCATAGATTCCGCCAGGTCCTGTCACCTCCGTGAACTGGTTGCGCCGCACCGTCTTCCACGTCTCACCGTCATATTCAGACAACGAGCCGGCCTCTATCCTGGGGTTTGTCAGCGCCTCCGGAACATCCTCTCCATTGTTGGAATACACATAGACACCTTGCCCCGAATAATATCCCTTGCCGTGAACACCTTTGCACAACGTACGTTGATAAGAGGCAGCCCCTTCCTGCTGTAACTGATTGCCATCCTTGAACCATGTCTCCACATCCAGGAAACGTGCATCCACCTCGTAGAATCCCTGTTCCATCGTAGCCACACACACCTTATTGGCAGGGTCTGTCAAGCTCCTTGCAAAACCCGTCAGGCGTCCGGGCATCCTGTCAAACCCGATAACCCGCACATTGCCGGCATAATCAATCACATACGGACCCATGAACAACTGATTGCTTTCGCGGTGAATCATGCGGCAGGCATGCGTGCCTCCAATACTTTCCGGACAGACACTCAACTGCAAATCCGGGCTGATCTTATACAATTTGTCGGACGACCCGAAAGCTTTGTGAGGGCCGTACGAGATTACCCACAGATTCCCCGCCCAAGGGACTACTGCCCCCGTTCCACATTCACCTTCCTGGTTGAAGAAGGCCAGCGAGGGATAAACGCCGCTGACTTCACGCAACTGTTGAGCGTCAGCCGAAGAACCGGCCAACATCCCCAGAAACATGCAGATTATAAAGAGAAACTTATTCATAACTTACCATAGTGTTGCATTGTCCAGACAAGCAAAATCATCTACGACACGGCAAAGGTAGGGAAAAAAGGGAAAAGGAAAAAGCTATTTTTAAAGTTTAATGTTAAATTACATTTTGAGTGTGACTCATTATATCATTCATTGCTTCTTCGGATTCTTGTTGAATCGGTACACTACGTGTAGCAGGCCATAACGGGGCATGACGTTGGTGTACGTCTCTGTGCGGCCCTGGGCGTTGATGATTCGAGTGATATTGCTGAGCTGACCGAGGACGTCGAAGCCGTCAACCATCAACAGCAACTTACCCTTGAAGAACGGGCGTGCGAGGCGGGCGTTCCATACGAGGTCGTTGGTATTCAGTGCATCGTCGGCATAGCCTGTGCGGGAGTAAAGGCTGATGTCTGTGCTGAGGTCGAGCTTCCAAGGCAGTTTGAGAATGGCCGAAAGTGTGGTTCGGCAGGTGAAGGCGTTGAAGTTTTCGAAGTCGGGCCGTGTGCCGGTCAGGCGCTCCCACATGGGCTGACAGGTCAGTTCGAAATGATGTTTGTCTATGTCGGCAGTATATTTGGGAGACAAGGAGAGTGTCTGGCGGTGGACGGTAGAGAGAGAGGGAGGAGTCCCTACCGTGGTGCCCACCAAATCCACATTTTGACTGTAGCTATAATTGAGGGGAACGTCAAGGTTCCGCTTCTTGCCTTCTCCGAAATCAAGGTGCAGCGAGTAGCTAGCGTCGAAGATCCAGTTGCCGTTAACATTGTCGGGACGATAGGTGCGTACACCCGTCTTGGTGTCATAGACGTAGCCCATGGCGATGGCATTGAAGGTGCGGTGATAGGCCCACTGGATACGCTGCCAACCCCGCTTCATCTTATATTTGAAATAGGCACCGACATCTGGTGTAACAGCCATTCGCAATTCGGGGTTGCCCAGACGGATATTCATCGGGTCGGTATTGTCGCGCAGGTTGACGCGGTTCTCCAAGTCGGGCAGCTTCGTATGGATGCCCATGGTGATGGAAAGCTGATGTCCGCCTTTGAAGTCCAAGAAGGTATTATCGTCCATATTGATAGTGAAGGCGGTGCGGCAGAGAGTGGTGTCGATAATGCCGCGCTGGTAGTCCAGGTGTTGCTGATGCAGCTTGATGTCACCGTTGAGGAGCGTCCAGATCTGACCGTAGGAAGCTTCGTTGAACTTGTAACCGAGGTTTAAGTGCAACGTGTGACTGTTTTCATGGAAATAGCTGTCATAGCTGCCTGTGCGGTCCAACACCTGCTGGTATTCGGTGACGGATGGCAAATCATCTATGGCAGAGGGCTGGGAGTCCAAGCGGTCGAGCAGGTAGAGCGACGAGCGGTGATGCTGACGCTGATGGCTGAACTGGTAGTAGGTGAAGAGTGAGCGCCAGCCGGGACCGAGGGGGACATTATAGCCTAATATGGCATTGGCAGTAAGATCATGGAAGGGGTGATTGTCGGTGAAGTGGTGAAAGCGACTGTCGGGCTGGGGAACATTGCCAAGGTGAACCGTCTGCCGGTCAAACATATGTTCCTTCCGCTCTTTATAGATGATGTGGGCACCGATGCCGAGATTCTCGTTGGAGCGAGGAATCTTAATGGTGGTGCCAAGATCCAACGTGGTTTTCAGCTCGTGGCCATTGCCCAAGCCGTCACGGAGGATGCGGTTGATGAGTGTGTCGCGCAGATTGAGGCGGACGGCATTGGGGCTGTAAAGCTCATTGAGAAGCTGGCGGCTGACATTGGAAACGGGGGCGCGAAAGGAAGCAGAGGCAAGGTCGGAGCTATGGTCGAAGTGGTGATAGTTAAACATTGGATCGATGTGCCAACGGACATTCTTGCCGTTGCGGGCAAACGAGTGCCAGGTGTCAAGATGCAGGTCCTCACCCAGGCGCCGGCTGAAGCTGTAGTCGTAGGTGTCGCCTGTCTGCAGGTAGTTCTGTTGGATGGTGTGCGTCTCGCTCTCCGTCCGCTGGTGATTGACGGAGGCACTGCCATGGTACTCCCATCGTTTGTTGCGGTCGCTGACGTGGAAGTACATGTCAGCACGCTCCGTCTTTCTGAGGTCGTTGGTATTGCCGCGCTGCCAGTTGTCGTTCTCGCCCGGCTTGGTGTCATCGTCCAGATTATTGGCATTGGCTACAATTGCTAGCTGGGAGAAGTCGGAATGGCGCATGGCGAAAAGGCGGGCAAGGTAGCGTTCGTTAGTTCCTCCTCCGGCTTCCATATTCACAAGCCATCCTATCATATATTCTTTCTTCAGTCGCACGTCAATGACGTGTCGCTGGGTGCTCTCGTCCTTGATGCCCAGCCATTCGTTCTCTGCAGTCTGTTTGTCGTAGATAGCGATGTCCTTCACGATGTAGGCGGGCAAGTTCTCCAGCATCAGCTTGCGGTCATGGCTAAAGAACTCCTTTCCATTCAGTAACAGGTCGTCCACAAACTTGCCGTTGTGGTAGATGCGTCCGTCTGACTTCAACTCCACACCCGGCAACTGCTTGATGAGGGCATCAAGCATAGAACCTTCGGCGAGGATAAAAGCATCGGCATTGTAGATGATGGTGTCGCCCCTGTAGTAGAACTTCACCTTCGAGGCCGTGATGGTCACCTCCTGCATCATCTTGGCTTTCGGTGCCAGATAGAGATAGAAGGGAGGCAGCGACCTTTCGTGCTCACGGCGCCCGATGCGATCCAACGTATAATCGACGTAGGCCGTCTGATACCCTTCGAGGCTGATACGGAATAGATACTTGGCAGGCTTGGCAGGCACGATGAACGAGACCTCGCTGGTTTCCCAACTGGATGTCTCTGCCATATACTTGCGATAGGCTTCTTTCTGCTCGATGACGGTGCTGTCGGGCCTCAGCAGTTCCACGTTCGCCCGAAGGAGATCCTTGTGCGCACGGATATCCTGAACCGCGCAGTTTAGCTTCAGCTTGCGCACGTTCTTCTGCCGCTCGTGCTGTACGTAGATGTGCTGACCGTGGACTTTCACCTTCACGGGCAAGCCCTTGCAAGCCTGCTTTACGGCAGTCACCGCGTCCAGTCCCTCGACCTTCGCCTTTGTCGTCAGGTCTTCCAGCCCGTCAGAAACGATGTCGATGGAGTATTCGGTTTGGCTTTGCTCAATGTCCTGGAGAACGGAAAGGAGAGAAACAGCCTTTTGCGCAGACAAGGGATTCAACGTTAGGCACAAAAGAGCCAGAAGAAATAGCATCCGCTTCATTACTCGTCCTCCTCATCGTTAACAGATTCCACAAAGATGGTGTCCTCTTGCAGTGTCAGATGCAGGTAATCGAACATATTAAGGTGGTCGATGAACGTTGTGAGGGAGTCGGCGGGGTTCCACGAAGTGATTATTTTCATCTCACGCAGTTCCTCATCACGGAAGCGGACTGCCTTACCGTAATATGATGATACGACAGTGAGAAGGCTGTCGAGGCGCACGTCGGAGAAACGGACGGGAGTTGACATTTGACGTTTGACATTTGATAATTGACAATTCGCCTGTTTCGTCGGGTGTTCTTTTGCAGGAGAAAAAGCATGCCATGCTGCGAGGGTAATGCCGCTAAGGAAAACAGCGGCAAGGGAGATGGCAGCAATCTTTTGAAATGAAGAACGAAGAGTGAAGAGTGAAGATTTTTGGGGGGTACTCTTTACTTTCTCCATCACTTTCTCGGTGAAGTCCTGGGACAGTTTCATCTGTTGGGCCTTCTCATCCTGACGGTGCAAGGCTTCGAGCAGCTCGGGATGTGCCTTGGGGATTTCATTGGTATTCATGGCGTAATCGTTTTATGTTCACAAACAATTTCTTACGTATGCGATGCAGACGACTGGTGAGAGCCGACACTGCACGGGCGGTACTTGCTTTATCCGTCATTCCAAAGATAAAGGCAATATCGCTCAAAGATTGTCCGTCGTTATAAAACAATTGCAGAAGCATGCGTTCCTCGGGCCTAAGCTGTTCGAGTGCACAATCCAAGAGTTCCCCAAGGTCAGGGCCTTCTTCTGAAAGCAGACGATCCAGCGCTGCATCGGTAGTAGCACTGATTGTGTCCTGGCTTTCGTCCATGGAAATAAACGTAGGATGGTGCTTACGCAAGTGGTGTGAAACGGTATAAAAGGCGATGCGCTGCAGCCACACGGTAAAGGATGCTCGCCGGACATCGAAGTCGTTCAGTCGCTGGTAGGCTGCCAGCAATGTGTCCTGTACAATTTCCTCCGCTTCCTCCCGAACAGGAATCATACGCCCTACGAAGTGCAAAAGTGGGCTGGCATGTCGCTCCACCAAGAGGGTGAAGTCCTCCTGTTGACCTTCCAATACCCGCCGAATGAGAACCTCGTCGCTTATGTATTTCTCTGCTTGCATATATAAATAACGGACTTTCTACTTATATATTACCGGATATGGCAAAAATGTCACGCACTCAACATGGTTTTTTCTTGTTGAACGACAATTTTTATCCGTAAAGCCACAAAAAGCCCTCGGCAAAGCCCGGAAATGGGTGCCGAGGGTGAATATCTGAATTAGGGAATAATGTCAGAAGGAAGTCAGCCTGTAGGTCTTGCCGGGGATGGTGTTCAGGTCATACTCATAGACTTTCTGCAGGGGAAGAGGCTTGAAATCCGAGAGTTCTGGTGAACGGAGCGGCTCGCGGATGTCGGCTGGAGCAAAAAGCTCGTTGGGACAACTGCCGGATGCTTCCTTCAATCCTTTTCCCTTCAGGGGTACATACGACCGTAGGCGCAAGGTTCCGCCTATGGTGGAAAGAATGTTGGCCGAACGGAGCTTACCCTGGTTCCACGTCTCATCTACTATAAAGCCTCCGCGTGCACGAAGTCCCTTTACACTACCCTCTTGCCAGGCATCGGGCAAGGCAGGCAACAGGTGGACGGCTCCGTCGTGACTCTGCACCAGCATCTCGCAGATACCGGCTGATACACCGAAGTTGCCGTCAATCTGGAAGGGCGGGTGCGCATCGAAGAGGTTGGGGTATGTACGGCCATCCGGGAACTGACGCGCCTTGGAGTCGTCGGGCAACAAGTGCAGCATATTCTTGATGATGGTGAAGGCATGATTGCCGTCGAGCATACGCGCCCAGAAGTTGGTCTTCCATCCTAAACTCCAGCCCGTGGCCTTGTCGCCGCGCTGCTTCAGGGTATTGGCAGCAGCCGTGAAGAGGTCGGGATGTGAATAGGGTGAAATCTGATTCGAAGGATAAAGTCCGTAGAGATGCGAGATATGACGGTGTTCGTCCCTTGGGTCGTCGGCATCGATAAGCCATTCCTGCAACTGGCCGTAGCGACCGATCTGCATGGGAGGGAGTTTGGAGAGTTGAGAGTTGAGAGTTGAGAGTTGAGAGTTGTCTTTACCTAAGATCTTGGCGGCTTGGGCAGTGGCGGAGAGTACATCGAAGGCAATCTGGTTGTCCATTGTGGAGCCGGCACATACATTTGTTCCCTTGCCTTGCGGACCATGTTCGGGTGAAACGGTGGGAACGGTCACCAGCCAGCCGGCAGCATTCTTCAACTCGCCATCCTTGGGGTACTCCTGCATATAGTCCAACAGGAAGTCGGCAGCACCCTTCATGATGGGATAGTATGCTGCCAGGAACTCCTTATCGCCGGTAAACAGGTAATGTTGCCAGATGTGGGTAGTCAGCCAGGCACCTCCTGTGGGGAACATACCCCAAGGCGTTCCGTCCACGGGACCAGCTATGCGCCAGAGATCCGTATTGTGGTGCGCCACCCATCCCTGGCAGCCGTACATCTCGCGGGCAGTCTTGGCTCCCGTCTCGCTCAGGTCGCGAATCATCGAGAACAACGGCTCTTGCGTCTCGGCAAGGTTACCCACAAGGGCAGGCCAGTAGTTCATCTCGGCATTGATATTGATGGTGTACTTCGAGTCCCAGGGAGCATTCAGCTTATCGTTCCATACGCCTTGCAAGTTGGCAGGCTGTCCGCCGGGCTGACTGGAAGAGATAAGCAGATAGCGACCGTATTGCATCATCAGTGCCACAAGGTCGAGGTCGGTGGCATCTTTCTCGAAGGCAGCCACACGCTGGTCGGTCTCCAAACCGGAGTTCACCGACTTAGGCAACGTCAGGCTTACACGGTTATACTGCTCCTGGTATTTCTTTATGTGGCTGGCCAGCAAACTCTTGTATGATTTGCCCCTCACGGCAGCTATCCGCGCATTGTTCTTCTTGCGAGGGTCTCCACTCACATCGTGGTAGTTGACGAAATTGGTAGCAGCAGATATAACTATTGTAGCCCAGGACGCATTCTTCAGCGAAATCGACTTTGTATCATAGGCCGTCAGCCATCCATCCGATTCAACATGAAAATGGCATTCTGCAGTCAGTCCTGCATTGATACCTTCCTGATCAACGCCATGCACCGTGGCCCAAAGATTCTGTTCAATCGGGCCTGGTACCATCATGCCTAACGCTGCATCTGTTTCGTACTTCAACTGGCTATCGAAATACATCTCAAATGCCAATGCTTTCCTTTTGCTGGCTTCAAGATGGATAACGATGACACTATCTGCCTGTGAGGCAAAGACGGTGCGTGTGTACTTCACCCCCTTATATTTATAAGAGGTGGTGGCGGTGGCATCGCTTAGGTTCAGCGCCCGTTCGTATTGACTTACGTTCTTGTGTCCCAAAGAAAGTTTCAGGCTTCCCAAAGGCAAGAAACGCATACCGTGCGGTCCTTTTACGAAATGGCGGTCAAGGAGTTTCGTCGCCTCGAACTCCTTCCCTTCGAAGATAAGGCGACGTACCTCGGGCAAGGCTGCCAACGACTCGTGGCTGTTATTGTCGTGCGGCGAACCGCTCCAGAAGGTCTCCTCGTTCAGTTGTATCTCCTCGGTATCTGTGCCGCCATAGACCATAGCCCCCAGATGGCTGTTACCCACAGGTAATGCCTCCAGCCAGTGTGAGGCAGGTTTTGAGTACCACAACTTATGATTCTGTGCCAGGGCCGGGATGCACATCAGCGCCAGCAAAAAAAAGAGACAAACTTTCTTCATAAGAAAAATTTTTAACGATAACGATAACGTTAACGATAACCTTTTATTCTTTTAATCTTTTAATCTCAATGCTAACCTTTAACCTTTTAACCCTTTAACCTTTTAACCTTTTAACCCTTTAACCTTTCACCGCATACACTCCAAACTCCGCAATCTTTACCGTTCCCTGATGACGCAAGACAGTGATGCGAACCTTCTCTGCTTTAACGGCGGGGAAAGTGTGTTGTTTCAGCCGCCCCGCAGCAGCTTTGCCCTCGAAAAGGGTTGTCCACTTTCCTTTGTTAAGATACTCCAAGCGGTATTCCTGAATCACGTCTGCCTGTTGCTCCAGGATAGTGATACGGTCGAAAGCCAGCTTCTTGTCGAGGCTTACCTCCCACCAAGGCTCCTTGACCAACGGGTGCGAGGTCCAGCTGTCCGAGAAATCATCGTTGTTGGCAAAATCACCTATGCCGTAGTCGTAGCTCCAACTGTACTCCGTAGGCTGATGCTTAGCGATATTGCGCTGAACGATGGGTGATTCGCACTCGGGAATAGGCTGTGTAGGTCCTTGGTTCTTCCACATGCCGCCTATCTTCCGGAGTGCCTCCACCGCATTATTGTCTATCAGGCCGTCGCGGTTGGGAGCTACATTCAGGATAAAGTTGCAATAGGCATTGTTATAGGGTTCCACATTCTCTTTCATCAGCCAGCTGACATCCTTCAGCTCGTCGGTGGGCATACTCTCCTTCCAGAACCAAGTGCGCTGGATAGGCAGACAGGCCAATGCAGGCAGTCGGTTCTCAGAGGTACTGATTTTCTGTCCGGCACCCTGCTCATAGGACTTGATGTCGGTATAGAAAAGTCCCTCCCTGGGATATTTGGCCGCATTCAGATCCATCACCAGGCAGTTGGGTTGCAGGCTCTTGATGTGCTGATAAATTTCGGGGAAGGGAATGTCCTCGTAGCTGATGCGCGACCAGGGCGCATCCCATCCGTCGATAATCAGCGCCGTCACCTCGCCGTAGTTGGTCAGCAGTTCCGTAAGCTGTGCCTTAATCATCGCCGTATGTTTCTTAGTGTTGATATGCCCCGGACGTATGCGATGATGCGTGTCAAGAATACTGTAGTAGAGCATCACCTTCAGGCCCTCGGCGCGGAAAGCATCCACATACTCGCGTACCACATCCTTATGGACGGGCGAGTTCATACTGTTGTAATCGGTCGTCTTGGTGTCCCAGATGCAGAAGCCGCTATGGTGCTTGGTAGTCAGACAGCCATAAGACATATGGGCTGCTTTTGCTACCTTTGCCCACTGACGACAATTCAGCTTCGTCGGGTTGAAGGTAGAAACAGGCTGGTCGGGATCGGGCCAGTCCTCGGGCGAATAGGTAGGGATATTGAAGTGGATGAACATACCGAAGCGCAAATCCACGAACTCTTGCTGCAACTGGTGCAGCGACTTCTCGGCAGCCAACATCATGCTATAGGTACCGAAACCGAATAAGAATAAAGCCAGAATAACCTTTTTCATCTAATTATATATTGTTTACGAATACAAAGATAATATTTTATTTTTAATTAGTGGGTCTTTCTATTTCTTTTCACATGTAAAAGGGACAAAATCCTGCATTCGACAGAATAAATAGGTATTTTATGTGTTTTATTATTTGGAATTTTCGTACTTTTGTGCCGTTCAAAATTGCTGAAACCATTCAATATGATTAGGAAAGCCATCTGGCCGCTGATGCTGGTCATCCTGTTATTTGCCTCCTGCCAGGATAAGAAGCAGGAGAAGACTGCGCTTGTTTACAAAACCATGAAGGTGGAACGCACCAGCCAGACCGTTAAGGCCGGTTACAGCGCTACCATGAAGGGACGCGAGATAGTGGAAATCCGGCCACAGGTAAGCGGTCTCATCACCAAGATTCTTATTAGCGAGGGGCAGAAGGTACACAAGGGACAGACGCTCTTCATCATCGACCAGGTACCCTATCTGGCAGCTCTGAATACAGCCGAATCATCACTTAAATCAGCCAAAGCTGCCGAGGCAACGGCCCAACTTGCTTACGACAGCAAGAAGGAGTTGCACCAGCAACAGGTAATTTCCGACTACGACCTGCAGACGGCTCAGCAGGCACTGGTTTCTGCTCAGGCTCAGGTGTCTCAGGCTCAGGCTCAGGTGGCCAATGCCCGCAACAGCCTCAGCTATACAGTGGTGAAGAGTCCCGTGAGCGGTGTGGCCGGCATGATACCCTACCATGTGGGAGCCTTGGTGAGCAGCAACATAGCAGAGCCCCTGATATCCGTCTGCGACGATAGCGAGATGTGGGTGTATTTCAGCCTGAGTGAACGAGAGGTGACCGACCTTACCCTTCAGTACGGCAGCCTGGAGGCGTTCATGAAGGGAATGCCCGATGTATCTTTGCTGCTGAGCAACGGACAGGAATATACCCAGAAGGGACGTGTAAATGCGGTAAGCGGCATTGTGGATGCGAGCACAGGAGCCGTATCACTGCGTGCGGTCTTCCCCAACAAAGACCATCTCTTGCGCAACGGCGGAACAGGAACGGTAGTGATTTCTACCGTAAGGAATCAGGTGATAGCAATCCCTCAGACGGCCACCTTTGAGTTGCAGAACAAGGTGTTCGTCTATCGTGTTGTGGATAGCAAGACGGCACAGACGGAAATCAAAGTAGCTCCGCTGGACGATGGCACCAGTTATATTGTTGAGGAAGGACTCTCTGAAGGCGATGTCATTATTGCCGAAGGAGCAGGACTGCTGAAGGAAGGGGTGGAAGTAGGCCCCTCTCCAACCCCTAGCCCCTCCTCCCCCAAATGGGAGAAGGGGAATAAGAAGAGACCTGAAACGAAAGAGAATTAACTAACATTATTAGCCCGATACTTCTATCCCTCCCATTTGGGGGGAGGATTAGGGAGAGGGACCTCAAAAACTGCCAAACCCCTGTTTACAGTTCCCTCCCATTTGGGGGAGGGTTAGGGAGAGGGGCCGATTATGACTCCAAAGACATTTATAGACAGGCCAATCCTTTCGGGCGTAATCTCAGTATTCATTGTGGTACTGGGTCTGATTGGACTATTGAATCTGCCCATCGAGCAGTTCCCCGAGATAGCACCGCCAACCGTCAGTGTACGTGCCAACTATACCGGTGCCAATGCAGAGACGGTGCAGAAGAGCGTTATCATCCCCCTGGAGGAAAGCCTGAACGGTGTGGAGAACATGATGTACATGACCTCCTCGGCTACCAATACGGGATCGGGTAGCATCAGCATCTTCTTTAAGCAAGGCACGGATGCCGATATGGCGATGGTGAATGTGCAGAACCGTGTGGCCTCCACACAGGGACAGCTGCCTGCCGATGTGACCCGTAGCGGTGTGACGGTCAGGAAACGTCAGACCAGTAATATCAAGAGCCTCTCTCTCTACAGTCCTACGGATGCCTACGACACCGACTTCCTGACCAACTACATGAAGATTAACATCGAGCCGCGCCTGTCGCGTGTAGCAGGTGTGGGCGAGGTAAACGTCTGGGGTGCCAGCTACAGTATGCGTATCTGGCTCGACCCGCTCAGGATGGCCTCTTACGGGCTGATGCCTTCGGATATAGATAATGTGCTGGCCGAGCAGAACATTGAGGCACCCACGGGAACATTGGGGGCCGATGCCGAGAACACCTTCCAGTATGTACTGAAGTACCGGGGCCGTTACGAGGAAGAGCACGACTACGAGAATCTGGTCGTCAAATCCCTGCCCGACGGCAGCGTGCTACGCCTGAAGGATGTGGCGCGTGTGGAGTTAGGCATTCAGAACTATACCTTCCAGAACAGTACCAACGGACATGCAGGAGCCAACTGTATGATTGCGCAGACACCGGGTTCGAATGCCAACGAGATTATCAAGCACATCGATGAGACGGCCCTCGAGATAAAGAAGGAGCTGCCGCCCGGAATGGAGCTGGTGGATGTGATGAGCACCAAGGACTTCCTGGATGCCAGTATCCATAATGTGGTTCGCACCCTATTGGAAGCCATCATTCTGGTGGTGCTGGTGGTGTATATCTTCCTGCAAGACCTCAGAAGCACCTTCATCCCCTCGCTGGCTATTGTGGTCAGTCTGATAGGCACCTTTGCTGTGCTTTATTTCATAGGCTTCAGCCTGAACCTGCTGACGCTCTTTGCCCTGGTGCTGGTTATCGGAACGGTAGTGGACGATGCCATAGTGGTGGTGGAGGCTGTGCAGGCCAAGTTCGACGAAGGGTACCGTTCGCCTTATCTGGCCAGTGTGGATGCCATGAAAGGACTCACTTCGGCCCTTATCACCACAACGATTGTCTTCATGAGCGTATTCATCCCCGTCTGCTTCGTAGGCGGAACGACGGGCGTCTTCTATACCCAGTTCGGCGTAACGATGGCGATAGCGGTTGTTATCTCCACCATCAATGCCATGACCCTCTCCCCTGCCCTCTGCGCCCTGATGCTGCGTCCCCGCAAGGAGGGAGATACCAGTTTCTCGGCCCGTTTCCATGATGCCTTTACCGTCAGCTTCCAACGAGTGGTGGGCAAGTACCAGCGTGGTGTCCTGCGTATCTTCCGCCATAGATGGGTGCCTTGGGTGTCTGTGATTCTCGTCTGCATCCTGCTGGGTTATATGCTCAAGACCACCCGGACGGGCTTTGTGCCTAACGAGGATATGGGCTCTATCAATGTAAACGTACAATGTGCCCCGGGTACCAGCATGGCCATAACGGGACAGATAACACGCGAGGTAGAACGGCGCATCAAGGATATTCCGCAGTTCCGTCTGTACAACATGACTATCGGTCGCGGCTCTACCTTCGACCAGTCGTCCTCGGCCGGCTCCTTCAACATCCGTCTGAAGAACTGGGACGAGCGCAAGGAGAAAGGGGATGATATCAACTCTGTTATCGAAGAGATTTACCGTCGTACCGCCGACATCACGCAGGCGCAGATCCGCGTCAGCACCCGTCCCATGATTTCGGGTTACGGAGCTACCAGCGGATTCGAGTTGCATGTGCAGGACCGTAAGGGCGGCAAGATAGAAGACCTGATGCGCTACACCCGTGTGCTCATTGATTCGCTGAATCAGGAACCCGCCATCTCCCGTGCCTTCACCACCTTCGACACCAAATATCCGCAGTACCGCGTGGAGGTGGATGCGGCCCGCTGCAAGCGCGATGGCGTGACACCCAATGCGGTGCTGAAGGTGCTCTCGGGCTATGTGGGCGGAACGTACAGCAGCAACCTGACGCGCTTCACCAAGCTCTACCGTGTGATTGTACAGGCCTCGCCCGAGTTCCGTCTGGACGAGCAGTCGCTTTCCAATATGCGTGTCCGTAGCGAGAGCGGACAGATGATTCCCATCACGCAGTACATCAGCATGAAGCGCGTCTATGGCAGCGAGGGCCTGAACCGCTTCAACCTCTTCAGCAGTATCGCCGTGATGGGTCAGACGGCCGACGGCTACAGCAGCGGCCAGACGTTGGAGGCTATCCGCCGTACAGCCGCCAAGGTGCTTCCCGAGGGTTACGGCTACGAGTTCGGAGGTATGTCGCGTGAGGAAGCGTCGCTTTCGGAGGGAATCCAATTCAAAATTCAAAATTCAAAGTTCAAGATTTCGATGACTGCCATCATTTTCGTAATCGTTATCGTTTTCGTTTACCTCATCCTCTGTGCCCTCTACGAGAGTCTTTTCATTCCTCTGGCAGTTATCCTGAGCGTGCCCTTTGGCTTGCTGGGTAGCTTCCTCTTCTCGAACATGTGGGGCTTGGAGAATAACATCTACATGCAGACGGGTCTTATCATGCTCATCGGTCTGTTGGCCAAGACAGCCATTCTGCTTACCGAATATGCCACAGAACGGCATCGCCAGGGTATGAGCATCACGATGGCAGCTATGTCGGCAGCCCGTGTACGTCTGCGTCCCATCCTGATGACGTCGCTCACCATGATATTCGGTATGCTGCCTTTGGTCTTTGCGCATGGCGTAGGAGCCAACGGGAACATCTCCCTGGGTGTGGGTTGTGCCGGCGGTATGCTGGTGGGAACCATCGCCCTCCTGTTCGTGGTGCCCGTTCTGTACATGCCTTTCCAATGGCTCCACAGCCGCTTCGGACACATGGTGAAGTAGTAAGTTTTTTAGATAATGCTACCAGACAGCTCCCGCGTAGCGAAACGCGGGAGTTTTTGTGTTGTTCAGTATGTCAATAATTTTCTTTTCTTGTTATCTCCCCCGCTGGGAAGGGCAAGTTGGGCAGAATTTCCTGCCTAGTTAGGGAATTTATATTGTGTAGTTAGAAAGTAATTTAGAGACGCTGCAAAGGTACGACAATGGCATTGCGGTTCTCGAATAAAAGTCAATTTTTTTCAACTTTTTTCAGGAGCGCGGTCATTTGGTCATTTGGTCATTTGTCAAAATCGAAAACAGATGCTGTCAAACCGCCACTATAATATAAATAAATTTATTTATATATAGTGAGCAAATAACCACGTTCCCGAAATCGAAAATGACCAAATGACCTTGACCAAATGACCACATGCTTTGGATGGGGTCTGTCCCACGAATCCTCCCAATGCGTATTTTGCCCATTTCATCGAAGAAAATGAACAGAATCGCATTAGATTGGCATTACGCTATAATGGTACTAAAAGCTGCAATAGGACAATCAAAGCATTTTCTTCCTAGGGGAAAAAAAATCTTATGTCGGCTTATAAAATTATTTTCAAGCTTTGAAAATATATTTTCATGCCTTGATAATTTATTTTCAAACTTTGATTATATATTTTCAAGCCTTGAAAATAGTTTTGTCCATAGGAATAAACCTTTTTGTTTCCTCCATTGGAATATTCTTTCTACATGGTGGTATTTATTTTAACTGAGTCTCATCATAATGATATTCAGTATGATTGACGTCAGGTTTCAGAATATAATCTACGTGGGCATCGCGGAAGTTGAGACACAATCGCTCAAAAGACTTTAGGATTGGGCGTCCCAACCAACTGCGAGAATCCACAATTCTGTTAGTAACAAGTTTATTACTAACAAAGCTGTTACTTTTGTTGTAAAAAGAGGAAAAATGGCGCCTAATAAGCTCCTGCGTTGCAAAAACGTGGGAGCTTTAAGATTATTTAACGCCTCAGCACTTGACATTTCTCTACCTCAAGCGTTATATAAAAAATAAGGTAATACAAAAACAGAATATGAAGAGAACAATCATCACCATTATTCTTGCCTTTGTTTGCATTATAGGGCAGGCGAGAGAGAAAACTATCGTTTGGGAAAATCCGGCAAAGGCATTTAACTGTTCCGACTTTCTTTTAATTGACAAGGTCGAACTGACGAAACAAGAGACGAAGCTCTATGCACGCTACTATTACATGCCCAGCTATTGGTTCAGCATCGCTAAGGGAAGCTACTTGCAGTCGGGCGGGAAGGCTTATCCCATCGTCAGCGCTGATAGCATAACGCTTGGCGAAAGGTTTACCTTAGGTGACAAAGGAGAACAAGAGTTCGTGCTCCACTTTGAGCCCCTGCCCATGAAGACGAAAGAGTTCGACTTCATTGAAGGCTTGGGCGACAAAGACTTCAAGGTGTTTGGCATTCATGACTCGACCTACACGATGCCTGCTGCGCCAGTTCCTGCCGAGTATCGTGCCGACTATACAGAAGAAGACCTGCTACCTGAACTTCAATACGGAAGTGAGCCTGCCACGATTCGCTTCAAGACGATAAACCTCCGTAAAGGTATGAAGCAAGAGATAAAGATGCGGTATATTGACCTGAAGAACCTCAACCTGAATACCCCGACAAGAGAGACGACTAAAGTCCTTCATTTGGATGAGGCAGGCGAAGCAGAGATAAGTCTGCCTTTAGGCTTCCCGCAGGATGTGAATATCGAACTTTCCAGCGACTATTGGTTTTCTACAGGTCATCTGTTCCTTGCTCCAGGCAAAGAAGTTACGGTACTCATCGACATGATGCGCGACGACACGGAGCGTAGGGACAGTAAGTTCGTGGGCTTCAAAGGTTACATGGCAAGGCTCGACAAGGAATACACCAAGGCATATCAGGACTCGCAAAAGGAGACACCATACACCTTCCGGAAGCAAACCGACATCAAGGACATGCCTTCGCTCGTGAACTATCTTGAAGGACGGAAAGCCCACATGGAAAGATGGAAGAAGAGCGCTCCTTTCATGGAGATAACCAAGGAAGTGCTTCAGCAGAAAGTTAATATGCCCATCTTCATGTCAACCCCCGAATTGGATTCGCTGACGAAGACAGAAACATTTCGCGATTACCTGCTTCGTCAGCACAGAGAGCCTTTGCAAAACTCCAAGAGGTTCCTCGATGATTACTTTGTCTATGTCAGCCGTTACTACGCAATGGACAAGGAAGCGCGGGGCATCAATGCCGACCTTGCACGCTATTGCTATTATTTGCCCAAGTTGCTCGGTGGGCAGAAAGTGGAAAAGCCTCTGATTGAGGACAAGTCGCTCTCTGCCCTTTACGACCAAGCCGTTGAGGAATACCGTAAGACCATTGCCGCCAATCAAAAAGAGTTGGCAGACAATGTGCATTACCTTGATATGACAGACGTTGCTCCAGAAAACATCTTGCAGACCATTCTTGATAAATATAAGGGCAAAGCTGTCCTGATAGATCTTTGGGCAACGTGGTGCGGACCCTGCCGAAAAGGACATAAGGATATGGCTCCGCTAAAGGAACAACTGAAAGGCAAGAACATCCAGTTTGTCTATATCACCTCAACCTCATCGCCATACGAAGACTGGAAGCCGATGCTTGGTGACATCACCGGCAACCACTATTATCTGACGAAAGGACAATGGGATCACCTTCTTGAGCTATACCAATCCAACGGCATCCCAACCTATGCCATCTACGATGTTGACGGCAAGCTGACATATTCCACCATCGGCTTCCCAGGCATAGATAAAATCAAAGAGGAAATAGAAAAGGTGTTGAAATGAAAAAGCATGTCTTCCTTTTGTTTTTTTCTTGCTTATTTGTATATTTGTACACTGAAACAAGAATATAAGGTAAGAAGAAATGAAAACAGAGAACTTTGCAATACAGCTCTTTGAAGGAAAGACAGTTCGCATCGCATGGGATGCGGAACAAGAGAAGTATTATTTCGCCGTTGTGGACATTGTGCAAGTATTAACCGAACAGCCGGACTACCAACTAGCCCGAAATTATTGGAAGGTGCTAAAAAACAGGCTCGTAAAAGAGGGAAATGAAACGGTTACAAATTGTAACCAGTTGAAACTGCCCGCTGCTGACGGTAAGAAACGTCTGACGGATGTGGCGGATTTACAAGGCATCTTCCGTATTATCCAGTCCATCCCTTCCAAGAAAGCAGAGCCTGTAAAGGATTGGCTTGCTGGGGTTGGCGCTCAGCGTATCGACCAAATGATTGACCCGGAGCTGACCTTCCAGATGGCTGTTGATGATTATCGCCGTCAGGGTTATAGCGACAAATGGATTAACGAACGTTTACGCTCGATAGAAATGCGTAAGGAATTGACAGATGAATGGCAACGTTCAGGCATTCACAATTCAAAAGACTTTGCCATCCTTACCAACGTGCTTACTCAGGCTTGGAGCGGAATGACAACAGGAGAATATAAACAATACAAGGGTCTGACAAAAGAGAACCTGCGCGACAATATGACCAACATAGAGTTGGCCCTGAACACTCTTGCTGAAGTTGCTACTACAGAATTGTCACGCCAGCGTAATCCCAAAGGCATGGCACAATCTCGTAGGACTGCGCAAGAAGGTGGCGAAGTAGCACGTAATGCGCGTTCCGACATAGAAAGTCGTCTTGGTCATACCGTAATTTCTTCTGAACGTGCCTCCGACCATATCCGTCCCATTGAGCAACAGAATGCAGATGCGCTGCCACCAAAAGAATGCAAGAAGAAATAGGTCTTTTCCCCCCCCTCAAGCGTTATATATAATAAAAGGTAATTCAGAAAAAGAACATGAAGAGAACAATCATCACCATCCTGCTCGCCCTCGTTGCAGTGAAGGGACAGGCGCAAGAGCCGTTCTTCTGCACAGATTCGGCAGTTGTCCGAGGACGGATTATTGACTATTCACCGGCGATGGACTTTCAGAATCTGGCGGCACAAATGACAGATGTCTTCACGGGAGAACTGAAGACTGCGACTGCAGAGATACGGGAAGATGGGACGTTTGAGAAGCGGCTGTTGTTGCATCATCCAATCCTCAACTGGTTTTACACGAGCGAAATACATATCAGCAAACAACAAGTGCCTTTCTACCTCTGTCCAGGTGACACGTTGGACATCACGATATGTTTCCATGACGGCGATGTACCAGATTGCAGATACAGAGGCGGACACTCCGCAGAAGTCGCACGACTGCTAAAAGTCAGAAACGACCATCTTAGCCTGCTAAAACTCTGTCGTTTCTTTGAAGGTGACATCGAAGCCTATAACGCTTTTGCCGACTCTCTTTATAGTGCTTGGCAACAAAAACTTGACGCCTTAGCTGATACACACCACTTTACCTCTTTCGAACGTCGGTTGGCACAATGCAACATGGCGGCAGTCTTCGGGACCGCCTATCTCAGCTATTTCAGCCATATACAAGACAAGATGGCGCAAAATGATCCTGCGGCTCCATACACCGCAGGCAA
>Ga0310691_10002550_pt1 | contig 23876 bp, 17 predicted proteins | sample 176DNAGHGlowgp2_FD_203887 | JGI IMG/M metagenome (GOLD analysis project Ga0310691, IMG submission 203887) | Sheep rumen microbial communities from Palmerston North, Manawatu-Wanganui, New Zealand - 1766 DNA GHGlow gp2 (v2) (version 2) | ecosystem: Host-associated > Mammals > Digestive system >...
ATTCATTATAATAAACGCGAAAGTCACAAAAATAATATGCAGAGTGTGATTTTCAATATACTATAATCAGTATGTCAACAAGTTATAAGTATTATTTTTGAGAACATTTAGGACACTAGTGATTATTAATTGTTAATTGTCATTGTTAATTGTCATTGTTAATTGTTAATTATTAATTGTTAATTGATAACCGTTATTATACCTGTATTTAACGCGGTAGCCTACCTCCCCGCTTGCCTTGACTCGGTGTTGTCGCAAACCTATCGCGACATCGAGGTCATCGTCGTCGATGATGGTTCGACCGATGGGAGCGGGGACGTTTGTGATGACTATGCCTGCCGCGATGCACGTGTCACGGTGTTCCATCAGCCGAATGGAGGTCCCTCGGCTGCACGCAACAAAGGGCTTGAGACGGCGGGTGGGGAATACATAGCCTTTATCGATTGCGACGATGTCGTACACGAGAGGTATCTTGAGATATTGGCAGGAGAGATGGTTCGGCATCAGGCCGACATCGTTCAATCGCCTTATCAGATTATTCCCGAATCGAAACGCAGTGACTATGGTCACGATCGACTGAGGCAATCCCTTTCAAGGGACTATCAGACGAAGGTGCTGACCGCCGAACAGGCAATGCTCAGTATGCTATATCAACAGGGTATGGCCGACTCTTCGCCCTGCAAACTCTTCCGTCGTTCCCTTTTCGAAGGACTGCGTTTCCCTCTTGTTTATCGCGTTTATGAGGATCTGTATGCTATGGCGCAGGTCTATCCTCGCATTCAGCGTATGGTGTGGGTCGATGTCCCGATGTATTTCTATTTCAAGCAGGACAGCGGTACGCTCAACTGCCTCTCCATTCGTCGAAACGACGCCTTCGAAGTGCTTGAGACCCTTGAGGCACAATTTATGGTGACGGGTCAGCCTGAATACGTTCGTGCTGCGCGCGAACGTCGTCTTAGCGTTGCCTTCAACATCCTCCGTCTCTTGTCGCGTCAGCCGCACACCGATGCCAACAAGGCTATGGCCCATCGTTGCTGGCAGCACATCAAAACCTTACGTTCCGAAAGTATCCGCGATTCCCGAGCCCGCTTCAAGAATCGCCTCACCTCCCTCTTCTCCTATCTTCTCATGAGATAATGGCCGTCGTAACCTTCAATCCCACTCTTTTGGCCGAAGCTTGCCACCAACTCTCCTGTCGCGTCAAGGCTGGAGGGTTCACTCCGTCGCTCCTTATCGGCATTCAGCATGGTGGTGCCGAAGTTGCCCGCCGGATGCGAAATGATTTTCCCGAAGCAGCTTACTGCGAAGTGCGCTTGTCGCGACCTGGTACCCGGCAGAAGAGTCAGGGGCTTGCGCATCGCCTGTTGCAGCATTTGCCCCTGTGGATGTGCAACACTCTCCGTATTGTCGAGAGCCGCGTCAACGAGTGGCGCAGCAAGGGGAAAGACCCCGTCCGAATCGGCACGATCCGTCTGCCCCAAGATATCGCCTCAAACCTCTCAAACCCTTCAAACCCTTCAAACCCCTCAATCCTTCTCATCGACGATGCCATCGACACGGGAGCCACGATCCAACAGGCTCGTCTTCAGTTGTTGAACCAATTCCCCGACATCACCATTCGCGTTGCAGTCATCACCGTCACTATTCCTCATCCCCTCTGCGATGCCGACTTCTGTCTTTATCACAACCGTACCCTCTGTCGTTTCCCTTGGTCCAACGACTATCGGTAAATTCTCTATCTCTAATTCTTGATAAAAATAAAATTAATGTCAATTCACGATAATTCGTGTTAATAAATGTTATGCGCAAAGCCCTCGCCATCGATCTCGACGGCACCCTACTAAGCACCAATACCTTTCGCGACTACCTCAGCTACTGCGGTAGTGCTGCGCTCCATAACTTCCAGTTCGATATCTGCTTCAGCATTCTGTGGTGGGTTGTGCTGCGGAAGCTGCGCTTCGTCAGCCACAGCCGTATGAAGCAGGCATTGCTCGACCGCACCGCCGCCTTTATGACGCAGAAGAGCCGTCTCGACCACTTCGTCGAAAAGGAGATGACTTACCTCAACGTGCCTGTGCAGCAGCTTATGGAGCCCTATCGCAACCGAGGCCATCTGCTGGTGCTCGCCACGGCGGCACCCGCGTTCTATGCACATGCCATCGCCGAATTTCTCAATATGGACCTCTGCTGCGGCACGCTGCTTCCCTCTGAGGTTGTCATTGGCGAGTGGAAGGAAAATGTGGGGCAGCATAAGGTTGAGGCTCTGCAGCGCTTGCTGCAGGTGCACAAGGCAGAGCTCGATGTCGTCATCACCGACCACAGCGACGATCTGCCTCTGCTCAACAGCAACACCACGGGCCGCAATATCGTGGTAGGAGCCAGCCCCGCTTCGCTCGCAGCCATCGAGAAAGGTTGCAGGACGGAGTGGGAACAGGTTTGAAAATGTTTTTCTTGTTTTATGGAGTGTTAAGCTTCTTTTAATAGGTGGCTATCTTCCGGATATTGTCTTCAAATGAATCCTTGTCTATGGCGCGGGACTTGATTTTGGAACGATAGGTGTAGATGGTGGTGATGCTGGAGCGGAGGATGTCGGCAATCTTCTGGTTGTCGGTGATGCCGAGGCGCAGGAGGGCAAGGACGCGAAGTTCAGTGGTGAGGCGTGCGCCATCGTCACCCACTTCGAACTCGTTGCCGGGGATCATCAGGCGATTGACTTCGCTGATGAAGTTGGGGAAGATGTTGAGGAATGCCGTATCGAAATTCTGGTGGAAGAGCCGATAGCCATCGTTGATGAGCGTCTGGCTCTTTAATTGTGCATATAGTTCGGTGACGTTCCTTTCGCGCGAGAGGCGATAGAGCTGACGGGCACGGTCCTCGCCACGACGGATGAGGGTGCTGCATAGTTCGAGGAATCGGCCGATGTATTCGTCCTTGATGCGGATGCTCTCCTTCATCTCCTGGTTGATGCGCTCGACCTCGGCGTTTCGCTGGGCAAGCTCCTTGTTCATGACACGAATCTGCGCGGAGGCGTTGCGTACAGCCTGGGTATAAAGGTGGCGCTTGCGCAGGAGCACCAGGATGAAGGCGATGGTGGCAACGAGCAGGAGGGCGATGATGGAGACGATGATGAGCAGGATGGAGATGCGACGCTGCGACTGCGTGCGTTCCAGGTCGTAGGTCTTGAGAATGAGCGGTGACAACTGTGCAGCCTGCATGCTGCGGAGGCGACTGCCATAACGACGGGCATCGCTACTGGCATGGACGAGATAGGCGTAGGCACGACGGGCATCGTTACGTTCGAGCAGGATGGACGAGAGTTCGCGGAAGGAGTTGTTCTCGAGGATGGCACCACGCAGGTCGCTGATGGCGCTGAGCAGCAGATAGCGCTCCTGCTGTTCTTGCTGTCGCGTGCGCGAATAGAAATAGGCAAGTGTGCTTGCCACGATGCTGTAACTGCGTGTGCCCTGCTGGAGCGAAGGGAGATAGCGCTCGTACATCTCGATGGCCAGATCGACATCGCCCTTCTCGCAGGTGTAGTTGGCGAGACAGGAGACGTAGTCGAACGATTCCTTGGGAGCTATCTGCATGACCAGCTGGCGATAGTACTGGGCGCTGTCGGTGTCCTGGCCGGAGAAGGGCGTGAACTGCTCCATCTCGGAACGATAGAGGAAGATCTCGCTCCACTGGTTGTAATATTCGACACGCAAAGGGTCGGTGAGACTGTCGGCGCAAACCTTCGAGAGTTGGGAATAGGCGTGGTCGAAGAGTCCACTGACGGCGAGAATGTGTGCCATACGGATGGCACTGAGGGCGAAGTGCTGATAGTCGCCCGGATGACGCGGGAGATGGAGATTGCGGTCGATGTAGTAATAGGCAGAGTCGAAGTTGAAGGCCAGGTACTCGTCGTATAGGCGCATATTATAGGTGTACTCCTGTTCGGGGGTGAGCGCAAGGCCGTGGATGCCTTCGTGGATGTGGCTGATATGTGCCTCCTTCTGCGCGATGATGTCCTGCTGATGCTCTATCAGGCTGTCGAGGGTATGGTAGAGCTGCTTGTTGGTGACACCATCGGCTTGGGCATTGATGATGGCAAGGAAAAGGAGGACGATGATCAGGGCGATTCGTTTCATGGGGGAAGGGGATTGATAGATCGAAAAATTACGCTGCAAAGATAGGGAATATATTTCTCTTCTCCAAATTTTGGGGCAAAAAAGAGGGGAATTAGGGGTTGAAAGAATTTAGATTTTCATCTTGTTTTGGCGAATTGTCAAGGCTGACAATCAATAGATTATGTATTTGGACGACTTTGATTTTCATTTGATGCGTTTGGAGGCTATTCAAAAAGCCCATATCTTTGCACCGGAAAGCACAACAAACGGCTTGTGAAAACACTATTTTTTGAACGAACATGTATTACTAAAACTATATGCGCAATCATTTTTCTTTTTTTGGTTTTTGTTTAATAATGTGTGTATGTAGTCACTTTGCAGGTGTAAATGCAAAGTGTGTATCGGTGACCTCACCCGACGGAGCAATCAAGGTCTCCGTCGGGGTGGCCTCCGAGAAACCCTACTACCAAGTGACCTATGGTTCGAAGGATCTCGTGCTTCCTTCGCACCTTGGCTTCGTGCTCAACGACGGACCGTTGGGAGAACGCGTCGAGATGAAAGGCAGCAAGACTGCCTCGACCGACGAGATGTGGACGCAGCTTTGGGGCGAGGACGAGACCGTGGTGAACCGCTACAACGAACTGACCGTGAACTTCAAGGAGCGCACGGGACAGAAAAGGATGATGACGGTGGTGTTCCGCGTGTTTGACGACGGACTGGGCTTCCGCTACATCCTGCCTGGAACAAAGCCGGGAGCAGAATACCAGATCATGGACGAACTGACCGAGATTACCCTGGCACACGATGCCAAGGCATGGTCGATACCCAGCAACCACACCGAATATTTCGAGGGCATCTACGAGGCCGACCTGCTGAGCCGCAAGGACACGGTGTGCACGCCCCTGACCATCGAATATGAGGATTCGCTGGTGCTGGCCCTCCACGAGGCTGCCCTCGTCGATTATGCAAGCATCAACCTGACACCTCGGACGGGAAATGACGGCAGCGTGCGCCTGCTCACAGCCCTGACACCTTGGCAGAACGGTGTGAAGGTGTATTGCCAGGACGAGACACGCACCCCCTGGCGCACCATCATCATCGGCAAAAGACCGGGTGACCTGATGACTTCGCGCCTGATGCTCAACCTCAACGAGCCCTGCCAGTGGGAAGACACCTCGTGGATAGAGCCCGGCCGTTACCTCGGCATCTGGTGGAGCATCCACAAGAAGCAGAACACCTGGGAGATGGGACCGACGCACGGAGCCACCACCGAGAACGTGAAGCGCTACATCGACTTCGCTGCACGACACGGATTTAGCGGCGTGCTGGCCGAAGGATGGAACCCCGGATGGGGCGAAGGCGAACAGATCAGTTACCTGAAGTCGTACCCCGACTTCGACATCGAGGAAGTCTGCAACTATGCCCTTTCGAAGGGCGTGCGCTTCATCGGCCACACCGAGACCTGGGGCAACACCCGCCTGCTCGAGGAGCAGATGGACGAAGCCTTTGCATGGTTCAGCAGGCTGGGCATCCGCGCGGTGAAAACAGGATATGTGGGCCACTACTTCGACGGCAAGGAACTCGCCAAGTCGCAGTACGGCATCCGTCACTACCGCAAGGTGATCGAGACAGCAGCCAAGCATCACATCATGATCGACAACCATGAGCCAGCCATGCCGACAGGCCTGCAACGCACCTTGCCCAACCTGATGACGCAGGAAGGCGTGCGCGGACAGGAATACAACGCCTGGGACGTGAAGGGCGGCAATCCACCTGCACATACCGTCACCTTGCCCTTTACGCGCTGCCTGGCAGGACCTACCGATTTTACACCTGCCATCTTCAACTTCTCGGAAGTCGTGAAAGGCACTCACCCCCACTCCACCCTTGCCAAGCAGCTGGGCGAGTTTGTGGTGATCTACAGCCCCCTGCAGATGGCAGCCGATGCCATCGAGAACTACGAGGGACAACCTGCACTGACGTTCATCGAGAGCTGTCCGACCACTTGGAGCAAGACCCTTGTGCCCCATGGAGAAATCGGCAAGTACGTGACCGTGGCACGCAAGGAGCGCGGTGGCGACAACTGGTGGGTGGGCAGCATCACCAACGAGGAGGCACGCACCCTGGAGCTACGGCTCGACTTCCTGGATGAGGGAGCCACCTACCGTGCCGTCATCTACGAGGATGGTCCCACAGCCGACTTCGAACGCAATCCCTACGAGATGACCATCCGACAGCAGGAGGTCAACTGCCAATCCACGCTGACCCTGCGTCTGGCACGCAGCGGGGGAGCAGGCATCAGAATCGAACGGATCAAATAACAATTAATAATTAACAATTGATAATTGACATATAACATATAACCAACAATTATTATTGACTTAAAACCCAAAACAATGGAAAAAGCATTTGAGTATTCCCGTCGATTGGGAATGGGCGCAAGCCTCAGAATCGTCCTAATGCTGGCGATCGTGTTTTTTGCCTTGGATGTTTCGGCTCAGACCACCATCAATGGCGTGGTTGTTGACGACACAGGCGAGACCATCATTGGCGCAAGTGTCCTGGTGAAAGGAACAACCAACGGAACAGTGACAGACTTCGACGGTAACTTCCAGTTGAAGTGCAACGAGGGCAGCACCCTCGTGATCAGCTACATCGGTTTCGACCCACAGGAAGTTCCTGCCAAGGACGGTATGACCGTTACTTTGAGCGAAGACGTTGCCCAGCTGAACGAAGTAGTCGTAGTGGGCTACGGTTCGATGGCCAAGAAGGAGATCTCGAGCTCGGTGGTTCAGATCTCGAAGGAGAACTTCAACCAGGGTGCAGCCAGCGACCCGATGGCGCTGATTGCCGGCAAGGTGACAGGTCTTAACGTTGCAGCAACTGCCGAAGCCAACCCGAATGCCACCACTGAAATCCAGGTGCGTGGTGCAGGTTCGCTGACAGCCTCCAACGGCCCACTCATCGTGATTGACGGCATTGCAGGCGGTGACCTCCGCAACATCGCCACCCAGGACGTCGAGTCGATTACCGTACTGAAGGATGCCGGTTCGGCAGCCATCTACGGCACACGTGGTGCCAACGGCGTCATCCTCGTGACCACCAAGAAGGGTTCGGGCACAGCAGGCGTCACCAACGTGACCTACGACAGCTATGTAGCCCTCAACATTGCCAAGCCGAAGCCGGGCATCCTCACTACCGAGGAGTTCCGTCGTTCTCGCCGTGGACAGGACTACGGTGGCGACACCGACTGGTGGGACGAGATCACCCGTGCAGCAAGCTACAACCTCAACCAGTATCTCTCGATTGATAGCTCGACCAAGAACGGCTTCTTCGGCGTTTCGCTCAACTACAAGCAGGGCAACGGTCTGGACATCGTCAGCGGGCGCAAGGAATACGGTGCACGTTTCGTGGGCGAGCAGCGCGTGCTCAACAACCGCCTGCAGTTCAATGCATCCCTCTCGGGCCGCAGGGTACACGAGGATTGGGGCAACGACGGCCTTTTTGACACCGCCCTTACGATGAACCCCACCATTCCCGTCAAGAACCCCGACGGAACCTACTATCAGCCCAATTCGCCTACAGATATCCATAACCCGGTGAACGACCTGAGGGAAAACATCAACGAAGGCGACCGCGTTTACCTTTTGGGCAATACCGACGTGAAGCTCAACATCCTTCAGACCGAGCGTCACATGCTGAACACCTCGCTCAGCTATGCGCTGCAATACAACGACCTGAAGAGCAACTTCTATACACCCTCCACTTCGAGCGAATCGTTCTGGAACGGCTATGACGGACGTGCCAACGTCAACTACCAGAAGTGGTGGACCAACCGCCTGGAATGGCTTACCAACTACGCCCTGAACCTCGACGAGCACCAGATCAAGCTCGTGCTCGGCTATTCGTGGGAGCGCAGCAACTGGGAGCAGAGCGGCAACGAGAACAAGGACTTCGTCTATGACTCGATGGGCTGGTACGGCATCGGCAACGGTACCGCACTGCAGGAAGGCAAGGCAAGCCTCTGGGCAGGTGCCTCGGAATCGACCCTGATCGGCTTCTTCGGACGCTTGAACTACAACTACAACGACATGCTCTTCCTTTCGGCCTCGATGCGTCGTGAAGGCAGCACCAAGTTCGGTGCCAACACCAAGTGGGGTAACTTCCCATCGGCATCGGTGGCCTGGGAAATCACCCGCACTCCATTTGCCAAGGGCGTGAGCAAGATCTTCCAGAGCCTCAAGCCCCGTATCTCCTACGGTGTGACGGGACGTTCGGACTTCGGTGCCTACCAGTCGCTTGCCACCTACAGCAACTATGGTGCCTACTTCGTGGACGGAGAATGGATCAACGGCTATGCACCTTCGCTCAATGCTAACCCCGACTTGGCCTGGGAGAAATCGACCGCCTTCAACGTCGGTGTCGACTTCGTGGCACTCCACAGCCGTCTGCGTGGTAGCGTCGAGTGGTTCGACCGTCGTTCGCAGGACCTTCTCTACAGCTATACCGCTCCCCAGCCTCCATTCATCTACAGCAACATCCTCGTGAATGTGGGCACGACCAAGAACACCGGTGTCGAGATTTCACTTGATTATGATGTGCTTTCGAAGACAGCCGTGAAGTGGACCACCGGCATCAACTGGAGCATGGGCGAAACGAAGCTCACCAAGCTTTCGAGCGACGTCTATCAGATGGCTTACCTCGACCTCTACCGCAAGCCAGGACCAGGTTCGAGCGAATACTTCTTCCGCGTGGAGGAAGGCGGCAAGATCGGTCAGTTCTATGGCTATGAGCATGCCGGCATCGATGAGAACGGCCTTCTCCTTGTCTTCGACAACGACGGCAACAAGGTTCCTGCCTCGCAGGCTGACCCCAGCTACAAACGCCACATCGGCAATGGTGCACCCATGCATTTCCTTTCGTGGAGCAACTCGTTCAAGTACAAGAACTGGGATCTGAGCATGCTGTTCCGCAGCACATTGGGCTACGACATCTTCAACATGCGCAAGTACGGCATGGGTCTGCAGGGTGCAGGCACCGACAACGTTCTTCGTACGGCCTACACCAAGTATGAGGATGTCCACTCGAGCGGCGGCATCATCTCGAGCTACTTCCTTGAGAACGGCAACTACTTCAAGTTCGACAACGTGACCATCGGCTACAACTATACCCCCAAGAAGCGCGAAATCGTTGAGAGCCTTCGCGTCTATCTGACTGCCAAGAACCTGTTCACCCTCACCTCCTACGAGGGCAACGATCCTTCGATTGTTCCATCGACCGGCATCACCCCAGGTGTAGATTCCAACAGTGCCTATCCACAGGCTACCCAGCTCAGTCTTGGTGTAACGCTACGATTCCATTAAACCTTTCGAACTCTTCGAACATTTCAAACATTTCGAACATTTCGCTCCGAGCTTTGCTCGCGCGCAACGAAGTGAGCAACCATTCATAACTCTACAACAATGAATACCTTTAAATATGCTATCTGCGGTGCCGTAGGCCTCCTGGCCGGGCTCACCGCCTGCACCGACCTCGACGAAAAGGTGTACGACCGTATCGATGCGAGTGTGTATTATCAGAATGAAGCCAGCGTAAAGGGAGCCGTAGCTGCCATCTACAACCAGACATCCTCGACCCTTGCTGGCGAGAACTTCTTCCACCTTTCCGAGTATCCTTCCGACCAGATCACCTGGCGTGTATGGAATGGAGGACAATGGGGATGGGACGAGGCTATGAAGACCGTGCTTTCGTGGCACAACTGGACTTCCGAATCGACCATCATCAACAATGCATGGTCGGGTGCCTGGACCGCTGTCGGTCTGGCCAACCTGCTGCTGAGCGACCTTGAAGGCCTCGATGCTGCCAGCCTGGGCATGACACCCGAGAAGCTGGCGCAATACGTGGCCGAGGTGCGTACCATCCGTGCATGGAACTACTATTGCATCTTCGAGCTCTGGGGTGGTGCCCTTCCGCTCAACACATCAGCTTCGAGCGAAGTGCCCGGCACTGCCGATCCCGACTGGAACACCTCGTGCAAGATGATCTATGACTTCATCGCCACCGAACTCGACGAGACCGTCGGCTCACTTGCCAAGGACGATGCCAACCACACGATGGTGAACCGTGCCAACCAGGGCATGAACCGCCTGCTGAAGGCCCGTCTCTTGCTCAATGCACAGGTCTTCATCGGCGAAGCACATTTCGATGAGTGCGAGGCCCTTTCGAAGGAAATCATCGCAGGCAACTACGGCAACTATGCCCTCGACGACAACTACCGCAACATCTACAGCATCGACAACGTGAAGAGCCCAGAGGTGATCTTCGCACTTGCTGCCGAGGATGGCCAGGGTGCTGCCAACGCCATTTCGAATGTGCGCACCATGGTGGGCATGTGGTATGGTTATGCCGACTACTTCGGACAGTCGTATGACGGCATCGGCGCCTGGAACTGCGTCTGCCTGGTTCCTTCGTACGACAACTACGGTACCGTTCTTCCCACAGGTGGCACAGATGGAGGCCGCTGCTTCCTCGATGCTCCCTACGGCGACAAGCTGGGTGCTCCCTACGAGCGTTTCGACAACCGCGACATCCGCAAGCAGAACTACGTATATGATGCCAACACCCAGACCCATGGTCCCGGCATGTTCCTCAAGGGCACCATACGTGCCAACTTCGGAACCGGCGAAGTGCTCAAAGCTGATGCCGACCGTGATGGCCAGGACCTTGTCTATGTCGACCAGCTCGGCACGTTCCTCAACCTGGGTCGCAACCTGGACGTTGTCATGAACCCCCGCTGGGGTGAGACCAACTCGGGTGTCCGCCTTGTGAAGTATCCCCTCTACCCCAACGATGACCGTGGCGGCTTCAAGAGCATCGACGACGTACAGTTCCGTCTGGCCGAGGCTTACCTCAACGTTGCCGAATGCGAGATGCGCAAGGGCAACAGCGCCGAAGCAAAGAACTACATCGATGCCATCCGCACACGTTACTTCAAGAGTAGTGACCGCGCCAGTGCACTCAGCATCCCTGGTCCAGGCTTCAGCGATTTCAACCTCGACTGGGTACTCTCAGAGTGGGGCAAGGAATATCTGGGCGAAGGCAATCGCCGTCGCACCGACCTGCGCCGTTTCGACAAATTCACACAGGGCCAGTGGTGGTTCTGGGGCCGTGCCACCGAAGATGGTGTCAACCTGCCAACCCAGCGCGACCGCAAGTACGAGTGGTATCCACTGCCACAGTCGGCTCTCGCCGTTAATCCCGGCCTTATTCAGAATCCAAACTATTAATCCATCAAAATACTGAAAGTCATGAATAAGAAATTATATAGTCTGGTATTGGCGCTGCTGGCTCTCACCGGAATGATGAGCAGTTGTTCCGACAATGAGGAGATCGTGTTCCCGCATGAGCGTCAGCAGTTCCCGACGCAGGCCGACCGTGTCCTGCTCGAGTTCATTGCGCCTTTCGGCACCACAGTTGACGAGGAAATCTACATTGTGGGAGCATTCAACGGCGATAGCGCTGCCATCGGACAGCCGGAGTTCCTTTTGACCAAGGCTCCCGAAAGCGATGTTAAGTTTGGCGTCTATCTCAATCCAAGCACTTTCGTAGGCGGCAAGACACTTGCCGACGGCTATCGATTCTATTCCGCCACACAGGGCATGGAATACACCACTTCGGGCGAACTTGCCACCCATTTCGACAATCCAGGTGTCGGCACATTTGCCAACGTCTGGGGACAGCGTTGGGAGAGCTATTACTGGAGTGGTGGCGAAAAGCCAGAGCCCGAGCACGACGGTTTCGTAGTCTATGTGGATGACCAGACGGGCTGGGATGCCCTGACGCTCTACATGTGGGGCGACATCAACAACCTCAACGGTGACTGGCCGGGCATGAACCCAACAGGCACCTGGGAGAAGGGTGGCGTCGTATGGAAGTACTTCGACATGGGTGCTGCCAACACCGGCCTCAACGAGAACCTCATCTTCAACAACGGTGGCAACGGTTCGCAGCTGGCCGACTTCAACTTCACCATCGACCGCGACATCTACCTGCTCGTCACTGCTGACGGCGTCGAGGAGATTGGTCTTGAGCCCACCGTGCAGCACGATGGCTATGCCCTCTTCATCCTCAACGAGTCGAGCCAGACCGAACTGGCACTCTATGCCTGGGGCGATGCCGAAGCCTTCGGCGGTTGGCCAGGCATGGCACCCACAGGCACACAGACCATCAACGGACTGGAGTATACCTACTTCGACCTTGGCGAGGCCAACACAGGACTGAACCTCAACCTCATCCCCAACAACAACAATGGCGGCGTGCAGTGGGAAGGCGGTGACCTCAACTTCACCATCGACCACGACATCTATCTGCGCATCTTCGATGGCGGCTATGAGGTCATCAGCAAGGACTACCAGGGCGGTGGCGACACACCAGGAACCGATCCCGAGCCACAGCCACAACCCACAGGCGACAAGGTTGTCATTGCCATCAAGAACACCATCGGCTACAACGAGCCTCACCTCTATGCATACGGTGACAGCGAAGCCTGTGGCGAATGGCCAGGTGCAGCTCCAGTCAAGGTGACCGACAACGGTTGGAACCTCTACGAGTTGCCGGCAGGTGGCTCCTTCAACCTCATCCTGAACAACAATGGTGCAGGTCAGCAGATTGATGGCCCAGCCCTGACAACCACAGGCAGCCACTTCTTCGACGTCAGCTCCGACTGGGTGGAATCGCCCAACACCGTAACCATCCAGAACAATGCCGGCTACGCCAATCCTCACCTCTATGCATGGGGTGACGGCGAGATCTACGGCGGCTGGCGTGGCATCACTCCTTCTTCGAACGAGAACGGTACACTGGTATTCCCATTGCCCAACGATGGCGGCACCTACAACCTGATCCTCAATGGAGATGGTGACGGCGTGCAGCAGGACATCGCTGCAGTGGTGGCCAACCAAAGCTATACCTTCACGGCTAACTGATAACCTTCGAACGCTATGCGCAAGAATATCCTTTCATCCCTGATGCTCGTTGCAGTGCTGCTTCTGGCAGCCTGCAACCCGAGCAGGGAAGTCCAGTTTACGGTAGACAACACCAAGCCCGTTTCGACCGAGAACCGCATCATCTACCAGATGAACATCGGAGCCTTCACTCCCGAGGGAACCTTCAAGGCTGCCCAGGAGCAGCTGGGACGACTCGAGACACTGGGTGCTGACATCCTCTGGCTGATGCCCACCTATCCACGTGGTGCCACCAAGATGAGTCCCTACGCCTCGATGAACTTCCGTGAAGTCAATCCCGCCTATGGAACCATCGACGACCTCAAGGCATTTGTGGCAGCAGCCCACGAGCACGGCATGAAAGTGTGGCTCGACTGGGTGCCCAACCACGTTGCCGTGGAGAATCCCTGGGTCAAGACACATCCCGAGTACTTCACGAAGGACGCCAAGGGAAAGATGATCAATCCACACGGATGGAACGACGTCTTCCAGCTGAACTACCAGGACAAGGGTCTGGTGAACGAGATGAACAGCACGCTGAAGTTCTGGATTGATTCGTGCGACGTCGATGGCTATCGTTGCGACTACGTGACGAGCCCCACCATCCCTGTTCGCTATTGGCAGGACATCATTGCCGAACTGAAGAGCCAGGGCAAGACCATCGAATTCCTGAGCGAAACAGACATCAGCGACCCCAATAGCCGACGCATCGATTCCTGCGGTTTCGACTACGACTATGCTTGGGGCTTCCAAGGACGCCTGGCATATAAGTTTGGCGCAAAAGGCACACAGGCCGATTCGCTGCAAGCCATCTGCCAGCAGTTCCTCGATGCCTCGAAGGCCATCAAGAACAAGCGTATGGTCTATCTGACCAACCACGACCAGAACTACAACGACGGTGGTCACACGCTGCGTGACTTCTACGGCGACAACCGATATGCACTCTCCGTACTTCAGTTCACGCTCTACGGTATGCCCCTGATTTATCAGGGCCAGGAAATCGGCGACCCCGATACCTTGAACTACTTCACCGATGCCAAGGTAAAGTGGGACCAGGTGGACCCCAAGATGCTGAACACCGTGCGTTCGCTCATAGCCCTGCATCATACAGAGACGGCACTCTCGGCAGCTTCGCCCGTGGAGTTCCTGACGACCGGAAACCCATCGATGATGGCCTACCAGCGCGGCAACATCGTGGTTGTACTGAACTTTGGCGAAACCGACCAGCAGACCACTCTTTCGAGCCTGGAGAAGGGGAACTATGATGTCTGCCTCAACAGCCGGACAATCGCCGAAGGCCCTGCACTTACACAGACCTTCCTCTCGGGAACGACACCCATCGAACTGGAAGCCAAAGGCTACGCCATCTACAAGAAAAAGTAAAACAAACAGGTGACGACTATGAAACCATTCAGACACTTTTCGCTCCTTGCAGCCTTGCTGATGCTGGTGCTTTCGGCGGGCAGGATGCAGGCTGCCGACTATGTGGACGACATCAACAATGCTTCGACAAAGAATGCCGAGGGCAGGCGCGTCATCTACGAGATGAACGTAGGCTCGTTCACAGCAGCCGGCACACTGAATGCCGCACAGGAACGCCTTGCCGAACTGAAGCAGACCGGCATAGACATCGTCTGGCTGATGCCCATCTATCCGCGTGGCACCTCGGGCAGCCCTTATGCTGCCACCAACTTCCAGCAGGTGAATCCGAAATACGGCAGCGTCAGCGACCTTAAGGCCTTCGTCCAGCGTGCCCACGAACTGCAGATGGAAGTCTGGCTCGACTGGGTGCCCAACCACACGGCAACAAATGCCGACTGGGTTACCTCGCATCCCGAATACTATGCCAAGAGCGGCGGACAGATGATCCATCCGAACAACTACAGCGACGTGTGGCAGCTCGACTACAACAACGCCGGACTGGTGGACGCCATGAACGACTGCCTGAAATTCTGGATCGATGAGGCCGACATCGACGGATACCGTTGCGACTACATCAGCAGTCCGCGCATCCCTACCTCCTACTGGCAGACGGCTATCCCTCTCATCAAGTCGTACAAGGAAGGCAAGAACATCACCTTCCTCGGAGAAGCAGACATTGTACAGGATGCAACACGCCTCAAGGATGTAGGCTTTGACTACGACTATGCCTGGAAGTTCCAGAGCGACCTGGCCAACTTCGGTCCTTCGGGTTATGCAGCATCCAGGTTGAAGGCGTTTTCGAACACGCTGATTGACAAATCGTCCTCACAGTCGTTCGAACGAATGGTCTATCTCACCAATCACGACCAGAACTTCAACGATGGAGGCAAGACGCTCACGCAGATGTACGGACAGAACCGCTATCCGCTCACGGTGCTGACGTTTACCATCTACGGTATGCCCCTCATCTACAACGGACAGGAGACCGGCGGCAATCAGATACTCAACTACTTCAGCGACACGAAGATCAATTGGGGAAGCCCCGACAGCAAGATGCTGAACACCCTTCGCACCTTGACTGCATTGAAGCATTCGGCCGAAGCCTTGAGCGACAGAGTGGAGGTGAACTGGGCGACCGTGACCAACAACACAAGCGTCCTGGCCTTTACCAAAAAGATGAACGACAACGAAGTGCTCGTCATCCTCAACCTGGCAACAACCGAAGGACAGGCCACCCTTACCGGCCTCAACGCAGGAGCATGGAGCCTTTGGCTCAACAGCGAGACCATTGCCCAAGGCACGAGCCGCAAGCAGGTGAATCTTTCCACAACACAGACCTTCAACCTCGATGCCAAGGGTTATCGGGTGTATGTGCGCGGAACGTTCCCCGAGGAGGAACTGCCACCCTTCGAAGCCTATACTCCCAAGTTGGACAGCAGCGACGAGATCAGCATCTTCTTCGAAACCACTTCGGCCGATGCCTACAGCGTTTGGGTATGGGGCAATCTGGGTGGCGGAGAATCCTATTGCAACAACACGTCGTGGCCCGGTGACGGAATGTCGCTGATGGGACAAACCGAAACGGGCAGCTACATATATAAATATGTAATCACCAAGGTCAACGAAGCACCGCAGTATCTCATCATCTCGAAGAACGGGGGCAACAACAAGATCTACGATGGCGTTGCTTTTGTGAACCATGGCTATTACGTGGAAGGGAAGACCGAGCCTACGCAGATTATCAGTGAAGTGGCGGGAATCCATAGCATCACAGATACAAATGAAGGCAAAGGCCTGATTTTTGACTTAAGCGGACGAAAGTTTGGTTCCATCGAAGGCAGTTTGCCACGAGGTATCTATATTCGCGATGGACGGAAGTTCATGGTCAGATAATCAATAGTTGTATAAATTTAGGAACAGGAATCGTCCTCTCTTGTATAGGACGATTCCTGTTCCTTTAATATATTATAAAGGTATTGCGAGTTTATTCCGGCACATTCCAGTCGATGTGATAGTCACGGTTACGGACACGGATGGGTTGGCCAAGTTCGTCCATCAGCTGGTTGAGCTGGTTGACGGCAGGAAGCACCATGTCGAGCTGTTCGCGGAACTTGCTGTGCTGGATGTAGAAGGTTGCCTGGGTGTAGTGGCCCATGGTGAGGGTGAGGGCGACACGATACTGCTGCTTGCGCATGTGATAGCGGATGTCCGTGCCCTTGAGCTTTGCCTTGAGGAGGGTCTCGATGCTGACCTCATTGAGCGCACGCTTCTTGGCACGCTTCTCGCACGCATGCACCAGCTCTTCCCAAGCCTGGTCCCATTGCTCAAGCTCATCCTGTGTCACCCCAAGGCGATAGAGGCTCTGCACGAATTCGTCGTAGGGCGTGTGACTGCGCGGAATTCCGCGCAGGTTTACAGGCTTGTGTATCTTGATGAATTTCTCCAATATGAACTCGCGTTTTACGCGCATCATATCTATCTTGCCAATAAGGGCATCGACAATCAGGGATTTAATGCTTGGTACTGCCATGATTACAGAGATAAACGCCGACGATGGTGAGCAGACAACCGATTATGGCAAGCCATGTGATGCGCTCGCTGAGCACCAGATAGGCGGCGATGAGTGAAGTGACGGGATTGAAGTAAAGATAATTGCCTGCTGCGATGATGCCGATGCGCCGGAGGACAATGTTCCAGAGCAGGAAACAGCCGAACGAGGCGATGAGCCCGAGGAAGAACAGCGTGCCGAACACGGTGGGCTGGAGCAGGAGCGACCAGCCTGCCACGGGAGCGCCTGCGGCCTGACCGAGTGCGCAAAGCTGGCTTTCGTTGTGATACATGTTCCAGATGCAGGTGGGGAGCATGGTGATGACACCCCAGAAGAATACCTTGCGTGTGATGGTGATGGAGCTGTGACGGCGCTCGACATTTCGGATGACGAGGCTATAGAAACCCCAGCTTACTGCTGCTGCAAACGAGAGAAGAATGACCAGCGGGTCGTCGTCGAGGACGAAGACACCATTGAAAACAACCAGGGCGACGCCGATAACTGCCACGAGTGACCCGCCAAGAAACCGGTTGGAGAGATGTTCGTCATGATGCACCATTCGGTTCATCAGAGCAGTGACAATAGGTGTCGTCCCCACAATCAGGGCGACTGTCGAAGTGGCCGAAGTGAGCTTCACGGCAGTGTTCTCGGACAGAAAATAGAGCGATCCGCCGGTAAGACCAAGGATGATGAACAGGAACTCGTCCCAAAGCACGTCCCTGGCGGAGCGTTGTCTCCGTTTCCGTCGGCCCAGGGACAACGGCAGCATCAGCAGCCAGGCGAGGATGAATCGCAGGCACATGATCTCGGCTGGGTTCAATCCAGCATTGAGCAGCACCTTCGAAGCGACGAAGGTGCTGCCCCATATACAGGCTACGAGAAGTGCCAACAAATGCCAGAGCATGGACAATCAATAAAGCACGATTGATGATTATCGGACGGTGAAGTTCATCCTGGCAGGCTTGACACCCTTGCCGCTGACGGTGAGGGTGGCGTCGCCGAGCACAGTGCCGGCTTCGACGACGATGACACACTCGCCGTGGAAAGCCTTCATCGTTGGTTCGGTGAACGTCTCAACGCTGGTGGCGTCACCATTGCAAGCCGAGTTGTAGCGTGCCACATATTCGCCCTTGGCCGCCTTGATGCCACGCTGGGGCTTTCCGCTGACGTTGAACTGGAGCTGCACGTCGGCATCGGGACAGAGATTGCCGTCCTTATCGACCACGCGGGCGGTGACGAAGGCGAGCTGAGGTGTGTCGAGCGTATTGCCATCCATATCGACGGGCGTGACGCTGAGTTCGGTGTCCTGGGCGGCTGCATCGAGGCAGAGTTCGATGTGGTCGGGCTTGCCCGCAGTGCGGATGACCTGCTCGGCAGCCTTGTTGCCCATTGCATCGTAGGCCACCACCTTGAGCTCGCCGGGTTCGTAGCGCACATCCATCCAGCGCAGACGATAACGGTCGAGACGATTTTCTCCGTATGGCGTCTTGGGATCGGCAAACATCGAAGAGCCGCCCCACGGCATCGGTTCCGAAACACGGTGACCGAGATAGGTCTCAAGACTGACATCATACTTCCTGATACGGCCCTGGCTCTTGCCATTGACGAAGAGTTCTGCTTCGGGATAGTTGGTGTAGCAGAAGACGGGTGTCACTTCGCCCTCACGTCCTGGCCATGTCCAATGGGGCAGTAGATGGAGGGTTTCCTGTTCGGGTGCCCAGTGTACGCGATAGAGGTAGGCGCGATCCTTGGGAAGACCCGCAAGGTCGAAAATGCCGAAGTAACTGCTGCGTGATGGCCAGTATTCGTCGTAGGGAGTCGGTTCGCCAAGGTAGTCAAAACCAGTCCAGACGAATTCACCAATGACCTGTGGGCACTTGTCCTGCCACATCCAGTCGTCGTCGGGGATATTGCTCCAGATGCACGATTCGAGGTCGTAGCTGGAGATCTGTCCGTCGTCATAGGCTGTGCCGTGCACTTCCTCGACAGGGAACTTATAGACACCGCGACTCGAGATGGTGGAAGCCGTCTCTGAACCGAGGACGATGCCCTTGGGTGAATTCTCGATGCCCTTCGGATAGACGTGGAGACGATAGTTGAAGCCTGGGATATCGGTGGTCTGCCAAACGCCGCTGTGCATCGGGCCTTCGCCGCGGTCCATACCCTGTGTGCAGGGACGTGTGCCGTCGAGTTCGTGGATTACCTGCTGGAGGAGATGGGTATAACGGTAGCCGACAGCGTTGTTCTGCTCGGGTATCTCGTTGCCGATGCTCCACATCACGATGGACGGGTGGTTGCGGTGGACGAGGACGAGATTGGTGAAGTCGCGCTTCCACCAGGGTTCGCCCGTGCGGTTTACGGAAGTGTCATCGACCTTTTCGAAGAAGCGGCTATATCCGTTCCTGCACTTGGGATAGACCCACATGTCCATCGATTCGGCCATGACCATCATGCCCATCTCGTCGCAGATGTCCATCTGCCAAGGTGCAGGCATATTGTGCGAGGTACGGATAGCGTCACAACCGATTTCCTTAAGGAGTGCCACCTGGCGACGGAAAGCCGACTTGTTGAACGCTGAACCTACGGGACCCATGTCGTGGTGGAGGCAAACGCCACGGAACTTGCGGAGCTCGCCATTGAGCTTGAAGCCTTCTTCATTGTATTCAATCTGACGGATGCCGACCTTCTGGCTCTGTTCGTCCCATACCTTGTCACCTTCGGTCAAACGCGTGGTAAGTGTGTAGAGCGCAGGTTGTTCGGGGCTCCAGAGCTTAGGATTCCTGACGACAAGGACGTTGGTTGCCATCTTTGAGTCGTTGACATCCATCCAATGTTCGGCAACGACTTCACCCTTTTCATTGGTAAGGAGATGTCCAACCTTGAGTTTCTGATCCTTCCTGATATCGCCTCTAACCTCAGAACTAACAGTGAGTCGAGCCTCACGTGCCGAACGGTAGTCGGGGGAGATGTAGGAGACCATGGTTGTGCGGGCGAAGGTGCCCCAGGTCTTCAGACCGATTTGCTGGGCGAGGAAGAGGCGCACAGGGCGGTAGAGTCCGGCACCCGGATACCAGCGTGAAGACTCTTCGATGTTCTGCAGATGCACAGCAAGCGTGTGTTCGCCTGATTCGGCAGGGATTTCGAGTTTGAAGGTATTGTATCCGTAAGCCCAATAACCTACGTCCTTGCCATCGACATAGACGTGCGGTTCGGCCATAGCTCCGTCGAAGATGAGTTCGGCATAATCGTAGCCGGCAGGGATGGTGAACTGTGTGCGGTACCAGCCTTCGCCTATCCAAGGCAGACAGCCCGAGCGACCTGTCTTCTCGGTTGCCTCCTTCTCGCCATTCTGCTCGATGCGAACCACCTGCTTGTCGATGTCCTTGTCAAAAGGACCGCTGATGGCCCAATCGTGCGGGATGGTGACCTGTTGCCAGCGGGTGTCGTCGAAGTCGGGAGCTTCGGCTCCGACTGCGGCACCTTTCTGGAAGCGCCAACCGGAAAGGAGTAACTGCTCCTGGCTTTGTGCCGAGAGTGAGGTAAATAGAGAAGCTACCAAAAGTAGCGTGGTGAATAGGGTCTTTTTCATGTTAGTGTGAGTTATAATATCGGTTGCAAAGATAAAGAAAAAAATGATTGGTTGGACAATTATATGCTGAAATGGTTCGAAATCGGTGCAGATTTCATCATTATTTGAATTATTTGTACGCTAAATTGGCCTATCTGCTCCCAGTGTCAAGATCGGCCAAGGTCATCAAGGCCACGTCGTATTTCAAGGGATCATCCTTGTCCCATCGGCGGAAAATCTCGGTGAGCTCTTCGCAAGCCGCCCACGATGGTTGTTTGTGCTTGAGGATGGGAAAGGTGAGTTGACAGATGTGGACATCGAGAATCGCATACAGTTCGCTGGGCTTGTGCGATTTCCATAGACCGAAGTCGGGTGTTTCGGTTCGGACCATCCAGCGCAGGAACATACATATCCTCTTGCAGGCAGTCTTGCCTATCGTGCCGAGTCGTGCTGGAGCCAGCCAATCAGTAATCGTGGCGATGCATTGTTTCATATCCAAACCCTTCAAACAATTCTCGAGCGTCAGTTCCTCATTAGGGTGAGCTTGGCGAAAAGACATAAGGGCATTATAGATGTTCTCGCATACCTCGATGAATTTGTAACGATTGAGCGTCCGATAGACACAGTCATTCCTGGCGTTCTGATAGCTATCGAGATATAACTGGCGGAGGATGAACTCCGATGGGTTCCATTGCATCTCATCACAGAGCATATGGAGAGCGGCCGTACGGATGGCCTTGCGGTTTCCCCAGGTAATCATAGCTACCATGAGCCCTCCAATTTCGAGGTCGAGTTGTCGTTGGGTGTGGGCTGAAAGCTGCCAGACGACAGCGCAAGGATCGATGGCGAGAAACCTCTCTTCGCTGAAGATGTGATGATACAGATGTTCGAGGTTGGCTTTGGTGATGTCCATAGTTTTGTCAGATGATGGGTGCAAAGATAGTAATTATTCCTTTTCGAGCCAAATTTGACGCGGTAATTTGCTATCTTGATAGGCCAAATTTATGAATTGTGGGCGAAAAAAGTGTTGAAAACTCTTTAAAAACATCTTTAAATGCACGTATTTAGAATAAAAGCGTTATCTTTGCGCGCTGATTTAATCGTCAGTGGCATCCTCGATGAGCTCTTGTCCGTAATTCGAGGCGCTGCCAGTCTATTTAACTTATTTAATTTTTTTATTTATCCCAATCAACTAAATGGATACTTTATCTTTTAAGACCATTTCTGTGAACAAAGCAACTGCACAGAAGGAGTGGGTGGTTGTGGATGCTACTGACCAGGTGATGGGTCGCTTCTGCTCAAAGGTAGCAAAGCTTCTCCGCGGTAAGTACAAACCATCCTTCACCCCTAACGTTGACTGCGGCGACAACGTAATCATCATTAACGCCGACAAGATCACAATGACCGGCAACAAGTGGACTGAGCGTGAGTGGCTCACCTTCACCGGTTATCCAAGTGGCCAGCGCGCACACACTGCCGCTAGCGTAGTTAAGAAACAGGGTTACGAGGCACTGTTCCTCACCGTACTCAAGGGTATGCTCCCCAAGGGCCCTCTCGGCCGTAAGATCCTCAAGAACGTTCGCGTATATGAGGGCAGCGAGTACAAGGAGGTTGCACAGCAGCCAAAGGTAATCGACATCAACAAACTGAAGTAATCAACACCAAAACAACAATTGAACTATGGCAGAAGTAATTAATGCAATTGGCCGCCGCAAGGCCGCCGTAGCCCGCGTTTATGTTCAGGCTGGTGCTGGTAACATCACAATCAACAGTAAGGAACTCCAGTCGTATTTCCCCTCTTCGATCCTTCAGTTCGTGGTTAAGCAGCCTCTCAACGAAGTAGGTGTTGCCGATCAGTACGACATCAAGGTGAACCTCAAGGGTGGTGGCTTCAATGGCCAGGCTGGTGCCGCTCGTCTCGCAATTGCACGCGCACTCGTAAAGATCGATGCTGAGCACAAGGCCGCTCTTCGCAAGGCTGGCTTCCTCACCCGCGATCCTCGTGTCGTTGAACGTAAGAAGCCAGGTCAGCCCAAGGCTCGTCGTCGCTTCCAGTTCAGCAAGCGTTAATCTTTGGTTAGCGCAAAGCGTAATTTAAATAAGTACGTGCGTACATCTATTTAAATAACGCGTTTAGTATCTAAATCCAGTCGGACCCGTCCTGATGACGACTACCGACGGATTGAATAACAAGAATGTAAACAAATAAAACAATTTTCGACATCATGTCACGTACAAACTTTGATCAACTTTTGGAAGCCGGCGTTCACTTCGGACACCTTAAGAGCAAGTGGAACCCAGCAATGGCTCCATACATCTTCATGGAGCGTAACGGCATCCATATCATAGACCTTAATAAGACAGTTGCTAAAATCGACGAGGCAGCTGAGCAGCTCAAGGCATTGGCCAAGAGTGGCAAGAAGGTGCTTTTCGTCGCAACCAAAAAGCAGGCCAAGGAGATCATTGCCGAGAAGGCACAGGCTGTTGGCATGCCTTACGTTATCGAGCGCTGGCCAGGCGGTATGCTCACCAACTTCACCACCATCCGCAAGGCTGTGAAGAAGATGGCTACCATCGACAAACTCACGAAGGACGGCACTTATGATAACCTTTCGAAGCGCGAGCGTCTGCAGGTCAGCCGCCAGCGTGAGAAGCTTGAGAAGAACCTCGGTTCAATCGCAGACCTTACCCGTCTGCCATCTGCAATCTTCGTTGTAGATGTTATGAAGGAGCACATTGCAGTAGCTGAGGCTATCCGTCTGGGTATCCCCGTATTTGCAATGGTTGATACCAACTCCAACCCCAAGGGTGTGGATTATGTAATCCCCGCCAACGACGACGCTACCAAGTCTATCGCAGTGGTTGTAGGCACTATGTGCGACGCTATCGCTGAGGGTATCGAGGAGCGCAAGGTGGAGAAGGCTGACCAGGAAGCTGCTGAGGCTTCAGGCAAGGCTGGCAAGAAGGCTCCAGTAGTAGAAGAGGCTACCGAAGAAGAGGAGGCCTAATTTGAATTTTAATCCTAAAAAACTGAAAGAAATTATGGCAGTTTCAATTGCTCAAATTAAGGAACTCCGCGAGATCACTGGTGCCGGTATGCAGGATTGCAAGAAGGCCCTTGAGGTTACCAATGGTAACATGGAGGAGGCAGTGAAGGAGATTCGCAAGAAGGGTCAGGCTGTTGCCGCCAAGCGTGAGGCCCGTGAGGCTTCTGAGGGTACTGTTAT
>Ga0310691_10002551_pt1 | contig 23872 bp, 18 predicted proteins | sample 176DNAGHGlowgp2_FD_203887 | JGI IMG/M metagenome (GOLD analysis project Ga0310691, IMG submission 203887) | Sheep rumen microbial communities from Palmerston North, Manawatu-Wanganui, New Zealand - 1766 DNA GHGlow gp2 (v2) (version 2) | ecosystem: Host-associated > Mammals > Digestive system >...
TCATTTTTAATAATGAAATTTTAGTTGATGGTGAAGAATGCAAAATGAGAGGTAAGAAATTAAGAGGCGGAGAAAAAATAGATATTAACGGCTCTGTGTTTCTTGAAATAACTAGATGAAAGTTACTGATTTAGAACTTACAAATTTTAGAAATTATAAATATCTATCTGTTAAATTCGATGATGGTATAAATTACATTGTTGGAGATAACGCAAAAGGAAAAACTAACTTAGTAGAAGCAATTTATACCCTAAGTTTTGGAAAGAGTTTTAGAACTAATGATACACTTGAGTTGATCAATAAAGATTCTAAATATTCGATTATAAAAGCTAAAACTAAAAGCGAAACTTCCTCAAAAGATATAGATATTTATTTGCTTTTAAAAGGTAAAAAAATAAGGGTAAATCAAAAACCTATTGAACGTTTAAGTCAACTAAATGAGATTTTAAACGTCTTATGTTTCACTCCAAAAGATGTGAATTTATTAAAAGAAGCTCCTTCATTAAGACGAAGATTCTTAAATCAAAACATCTCTAAAAATAGTCAAACTTATCTTAGTAGTTTAATGGATTATGAAACGGTTTTGCGTCAAAGAAATGATGCGTTAAAACTAGAAAAAATTAATTTTGATTTACTTCAAATTTTGACGGATTACCTCATTAGATTATCAAAACCAATCTATGAATATAGGCAAAAATTTGTAAAACGAATCAACGAAATATTAAAAGATGTTTATAAAGAAATTTCATTAACTGATGAAATATTAAAAATTAAATATAAACCATTTCTTGATTCAGAAGATCATTATGAAGAAGAGTTAAAAGAATTATATGCATCAACTCTTCAAGAAGATGTGAAGAAAAAAGTAACAACAATTGGAATTCATAAAGAAGATTTTGAAATATATTTAGGAGATCGAAATTTAGGAATTTATGGATCACAAGGCGAAAATAGATTAGCTGTAATTGCTTTAAAAATTGCTCCATATTTCTTAGCAAAAAGTGATAAAGAAAAACCGATTATTGTTCTAGATGATGTATTGAGTGAGCTTGATACAAATCATGAAAAAAACTTACTTGAATATCTAAAAACTTTCAATCAAGTATTTATAACAAACACAAAAAAATCCGATTATTATCAAGGAAAGTACTATATATGTGACAATAATGTTATTGTCAAGGAGGACTAGTATGGAAGAAGAAAAAAAGACTGCTGAAGTTACTGAAGAAGTAAATCCAGAAGATGAAATTATTCCTGAAAGCGAAGGCTTTAATGATCAAGAAGAGAAAAACATCGATAGCAAAATCAGTGACGAAATCATCGAAGGCGTTGATGAAAAAGACTTAGAAAAAGTTGAAAAAGAATATAACAGTGATAGTTTGACTGTTCTTGAAGGTCTCCAAGCTGTTAGAAAAAGACCAGGTATGTATATTGGTTCAACTTCATCAACCGGTTTACACCATTTAGTTTGGGAAATTGTTGATAATGGTATCGATGAAGCTCTTGCTGGTTTTTGTGATACTGTCACAGTTACAATAAATCCTGATAATACAATTACTGTTACTGACAATGGCCGTGGTATTCCTACAGATATAGTTGCTAAAACAGGTCTTAGCGGCGTTGAAACTGTTTATACTGTTTTACACGCTGGAGGAAAATTTGGCGATGGTGGCGGATATAAAGTTTCTGGAGGATTACATGGTGTTGGTGCATCAGTTGTCAACGCTCTTTCAGAACGGGTTGATGTTACTGTCCATAAAAATGGTGAAATCTGGTATATAAGATTTGAAAATGGCGGAAATGCTGTTGATAGACTTAAAAAGATTGGTACATGTGATGATCATGGAACAATCGTTACATTTAAACCAGATGCAACAATTTTTAAAGAAACAACTGTTTTTAATTATGAAACAATTAAAAATAGACTTAGACAAATGGCCTTCCTTAATAAAGGAATCACAATTAAATTAACAGATAAAAGAGTTGAACCAAACGAAACCGAATCATTTAAATATGATGGTGGAATTAAAGAATATGTTTCTTTTATTAATAAAAAATCAATTCCTCTTTTTGATGACATAATTTATTGTGAAGGCGCTCAAAAATTTGATGATAATGGCGTAGAAGAAATAATTTATGCAGAAATTGCTATTCAATACACCTCAAATTATAACCACAACGTTTATTCATATTGTAACAACGTTTCAACCGGAAATGGTGGTATGCATGAAGACGGATTTAATTTAGCTTTAACAAGAATTTTAAATAACTACGCTAGAGAAAATAAATTCTTAAAAGATTCAGATAAAGAAAAATTCAATCTCGACGATTGCTTAGAAGGATTAACTGCAATTATTTCGGTTAAACACCCTAACCCACAATATGAAGGGCAAACAAAAGGCAAATTAGGAAATCTCGAAGTTAAAAAGATTGTTTCAAATATTTTTGGTGAGCAATTGCAAAGATTCTTACTTGAAAATAAAGCAGTTGCTACCGAAATTATGAAGAAAGTAAAAGGTGCTTATGATGGAAGACTTGCTGCTAGAGCAGCTCGTGAAAACATCAGACGTAAAACTGGTCTAGAACCAACTACACTTCCAGGCAAACTTGCTGATTGTTCATCAAATAACCCTGAAGAATGTGAATTATTTATTGTTGAGGGTAATTCAGCAGGTGGTAGTGCAAAACAAGGTAGAGATCCAAGAACACAAGCTATTATGCCTTTAAGAGGAAAAATCTTAAACGTTCAAAAAGCTCAAATTCATAGAATCTTTGATAATGCCGAAATTGGAAACATGATTAGTGCAATTGGCGCAGGATTTGGAGAAGATTTTGATATAGCAAAAATTAGATATCATAAAATCGTCATTATGACCGATGCCGATGTTGATGGTTCTCACATTAGAATTTTACTTTTAACGTTCTTCCATAGATTTATGAAACCATTAATTGATCATGGATATATTTATATTGCTCAACCTCCTCTATACAAGGTTGAATTTAAAAACAAAGCATATTATGCATACACTGATGAACAATTAAACGTTATTAGAAAGACACTTGATTTAAAACCAGGTTATCCATATCAACGTTATAAAGGTCTTGGTGAAATGGACCCACAACAACTCGAAGAAACCACAATGGATCCTAAAGTTAGAAAGATGCTTAGAGTCACAGTTGATGATGCTGTTGCAGCTGATCAAGTCTTTAGTGATTTAATGGGTGAAGAAGTTGAACCACGTTCTGAATTCATTGAAAAGAACGCAAAATTTGTTAAAAACCTTGATATTTAATAAGGAGGTAAAACAATGGAAAATGATGAAAAGAAATTAGAAAACCCTGCAGAAACCCCTTCAAATGAAGAAAACGATACATCATTAGCTGAAGAAAACGCAGCTATTGAAGCAGGAATCGAAGCATCTTTAAAAGATACTGAAATCGTCTCAGAAGTCCAAAACGCCTTCTTAGATTATGCAATGTCTGTTATTGTTTCACGTGCAATTCCAGATGTTAGAGATGGTTTAAAACCAGTTCATAGAAGAGTTATTTTTGGCATGATCGATGGTGGATTTACACCAGATAAACCATTTGTTAAATCTGCAAAAATTGTTGGTGACGTCATGGGTAAATATCACCCACACGGCGACTCAGCGATTTATATGACAATGGTTAGACTTGCTCAACCATTCTCAATGAGATATACACTTGTTGATGGTCATGGTAACTTTGGTTCTATGGATGGTGATGATCCAGCAGCTATGCGTTACACAGAGTCAAGAATGAGTAAACTTGCTCTAGAAATGACTCGTGATTTATATTCAAAAACAGTCGATTTTGTTCCTAACTATGATGGTTCACTTGAAGAACCAAGTGTTTTACCATCAAGATTCCCAAATTTACTTGTTAATGGTAGTGATGGAATCGCTGTTGGTATGGCTACAAAAATGCCACCACACAATTTAAATGAAATCATTGATGGAATAAAATATGTTGCTGCAAATCCAGATTGTTCAATTGAAGATTTAATGAACATTGTTAAAGGTCCTGATTTCCCAACAGGTGGAATTATTTATGGATTAGGTGGAATTAGAGAAGCCTATGCCACAGGAAGAGGTACTTTTAGAGTTCGTGGTAGAGCTGAAATTAAAGAAGAACCAAACGGAAAAAGTAAGATTATAATCAGTGAAATCCCTTATCAAGTTAATAAGAGCAACCTTGTTAGTAAGATAGGCGAACTTGCTCGAGATAAAGTTATTGAAGGCATTACATCTGTTAAAGATTTCTCAAAAACAGACGTTAATATTGAAATTGAATGTAGAAGAGACACAGTTCCTCAAGTTATTTTGAATCAACTTTATAAAAATACACAACTTGAAACAAGTTATGGTGTTATAAATCTTTGTATCGTTGATGGTGCACCTAAAGTTTTAGGTCTTAAAGAATTAATTAACCATTACACAAATTATCAAATTGAAATTGTTGAAAGAAGAACAAAATATTTAAAAGAAAAAGATGAAGCAAGAAAACACATCGTTGAAGGTTTATTAAGAGTTCATGAAATATTAAAGAAAGATGAATTTGGTGGAACCGCAAAACGTGATGAATTCATCGAACTTGCTACAAGTAGTGCAAATCCAAACGATTTTGCTCTAAAACTTCAAGAAAAATATGGTTTCTCAGAAGTACAAGCTAAAGCAATTGTTGCTATGACACTTGGAAGACTTACTGGTTTAGAAACTCAAAAACTTGAAGATGAAAAGACCCAACTTGAAACAAATATCGCAAATTACAACTATATTCTCGAATCAAGAGAACACTTACTCGAAGTTGTATTAAAAGAATTAGATGAAATCAAGGATAAATTTGGAGATAAGAGAAGAACAACTATTTCAACACAAGTCCTCTCAATTGATGATGAAGATTTAATCCCTGAAGATGATCTTGTTATCACATTAAGTGAAAACGGATATATTAAGAGAATGTCTACATCAGAATTTAGAGCTCAAAACCGCGGTGGAACAGGCGTTAAAGGAATGACTGTTTATAGTAACGATGAAGTCAAGATGGCAATTTTCTCAAAAACACACATGGACGTCTTATTCTTCACAAATTTAGGAAGAGTTTACAGAAAAAGAGGTCATGAAATTCCAGAATCAAGTAGAACTGGTAAAGGAATTCCAGCTCTTAACCTCTTAAATTTAGAAAGAGATGAAAAAGTTGTTTCTATTATTAATGTAGAAGAATATGAAAATCACTATTTATTCTTCTGTACAGAAAAAGCTGTCGTCAAGAGAGTACCTTTAGAAGAGTTTAAACGTATTAACGTAAATGGAAAATATGCGATTACATTCAAAGAAGGAGACAATTTATTTGATGTAAAAGTTACTAACGGCAACACTAAGATTTGTATTGCAAGCAACGAAGGGAAACTTTGTATGTTTAATGAAAACGACATTAGAGCAATGGGTAGAACTGCTGCTGGTGTCAGAGGTATGAGACTTGAAGGCAATGCAAAAGTTGTTGGTTTAGCAACTGATCAATACGGAAAACTCGTCTTTGTTATTTCAGAAAAAGGTTTAGGTAAACTTTCACCTATTGATACCTATAGATTAACAAATAGAGGCGCAGGCGGTGTTATTACAATTAAGATTACTGAAAAAACAGGCGAACTTGTTGGTATGAATGTTGTTGGTGGATATGAAGATTACATGGTCATTACAAATAATGGTCAAGTCATTAGATCACCAATTTCACAAGTTAGAGTTTGTGGACGTAATTCTTCTGGTGTAAAAATCATTAATTTAAAGAACAAAGAAATAGTTTCTTCATTTACTGTTTTACCTCCTGCAGAGGAAGAAAACATCGCTGAAAAGCAAGCAGAAATTGACGCTCAAATTAATGAAGTAGAAAAAGAAAACAATTCTGAAGAAAACGTAAATTCTGAAGAATAATTTAAAAAAGCATGCAAAACTTAAGTATTTTTAAAAAAATATATATAAAATAAGGAGATATTTTATGATTGAACTTAACTATATTTTAGAAAATAAAGAAAAAGTAAAAGAACTTCTTGCCAGAAAATTATATGAAGCTGACATCGACACTCTTTGTAAAAACGTAGAAGAAAAAAGAGAACTTCAAAGAAAAGTAGAAGCAAATAAAGCAGAACAAAACAAACTTTCAAAATCCGTTCCTCAAGTTAAGAAAGAAGGCGGAGACGTCAATGCTATATTTGCTAAAGTTAAAGCTTTAGCTGCTGAAAATAAAGAAAGCGAAGCAAAACTTGCTGAACTTGAAAACAAGATTAATGAAGTTTTAGTTGCTTTACCAAATTTGCCTGATGAAGATTTGCTTGCTGGTGGAAAAGAAAACAATCAACCAATTGCATATGTATATGAAAAACCAGAATTTAAATTCAAAATTAAAGACCATGTGGAACTTGCTGAAAGTTTAGGCTTAATTGATTATCAAAGAGCGGCTAAAGTTTCAGGACATGGAACCTGGTTCTATACAGGACTTGGAGCTCAACTTGAATGGGCATTATTAAATTTCTTTATTTCTGAACACTTAAAAGATAATTTTACAATGATGCTCCCACCTCATATGCTTAACTATAAGAGTGGATTTACCGCAGGACAATTTCCTAAATTTGAACAAGATGTTTTTGAACTTAAAGATCTTGAACCAATGAGATTTATGCTTCCAACAGCTGAAACTGCATTAGTAAATTATTATAGAGATGAAATTTTGGATGAAGCAGAACTTCCTAAAAAATTCTTTGCTTATACTCCTTGCTATAGAAAAGAAGCTGGATCATATAGGACAGAAGAAAGAGGCATGATTAGAGGCTATCAATTTGATAAAGTTGAAATGGTTGAATATACCACAGAAGATGATAGTGATCGTGCTTTTGATGAATTAGTTAAAAAAGCAACCAACTTACTTGAAAAACTTGGATTACATTTTAGATTAAGTAAACTTGCTGCTGCTGATTGTTCTCATTCAATGGCAAGAACCTATGACATTGAAGTTTGGTTACCATCAATGGGTATTTATAAAGAAGTTTCTTCTGTATCAAACGCAAGAAGCTACCAAGCTCGTAGAGGAATGATGAGATATAGAGGAAAAGATGGGAAATTACACTATATGCACACACTTAATGGTAGTGGACTTGCAACTTCTCGTGTTTTCCCAGCAATTTTAGAGCAATTCCAACAAGAAGACGGCTCAGTTTTAGTTCCAGAAGTATTACAACCATTTATGGGTGGAATTAAAGTATTAAAACCAGTTAAATAATTTAGAATTTTCATAAATCAAATTAAAAAGTGCTCTTTTTGTAAAGGGCATCTTTTTTATAAATAAATATTTTTAAATCAATTCAATTAATCTATAATAATAAAGCCGTTGCGAGTCATTGCTTCGAACCTGGTCAGGATGGAAACATAGCAGCCATAAGATGATTTATGATTGTGCAACGGTTTTTATTTGTAATAAGTTATGTTTAACCTCATCATTAGATCGTATTTGCTAGTGCTATTTGAACTATTAGTAACTGTGACTACATCTTTTTCATAAACTCTTGTAACTAAGCCATCATAATTCCAAACAACGTGGAAATCGGCATGTGTTTTAAGTTTATTGCTAGAAAGTTCTCCTTCAATCCTAATTTCTAATTCGCTTGATGAAGCAAAATACTCAAACCACGTATTGGATAAACCGTTTTTAACAGTGGAAACAAAATTATTATAAAAACTAATATCAAAATTTATTGTATATAAATGTTCTGTAGGAAAAACGGTATTACCACTTACTTTCCAGTGAGGAGAAGAGGATGTATAAGAATAATTTTGTTTTAAAGATTTTTTAACAATTTTACCAGATGAGTCTAGAGAATCAAAAATTAAATCAGCTTTTGCGGTTTTATACGCTGATGATACACTAACTTTTTTTGCTTCATTTGCAAATTCAGAGGCAGATATTTTGTGAGCGCAACTAGTAAGCGCAAGAAGCGCTACAAGTGGCAAAGTTTTTACAATGTGTGTCGTTTTCATATAATTATTGTAATATTTTAAAACTAATAAATATAGATAAAAATGTTAAAAGATAATGGTATAATTTTCATATGCTAAAAAATGACGAATTTTTCATGAAAGAAGCTTTTAAAGAAGCTAAAAAAGCTTATAAAAAAGGCGAGATTCCAATTGGTTGCGTTATTGTTGACAATGCTAATAAAGAGATTTTAGTTCGCGCACACAATTTAAAAGAAAAGAAACATGATGTTTCTGCTCATGCTGAAATAAACGCCTTAAGAAAACTCGGCCAAAAAAAAGAAAACTGGAGAGCGGAAGATGTCACGCTTTATGTGACTGTTGAACCTTGTTCGATGTGTGCTAGTGCAATCCTTCAAGCACGAATTTCTAGAGTAGTTTTTGGAATTCACGAATACGAAACAGGTGGATTTGGAGGAAAAATCGATTTGACTAGAGAATTTAAATCTGAATTAACTATAGAAAGTGGAATTTATAAAAAAGAAATAGAAAATTTGATGAAACAGTTTTTTGTAGAAAAGCGATAACAATCGCTTTTTTATATTATTCAAAAATTAGAGAAAAAAATTATGTTTTTTACTATGTAAAAAAAGAAAATAAATATATAATTTTCTCATGCTAGAAATTGTAGATGTTATTAAAGATTATTATGTAGATAAAAAAGCCTTTAGAGCTTTAAAGGGAATTAATTTATTTTTCCCTAAGCAACAGTTTTGTTCAATTCTTGGACCTTCCGGATGTGGCAAAACCACAACGCTAAACATTATTGGTGGTTTAGATCAATATACAAGTGGCGATTTAATTATCGAAGGCCAATCAACCAAAACTTATAACGACAAAGATTGGGATAATTATAGAAATAAGAGGGTTGGCTTTGTTTTTCAATCTTATAATTTAATACCACAACTAAATTTACAAGACAATGTCGCCATGGCTTTAACACTAAACGGAGTTGGAAGAATAGAAAGAATTGAAAAAGCTAGAATTGCACTTGATAAAGTTGGACTTAATGGTTTATATAACAAAAAACCAAATCAACTTTCAGGTGGTCAAATGCAACGTGTTGCTATTGCTAGAGCTATAATTAATGACCCAGAAGTTATTCTTGCTGATGAGCCAACAGGAGCTTTAGATAGCGTAACAAGTGTCCAAATCATGGACATTTTGAAAGAAATTTCAAAAGATAGACTTGTAATTATGGTCACTCACAACGAAGAGTTAGCTAATAAATATAGTGACAGAATTATTAAATTTTTAGATGGTGAAGTTTCATCTGATTCTCTTGAAAAAGAGATGAAAGCGTTGCGTGAAAAAGAAAATGCTGAATATGAAAAGAAAAACGCAGTTTCTTTGAAAGATTTTGAAATAATTGATGAAAAAAAGAACAGTAAACTTCAACAAACGAAAAAAGAAAGAAAAAGTTCGATGTCTTTTTGGACAGCACTTAAACTTTCATTTGGAAATTTATTAACAAAAAAGGGTAGAACATCATTAACCTCTGTTGCAGGATCTTTTGGTATCATTGGGGTTGCACTTGTCTTAAGTGTTAATAACGGTTTTGGAAATTACGTTGCAAGAATGGAAAAAGAGACTGCATCTCAAATGCCAATTACAGTTTCCTCATATTCTGTAACTTATGAATATGATCAAGATTATGTTGAAAACGAATCATTTACAGATAAACAAGAAGTGTACGTTGCTCGTGAAGGAAGAATCACACGTAAACTTGTATACAACAACATCACACCTAAATACATTTCATATTTAGAAAAACTGAAGAATCAGGAAAAAATTATTAGTGATTACATCATTTCATATGGCGATAACTATGGGTATAATTTGACTACAACGCTTGTTGGAACAGATGAACCTTATATAGTAGAAAATACAAGTTTCTTATCATATTCAAGCATTCTTTCAACGGTTACTGGCCTTCCAACTCAATTCTTCCATGTACTTTATGGTGAAGAATCTGATTACGATGTAATCGCTGGGAAATATAGCAATCCAAAAGAAAAAGGCGATTTGATGTTGATGGTAAACGAAAGAAATGAGTTACCATTAGGTGTTTTAAAACGACTTGGATTTATTCCTGATAAAGAAGAATATGATGAAAAATATGCAGAGGAACACCCAATAAAATTTGAAGACATTATTGGCAAAAAATTCAAAGTTTTTCCAAATAAAGATTTCTATGAAACAAAATCTAAAACGGTTTCTCAAAGTACATATGAAGCAAATTATTATGAACAAAGAGATTTAACAACTCTTTATAATGATGAAAATTCAGGAATTGAGTGCAGAATTGCAGGGATTTTGAGACCAAAACAAGATTCTTCAATTCAAACAATGGCTTCTGGATTATGTTATCAAAAGTCACTTCAAGATTATTTAATTACTTTAAATCAAGATGAAGAAGTTTATAAAAATATTGAACACAATATGACTTGGAGAGAAGGAGCTTCTATTATTGGCCTTCTCCAAGACCTCCAAAATTTGCAAAGCGAAAACGTCGCTGATTTAAGTGCTGCAAAATTGAATAGAGTATTTAGTAACTATTTAACTTTCTACAATTTGTTTAGCGGTGAGAGTGTCAATGAAAAAGGTGAAAATTATGATTTTTCTGATTACATAAGCTGGGCAAATAAATTAGGTGCCGAATTAATTGACGATAACTTAAAAGCAAACGGACTTGATGGAATTAGTGACTATCTTTCTAGAATTATTAGATATCTTAGTGAAGGAACTTTTGATGTTGCAACAAAGCAAAAAGCCTATCCTTATATAATATCTGTTATGGCTTTTATGAATAATTATTCAGCTGTTGATAACGTCATTATTTTTTCACCAGATTTAACTGCTAAGGAAACATTAAAAACTAGACTTGATGAATATAATAAAATTGATACATCAGGAAGTGTTGATCACGCATCAAACCAAAAAGAAGTTGTAAATTATACTGATATAGTTGGTACACTTACCTCTTCATTATCACAAATGATTGATATTATATCGGTGGTTCTCATTGTTTTTGCTTCTATATCTTTGGTTGTAAGTTGTGTTATGACAGGAATTATTACTTATGTTTCAGTCATCGAAAGAACAAAAGAAATTGGTGTTTTAAGAGCAGTTGGAGCTCGTAAAAAAGATGTCGGAAGATTATTTGAAGCTGAATGTGTCTTTATTGGTTTAGGAAGTGGTGTATTTGGTTGTTTAGTTGCTTGGGTTGCAACATTCCCAATAAACGCCATATTAAACGCACTTTATGGTGAATATAATATAGGAAACATCGCTGATTTAGCATTTGGTGCTATGATTTTCCTTGTTGCAATTTCAGTCGTTTTAACATTTATTAGTAGTTTATTCCCTGCTAGAGCAGCAGCAAAGAAAGATCCAGTTATTGCGTTAAGAACAGAGTAGGTAATTTTATGAAAAACACAGAAAAAGAAATTCAAAAAACATTTGTCAATTTATTAAGTTCTTATTCAATTGAAGAAATTGATGTAAAAATGATTTGTGATATTTTAAAAATCAAAAGGCAATCATTTTATTATCATTATAAAAATATTTATGACGTCATTTATTCGATGTTTAAAGAAGATGACCTTGAAATTAAAAATAGTGGTTCTCTTGAAATTATTGTAAAAGATTTAATCGACTATCTATTTAAAAACGAAGATTTTAATAGAGAAATTTTAGTGAGCAGCGCAAAAGAAATTTTAGAAGAATTTTCTTTCTCATATTTATATAGATCTTTAATTTTATACCTTGCTCAATTTAGATTATCGATTGATGTTCAAAAAGAAACAGCTAGATTTTATGGTAAGGCAGCAGCAAATCAAATTTTATTTTATTTTAAAAATGCCGACTATACAAAAGAAGAAATTTATTTAAAACTAAATTATTTATTTAATGAACAATTATTAAAATTTGCAGTTAAACGTTAAAAACCTTGCAAATCTTAATTATTTTTGCAATTTAATTTTTAATATTTAAATTAGATTTTACTAAATTGATCTAATAAATTAAAATTAATGTACGAATTCTTTGCATTAGACGTTAGCTCAATGCTAAGGAGAAATTTATGGAAAAAGAAGATTTTATTAGTTTGTTAATTTACCTTCTAATGGGTGCGGTCGTAGTCATGATTGGTATTCTTGTCTTTAGACCAGCTATGGAAGCAGGATATTTATTTAATTCAGCAGGAGAAAATTTCTTGTTCCTCTTTGCTTCGCTTGCGATTGCAATTGTTGCAAATGTTTTCTTGCTTGAAATCGGTCACCTTCTTGGGGCAAAGTTAGGAAAATACAAAATCTTAAGTTTCAATATTTTTGGATTTGGGATTTACAAAACAAGAAACGAAGAAGGGAAAGAGAAAAGCAAATTTAGATTTGGTAAATTTAATGGTCTTGGTGGACAAACTGTAATTTCTCCTAAAAGTGAAAAATCAAATCCAATGCCTTATGTTTTCACACCTCTTTTATTAATGCTTTTAGAATTTGTCGCGCTATATTGTGTGTTTGCTTTTATTAAAAATGTAACTGATGACTCAAAAGTTATGTTAATGGCCGTAAAATATGGCGTTGTTGTTTTAGCAACAATTGGTGCATGCTTCATTATTTATAATTATTTCCCAGCAAAACTTGATTCATTAAATGATGGATATAGAATCTTATTATTAAATAAGAAAATAAATATTGAAGCATATAACTATAAACTTAAAAACGAAGAGACAGAATTTTTCGGAGAAAAAGTTGAAGAAATTCGTGTTTTTGAAGAGATAACTGATTTCACAGCAAACGTTAATTTTGATGCTGCAATTCAAGAAACCATTAAAAAAGATTTTGAAAAAGCTCTAGAAATCGTTAATAAAACAACAGCCGACAAAAAGAAGATGGCGAGCTCTACTTATAGAAAATTTGTTTTATTAAAAGTTTTCCTTGCTTATTTATTACAAAGCGAAGAAGAAGCAACTGCTTTATATAAAGATAAAGTTGCGTCTACAGAACTTTCTGATCTTGCTAGAAACTGTAAAAATTATGATGGTTTAAGAGTTTATGTAGCTTATGTTGGGATTTCTGAAAAGAGTTTAAATGAAATTAAATTTGCTCTAGAGAAGAAAAAGAAGTTAGATAAAAAACAAGATAAAGTTGAAGCAGCTAAACAAAATGAACTTTTAAAAATCATCATTGAAAAGATATCAGAAACAATTCCTCAAGCAAAGGAATTAGAATTATAAGCAAACAAAAAAGATGCATAACAATGCATCTTTTTTCATTAGCAATTAACTAATTATTCAGCTGGTTTTTCTTCTGGTTGTTCTTCAGTTTTTTTAGTTTCAGCGGCTGCTTTTGCTTTTTCTTCAGCTGCAAGTCTTGCTGCTCTTAATGTGTTAACAACCTTAACAACAACGAATAATGTAACAGCAATAATAAGGAATGAAATAACTGCGTTAATTAATGCTCCCCAGTCGATAACTGCTGACATGTTGTATGTATATGTTGTTCCATGAAGTGTGTACTTACTATTGATTAAGTTTGTACCATATGTAACTGGATCAACTGCACCAGCTTGTGCGCCAAGGTATGTAGCATATTCTGTAAGTTTTGATGCTTCAAAGAATTGAAGTGGTTCGCCACCAGCAGCCATAACTAAACCTCTTTGTGCATCGTTTAATGCTGGTAAAACGGTAACAAGACCATTAATACCACCAGGGACTGCCCATGTTGCTAAACTCATTAAGATATTAACAAGAGCTGTAACAATAGCACTGAAAGCACCACCGATGACAACACCAACAGCCATATCGAAGGCGTTACCACGGGAGATAAAAGCTTTAAATTCATTCCAAAGCTTAAATTGTTTTTTGGCCATAAATAATCTCCTTATGCATATTATTTTATTATTCTTAAAAATAAAAGTATATTAAAAATATAATTTTAATTTTAATTTTCGTATTTCTGGAAAAGTTTATTATAATTATATGGGCGTATATTTCATTAACAAGGAGAACAGCCGTGAATAAAGTTATCGTTATTGCAGATTCAACAACAGATTTAAGCAAAGAATTGATTGAAAAGTATCAGATTAAAATCGTTCCTCTTCATGTAAGCATCCCAGGAGATGAAACCGATTATTTAGATGGTGTTAACTTAGATTCGCTTTCGATTTATGAAAAAGTAGATAAAATTGGTAAAACACCTAAAACCGGAGCAAGAAATACAAGCGAATTAATCGAAGATTTTAAACCATATATTGAACAAGGATATGACATTATTTTTACAGGTATTGGAGCGTCAATGTCTTCAACATATAGCAATGCTTGCTTAGCTGCTCAAGAATTCCCAGAAGGAAGAATTGAAATAATCGATTCTCAAAACTTATCAACCGGAACCGGATTATTGGTTTTAAGAATGTGCGAATTAAGAGATGAAGGAAAAAATATTCATGAAATCGCAGAAGAAATTAAAAAATTAATTCCTTTAGTTAGTGCAAAATTCTGTATTGATGTTCTCGATTACCTTTATAAAGGCGGCAGATGTTCTGGAATGACAAAATTATTTGCTCAATTTTTAAGAATTCACCCAATTGCTAAAGTTATTGATGGAAAATTAACAATGTACAAACTTCCAAGAGGAAAATACAAAAAAGCAGTTGACCTTCAAATTGAAGAATTTGTTGAGGACTTTAAAGCAAATAACATTTATACAGATCATGTATTTGTTACTGATAGCGGAAGAATGGATGGCGAATCAGAATATGTTGTCGAAGAACTTTCAAAATATATTCCAAAAGAAGCGATACATGTCACTCAAGCAGGATGTGTTGTTTCTTCGCATTGTGGGCCAAAAACAATCGGAATTCTTTATATATTAAAAGAAAGAAAAAAGAATAAAAAAGAAAACTAAAAAGCGATCAAACGATCGCTTTAAAAATACGTAATTTTTAAAAATATGCTTATTCTGCAGAGATTTTGAGGTTTTTAACTGCCATTGAAACACAATTTATTGAACTTGAAAGAAGTTTTGAATTATTAGCTAATGCAATAACATCATTAAAAACATTAAATAAATTTCCACTTAATGTGAACAATGTTAATGGTTTATCAAGTTTGCCGTTTTTAATGTGAAAACCTTCGGCTTGAAGGGAAAAATCACCACTAACAGGATTTAATCCTGCGTGCAAACCAGTAAGACTTGTAATATAAATTCCGTTTTTTATTTTTTCAAAGAGTTGCTCTTCAGAGAGTTTGCCTGGTTTTAAATAGATGTTGGTAAAACCAATACCCATTTTAGAACCTCTTTCTCTAGCGTTCCCTGTTGTTTGAACTCCATCCTTTTTAGCTGTAGCAAGGTTGTAGAAGAAGGTCTTTAAAACACCTTTATCTATAATCTTTTTATTTGTTGTTGCAACGCCTTCATCGTCAAAATATGTATAGAATAAATTTTTTTCTAAAGGTCTTTCTTCAACTGTGATTTTGTTAGAAAAGACTTTTGTATTTAATTTGCCTTCAAAAACTGATGAGTGCTTTTGAATAGATTCGCTATTTGCATTTGAAATTGCTGAAGCAAGTAAGCTTGCGACACAGTTTTCTTTTAAAACAACTTTATATTTCCCGCTTTGAATTGGTTCTCCACCAAGTTTGCTTAATCCTTTTTCTACAAGCTTGTCTACAAACTCATCAACATTGAATTTTGATAGATCATTATCGAAAAATAAATCAAAAGCAGCCTTGGTTTCGTTTTCTTTTTCTGAAACAACAATTTCAGCATAAAAATAATATAAATTACTTTTTGTTTTCAAATTTAAACCGTATGAATTAGCCAAAATTGATGTATCATCGCTTAGATCAAATCCAAGCTCAACATTCTTAATTTTATCTGATTTAGCATATAGTTTGTTTTCAATCTCATGAAGTTTTTCGATAGCATCTTCAGGAGTAAATTTTGCTAATTCTTCATTATAGATGTTTTTCTTTTTATATTTTGGTGAACCTTTAAAAATAATTGCTTCATCGTTCGATTCACTTAAAGAGGCCGCCTCTTTTATGGTGTTTATGATATAAGAAGGAGTGGTTTTATCGTCGTTTTCGACACTAACAAAACCCATTTTTCCATTATAAATTCCTCTCGCGGTGAAATTTTTATCAACAGAAACGGAATAAAGAACAATCTCACCTTTAAACATACTAATTGAAAGAGATTCGTTTCTTGTTTCCTCAATATCGGCGGCTTCTATCCCGTTTAACTTCGCTAATTCAAAAAACTTTTTAAAATTCATAGATAGATCCTCCTCTACCTCCAACAACTATTTCATCAACTCTGATTGTTGGTTGACCAACATTAACAGGAATACTTCCAGAAGAGGACCCACACATTCCTTGTCCTAGGGCTAAATCGTTTCCAACCATATCGATATGCATCAAAATATCACGAGCATTACCGACTAAAGTTGCACCTCTAACGGGTTCAGTAATTTTACCATCTTTAACAATATAGGCTTCAGAACAACCAAAATTGAATTCGCCTGTTGCTGGGTTCACGCTACCCCCACCAAAAGAAACAGCGTATAAAGCAAGTTTTGTATTTTTTATAATTTCTTCAGGTGTAGATTTTCCTGGAGCAATATAAGTATTACTCATTCTTGACGTTGGTTCATATTTATAACTTTCTCTTCTTGAAGCTCCGTTTCCTGGTTCGTTCATTCTACGTCCATTAAAATCATCAATTAAATAACTTGTTAAGATGCCGTTTTTAATAAGTTCATGTTTAACTGGAACATTTCCTTCATCATCGACATTAAATGAGCCCCATTCATTAGGAATAGTTGGATCATCATAAGCAGAAACAATTGGATTTGCGATTTGCTCTCCTAATTTTTCAGAGAAGACGCTTAAACCTTTAGCAACAGAGGTTGCCTCGAGTTGGTGACCACAAGCTTCATGAAATATAACGCCACCCCATCCATTACCAATAATGACTGGAAATTTACCTGATGGAGCTTCTTTTGCTTGCAACATCAAAATAACTTTTTTAGCATGTTCAGTAGCTAAAGCCTTCAAATCTAAGGTTTTTGTGAAAAATTCCCATCCACCTTGAGCGGCTGGTCCATCGAATCTTGTTTCTATTTTTCCATTTTCTTGTGCAACACTTTCAATGATAAATCTCCCATATTCTCTGAAATTTTTAAACATCAATCCTTTGCTATTAAAGATTTCGTTATCGTTAGTTTTAATAATCATCGCAGTTGTGCTTTTTACAATTCGAGGATCATAATCAGATAAAATTTTATTTATATCTTTTAATAAAGTGACAACTTCACTTTTAGGAATTGAGGTAAGTGGAGTAAAAGGTTTATTAAAATTTTTGTGCTTTTTAAGTGTAAATGAAGTGACTTCATTAATTTGTCTTTCACCTTTAAAAGAAGCGGAAAGCTCTTTTGCTAGTTGAAGTAATGATTTTCTTGAAATGTCGCCTGTAGAGCCATAAACACTTTGTGTCCCTTTTAAAAGCCTTAGTCCGACTCCAGAAATATTTGTGTTTCTTGTTTCTTCAACCTTTCCGTTTTCAACTTCTAAATATGAACTAAAGGTATTTTCAGCAAAGATTTCAACAAAATCTGCGCCTGTTTGAGAAGCTACGTTAATAACTTCGGCAGCTAATTTCTTTGATATCATGGATTTTTCCTCCTGCTAAATATTATAAATGCATATAGAAAAAATAAAATTTAATAATTTTCTTTATTAAAAAAGTTTAATATATGAATATGAAGACAAAATATCCGATTATTTTAGTTCACGGAGCGCTAGTGAAGAACTGGTTATTTTATCGTTGTTTTGGAAAAATCGATAAGATATTAAAAAAAGAAGGATATATAGTTTATATAGCAAATATTGATGCTTGTGGAAGTATTGAAAATAATGCTAGCCAACTTAAATCATATATAAATAAGATAATAGAAAAGGAAAACGTAGAAAAAGTTAACCTAATTTGTCACTCAAAAGGTGGGTTAGATGCAAAATACATGATTGATAATTTAGATGAAGCACACCACGTTGCAAGTGTTAGTGCGCTTTGTTCACCTTTTAAAGGTACACCAGTTGCTACAGCTATGATGAATCAACCTAAATGGATTATTGCGCTTGAAAACTTCTTTATGAAAATATTTTATAAATTAATTGGAGACAAAAAACCAGTTCCTAAAATCCTTGGTAATCAACTTAAACGTATAAACACATTAGAGGAACCAGAGATGGTACTTCAAGAAGGGATATATTTTCAAAGTTTTTCAGCAAAAACAAACAGCATAAAAGATAATTTTATTGATTCTCTCCCGCTTTTAATATCGCGTCATATGGAAAACGTGCCAACAGATGGCTTAGTTCCTCTAGATTCAACTATATTTGGTAATTATAGAGGATTAATAAGTGAAGAAAATTTATCTCATAACCAAGTAATTGATAACACCGCATCATATAAAAAGAAGAAGATAATCTTCGAATTCTATAAAAATTTAGCGAAAGATTTAGCTGATCGAGGATTTTAAAAATTTAATAAAAAAAGATTGATTGAAAGAAGAAAAAAATATAACATATATGCACATGCTTTCTTAAAGATCGCATTTGAATCTTTAGGCGGAAGGAGTAATGAAATGAAGCAAGGAATTCATCCAAATTACCATGTATGTAAAGTCACCTGCATCACATGCGGAAACGTATTTGAAACAGAATCAACATTAAAAGAAATTAAAGTTGATACATGTTCAAATTGCCACCCATTCTACACAGGAAAACAAAGATTTACACAATCAGATGGTAGAGTTGACCGTTTCAACAAAAAATACGGATTTAAGAAATAAGAAAACTGGAATCGTGAGATTCCTTTTTTTTCACCTCGTTTAATTAACAAATAGAATGAAAAAAATATCAATAAGTGATAAATTATTTAGCAGTAAGGAAGAACGTATTTATGGAAAAGAAAAGATTATATATTACAACGCCTATTTATTATCCTAGTGGGAATCCACATATCGGGCACGCATATTGCACAACCTTAGCAGATGTTATTGCACGTGATAGACGAATGAGACACTATGAAACTTATTTTCTTACTGGAACAGATGAACACGGTCAAAAAATAGAAAAAAATGCCAAATTAGCAGGCTTATCACCATTAGAATATGTTGATAATATGGTTGCAGTTTTTAAAAAATTGTGGGAAGCTTTAAAAATTTCTAATGACGATTTTATTAGAACTACACAAGATAGACACGTTGAATGTGTTCAAAAAGTTTTTTCTAATCTTTATAAAAACGATGATATCTATTTAGGAAAATATGAAGGATGGTATTGCACACCTTGTGAGTCGTTTTGGACCGAAACACAAGTTGGCGAAAATCATCTTTGTCCTGATTGTGGTAGACCAGTTGAAAAATCAACAGAAGAATGTTTCTTTTTCAAGACAAAGAAATATTTAAACAATGTTTTGAAGTGGTATGAGAATCCAAAATCAGTTTATCCTGAAAGCAGAAAAAACGAGATGGTTAACACATTTATTAAACCTGGACTTGAAGATTTATGTGTATCTAGAACCTCGTTTACACGGGGTGTCCCTCTAAAAGAAGGAGAAAAACACATCTCTTATGTTTGGTTAGATGCTCTTGTTAATTATATTAGCGCTTTAGGTTATGGAACTGATCATGACGAGCTTTATCAAAAGTTTTGGGCAAGTGAAGAAACTGAAATTGTTCATCTTATTGGAGCAGATATTACAAGATTCCATACAATTTATTGGCCAGAATTCTTATCAAGCATTGGTGCAAGACTTCCTGATAGAGTTTTTGTCCATGGTCTTTTGATGATGAAAGATGGAAAAATGTCAAAATCAAAAGGAAATGTTGTTTCGCCTTACCCATTAATTGAAAGATATGGAGTAGATGCTGTCAGATATTATCTTGTTAGAGAAGTTGTTTTTGGACAAGACGGTCAATTTACCCCAGAACAATTTGTTGAACGTATTAATGCAGACCTTGTTAACAATTTAGGAAATCTTGTTTCTAGAACAGTTTCGATGGTTGACAAATATTTCGGTGGAAAAATCCCAGAATTTAAGAGCGACATTAACGAATTTGATCACGAATTAGAAGTAATGACAAATAACATAATCCAAAGTTATGTTGAAAAGATGAAAAATCTTGAAGTTACGGAAGCTTATATTGATGTTATGAATTTGCTTGGAAGAGCTAATAAATATATTGAAGAATCAACTCCGTGGGTTTTAGCAAAAGATGAAAGTAAAAAAGCAAATCTTGAAAGTGTAATGGCACATCTTGCAAGAGTTATCTTTGTTGGCGCAAAGCTTTTAGAGCCAATCCTTGTTGATAAGAGTAAAGAAATATTTGTTCAACTTGGATTAAGCGAGCAAGAAACGGACTTCGATAATTTAAATAACTCATCTCTTCTTGATAATCATCAAGTAAATAAAACAGGAGTATTGTTCCCAAGACTTGATGTAGCTAAAGAAGTAGAATTTATAAAAGGATTAATGAACGGAAACAAATAAAAAGGACATGCAAAACGCATGTCTTTTTTGTAAAAACCATGCAAAACTCAACTATTTTTAATTTTGTTCAATTGTTTCAATTACTTTTTTAATTTCGTTTGCACTCTTTTGAAGTTGCTTTCTTTCAGAAACCGATAAAGGCATTTCAAGGATTTCTTCTACGCCGCCTTTACCAACAATGCAAGGTACAGATAGCGCTAAATCGTTAAGATAATACTCGCCATCAAGTTCTGCCGATACAGGAAGCATACTCTTTTCATCGTTAATTACAGCTTGGCAAATTTTTCCAACAGCCATGGCTATACCATAATAAGTTGCTCCCTTTTTCTTAATAATTTCGTAAGCAGACATTCTAACGTCTTCATCGATTTGATTCATTGTGTCTTCAAAGCGATCAAAACCTTTCATCTCATAAAATTCTTTTAATGGAATTCCTGAAACATTAGAAATACTATTTACTGCAAGCTCACTATCGCCGTGTTCACCAATAATAACTGTGTGAACGTTTCTAGAATCGACATTCAATTTTTTAGCAAGTAAATATTTAAGTCTTGCTGTATCTAAAACTGTGCCACTACCAAAAACTCTTTCTTTTGGTAAACCACTATATTTAATTGCAAAGTGAGTTAAAACATCAACTGGATTTGAGACAATTAATAAAATTCCTTCAATGCCGACTTCGTTTAAATTGTCGATAACACTCTTAAGAATTTTACTATTCTTGTTTATTAAATCTAATCTAGTTTCGCCTTCTTTTTGAGCAGCGCCACTCGTGATAATAATCATTGCCGCATCTTTTAAATCTTTATATTCTCCTGAATAGATTTCCATAGGAGAAGAATAAGGCAAACCATGACTTAAATCCATAGCTTCACCTTCAGCTTTTGCTTTATTTATATCAACAAGTACCATTTCAGAAAAGAGATCTTTTTGTACTAGATGAAACGCAATTGAAGCGCCAACATTTCCTAACCCAATAATTCCTACTTTTTTAATATTAACCATAGTTTCACCTCCTTAAATATAATACCGTTTTTTAAGAAATTTTAATTTAAAAATGCATAAAAATTTATTACTTATTTCTTTGTTACATTTTAAATATTAAAATAAGGAATATGAAAAACGAAAAAGAAATTAGAAAAGTAAAATGTGTTGATTTCACATTTGATGGTCAAGGACTTGCAAAAGACGATAACAATCGTGTTGTCTTTGTTCCTTCGCTTTTAATTGATGAAGAAGCAGAAGTAGAAATTTTATATAAGAAAAAAGATTTTGATGTTGGAAAAATCAAAAAGATTTTTTCTTTTTCAAAATATAGAATTAATCCAAAATGTCCATGTTCGACTTCATGTGGAGGATGTTCATTTCAAAATTTAGATTATTCAAAAGAATTAGAATATAAAAAGAAAGTAGCTATTCAAACGCTTTCTAGGATTGCTGGTGTTGATGCAAGAAGTGCAAACATTTATGGTATGGAAGAACCGTATTATTATAGAAACAAGATTCAAGTTCCTTTTGGCTATGATAAGCAAAAAAGACTAGTTTATGGGTTCTATAAAATCAAAAGCCATGACATTGTTCCAATTACTGAATGTGCAATCCAATCGAAAGAACACGTAGAAATTTTAAAGACAATTAAAGATTTAATTATTTCAATGAGACTACGTGCGTACGATGAAGATACTGGTCACGGCACATTTAGACACGTCCTTATTAGAGTAGGAAAAGTAACTAAAGAAGTGATGGTAGTTTTAGTTGTTAAAGATGCAAAATTTGCTTCTCGACATAATTTTGTAAAAGCCTTAGTTTCTAAATGTCCAAACATAAAAACTGTCGTTTTAAACGAAAATCCTCGCAAAACTAATGTTATTTTAGGAAACAAAGAAGAAATTTTATATGGTCCAGGATTTATTTATGATTATCTTTTAGGAGTAAAATTTAAAATTTCATCAAAATCTTTTTATCAAGTAAATCATGACCAATGCGAAAAACTTTATTCTTTAGCAATTGAAAAAGCTGCTTTAAAAAAGAGTGATACAATACTTGATGCATATTGTGGAATTGGAACAATTGGATTGATTGCTTCAAAAAACGTTAAAGAAGTTAATGGCGTTGAAGTTGTTGAAGAAGCAATTATTGATGCTAAAAATAACGCTAAGATAAACGGAATCACAAACTGCAATTTTGTATGTAAAGATGCTTCTGAATATTTAATTGATAAAAAATTTGATTGTGTTTTTGTTGATCCTCCTAGAAAAGGGCTTGATACAAACTTTTTAAATGGGTTGATTAAAAATAAACCTGAAAAAATAATCTATATTTCTTGTGATGTAGGTACTCTCAGTAGGGATTTATCTATATTAAAAAAAGATTATGAAATTAAGTCTATTGACTTTGTTGATATGTTTCCTAGGACATATCATGTTGAGACTGTCGTCAACTTAATACTCCGAAAGTAGTGCTTAAACTGAAATAATTTTTAAAAAAATATAAAAAATGCAGATAAATGCCTTAATTCGTGATATATTGTTATTGCGAGGTGATTTGAATGCAAAAAAAACTATATCCTAGAGAATTATATCTAAATAAAATAAGACCTTTTTATCATGAAAACGATTTAATCAAAGTAATAACTGGTGTCAGAAGATGTGGAAAATCATCTTTGATGCAGTTGATTGCGAAAGAATTAATTAAAAGTGGCGTTGATGAAAGCAAAATTGTTTATTTGAATCTCGACAAAAGGCCATACCGCAGAGTTAAAAAAGCAGATCAACTAGAAGATATTCTTGCAAACAAACTCGATCAGATTGAGGGTGATAAATACCTTTTCATTGATGAAATACAAAATGTTAAAGATTTTGAAGAGGTGATTAATGCCTTTAGAGAAGATGATAATTGTTCAATTTTTATTACAGGTAGTAATGCTTATTTGCTATCTGGAGAACTGGCTACCAAGTTAACCGGTCGATACTTAGAATTCAATGTTGGAACTTTATCTTTTTCAGAGTACATAGAGATGAAAAAATTTTTTAAAAAACCTATAAACAACGATTTGGAAATCGAACTAAACAACTATATTTTGGAAGGTGGATTTCCTCTCGCGGTTAAATACGATTCAATAATTGAAAAACGAAATTATGTAAAAAGCATCATTGATGAAATATATAAGAAGGATGTTAAGAAAAATAAGAAAATCAAGAACCAACATCTTTTTAATCAAATACAAACCTATATCATCAACAATTACGGAGCGACAACGTCGGTAAT
>Ga0310691_10002552_pt1 | contig 23860 bp, 17 predicted proteins | sample 176DNAGHGlowgp2_FD_203887 | JGI IMG/M metagenome (GOLD analysis project Ga0310691, IMG submission 203887) | Sheep rumen microbial communities from Palmerston North, Manawatu-Wanganui, New Zealand - 1766 DNA GHGlow gp2 (v2) (version 2) | ecosystem: Host-associated > Mammals > Digestive system >...
GCAAATAGGGGAATTCCGTGCTCTGCGGAGCACGGCAAGGGGCGCTGCCCCTTGACCCCGCAAACTTTTGAAAAAGTTTGATCAAAACTTCAAAAATGATTCTTAATGAAGTTTCTCGACAGACTGAGCCGTACAGCAGTACGGCTCTCTTTTTTCAGGAAGTCCGCTGAGAGATATCCGGAGACGGTGCGCATTTTCGCATAAAGAGGCGTATTCGCATTCCGCATAGAAAAATCTCCGCTCCGGACAGCATTTTTTACCTTGACAAATACGCGAAAAGTAGTATAATATATGGTATATTGAAAGAATCAGCGGAGAAGGATACAGCAAACGGATATGCGGATCTGCCGCAGAAAGGATGATGTTTGTTATGTTCAAGGAGTATGCGCCGGAATGGGACGGCTTTGTGCAGGGAAAATGGAGCGACCACTCAGTCGATGTCCGTGATTTCATCTACAAAAACTTTACCCCCTATGACGGTGACGAGAGCTTCCTTGAGGGACCGACCGAGGCGACAAAACAGCTCTGGGCACAGGTGCTCGACCTTTCCCGGCAGGAGCGGGAGGCAGGCGGCGTGCTCGATATGGACACGAAAATTATCTCGACCATTACCTCGCACGGTCCGGGCTATCTGAACAAGGAGCTTGAGAAGATCGTCGGGCTTCAGACGGACAAGCCCTTTAAGCGTGCCTTGCAGCCCTTCGGCGGCATCCGTATGGCGCAGCAGGCGTGCAAGGCATACGGCTATGAGGTTGATCCGGAAGTCGTCGAGATCTTCACAAAATACAGAAAAACACACAATCAGGGCGTTTTTGATGCATATACACCCGAGATGCGCCTTGCGCGGAAATCTGCAATTCTCACAGGCCTCCCCGATGCCTACGGCAGAGGCAGAATCATCGGCGACTACCGCAGAGTTGCCCTCTACGGCGTTGAACGGCTGATCGAGGATAAGGTGCATCAGAAAGCGAATGACTACGCCCGCATGACCTCAAAGAATATCATGCTGCGCGAGGAGCTCTCTGAGCAGATCCGCGCGCTTTATGACCTTGAGGAGCTCGGAAAAATTTACGGGTTCGATATCTCGCATCCCGCTAAAAATGCGAAGGAAGCGGTGCAGTGGCTGTATTTCGGCTATCTGGCGGCGGTCAAGGAGCAGAACGGCGCTGCAATGAGCCTCGGCAGAACCTCGACCTTCCTCGATATTTTCATCCAGCGCGACCTCGACCGCGGCATCCTGACCGAAAAAGAAGCGCAGGAGCTCATCGACCACTTCATCATGAAGCTGCGTATGGTCAGATTCGCCCGTACACCCGAATACAATGCGCTGTTCTCCGGCGACCCGACATGGGTCACAGAGTCCATCGGCGGCGTTTCCGTTGACGGACAGCATATGGTCACGAAAAATTCCTTCCGGTATCTGAATACGCTCAATAACCTCGGTACCGCGCCGGAGCCGAATATGACCGTGCTGTGGTCGAAACATCTGCCGCAGAATTTCAAGCGCTTCTGCGCAAAAATGTCAATCAAATCCTCGTCGATTCAGTATGAGAACGACGATCTCATGCGCGTCAATCACGGCGACGATTACGCAATCGCCTGCTGCGTTTCCTCGATGCGCGTCGGAAAGGAAATGCAGTTCTTCGGCGCACGCGCAAACCTCGCAAAATGCCTGCTCTATGCAATCAACGGCGGCGTCGATGAGGTCATGAAAGTGCAGGTCGGCCCGAAATACCGCCCCGTCGAAGGCGATTACCTCGATTACGACGATGTGATGGACAAGTACGATCAGATGATGGAGTGGCTCGCGGGACTGTATGTCAATACGCTGAATATCATCCATTTTATGCACGATAAATACTGCTATGAGAGATTGCAGATGGCACTGCATGACCGCGAGGTCAAGCGCTATTTCGCAACCGGCATTGCGGGACTTTCCGTTGTCGCCGATTCGCTCAGCGCAATCAAATACGCAAAGGTCAAATGCATTCGCGACGAAAACGGCATCGTTGTGGATTACGAGACAGAGGGAGATTTCCCGAAATACGGCAACGATGACGACCGCGTCGATCAGATTGCCGTCGATATTGTGCGGCGGTTCATGAACAAAATCCGCAAGCACCACACCTACCGCGGCAGTATCCCGACCATGAGCATCCTGACGATTACCTCGAATGTCGTTTACGGCAAGAAAACCGGCAATACACCGGACGGCAGAAAACACGGCGTACCGCTTGCACCGGGCGCAAATCCGATGCACGGCAGAGATACGCACGGCGCTGTCGCATCGCTGAGCTCGGTCGCAAAGCTGCCCTTCCGCCATGCGCAGGACGGTATCTCCAATACCTTCTCGATCATTCCCGACGCGCTCGGCAAGAGCCAGACCGTCTTCTCCGGCGATCTCGACCTCGATGCGCTGCGGCGGGAGGCTGCCGATGAAGCAGAATGAGCAGCCGGTTTCGGCAGAGAATTTGCAGGATCCCGATGTGCTCGCGGAGATGATCGACCGGATCTTTGCAGGCGGCACACAGCATATCAATCTCGAAATCGGAGAGCAGACCGGTATCCGGACGGTCAACAGTACGGATTGCAGCGGCAAGCCCGGTGCCTGTGCCGTCCCGAATTTCCCGTATATCGACGGGGAGGACGAACCATACGAAGAAGCTGAATAACAGGGAGGTTTTCTTATGGCAAACGAACAGCAGATCGACAACCTGGTCGCACTGCTCGACGGCTATGTCGAAAAGGGTGGTCATCACCTTAATGTCAATGTATTCACGCGGGAGACGCTGCTGGATGCACAGGCACACCCGGAGAAGTATCCGCAGCTTACGGTGCGGGTCTCCGGCTACGCGGTGAACTTCATCAAGCTCACGAAAGAACAGCAGGATGACGTCATCTCGCGTACCTTCCACAGCAGTATCTGATGTATCATGCAGCCCGCCGGATCCGCTTCGGCAGGCTGCTTTTTTTCGGAGGTGCGGTTATGCAGGGCAATATTCATTCCGTCGAATCCTTCGGCACCGTTGACGGTCCCGGGGTGCGGTTCGTCATTTTCTTTCAGGGCTGCCCGATGCGCTGCCGCTACTGCCACAATCCCGACACATGGCAGACGGACGCCGGGCATCCCGAAACAGCAGATTCGCTGCTGGAAGCCTACCGGCGCAATGCGGCTTTTTACCGCAGCGGCGGCATCACCTGCACAGGCGGGGAACCAATGCTGCAAATGCCCTTTCTCACAGAACTGTTCACAAAGGCAAAGGCTGAGGGCATCCACACCTGCCTCGATACCTCCGGCATCTGCTTTCAGCCGGAGCATTCGGAAGCGGCACGCAGCCTGCTTGCCGTAACCGATCTGGTCATGCTTGATATCAAGCACATCCGTGAGGACGCACACCGCGCCCTGACCGGACATTCAAACCGGAATATCCTGCAATTCGCGGCATTTATCGCTGAATGCGGCGTGCCGCTCTGGATCCGGCATGTACTCGTGCCGGGGCTGACAGACGCAGAGGCGGATCTCGAAGCGCTCGGCGAATTCATCGGCGGGCTGCATACCTTGCAGGGACTCGATGTGCTGCCGTATCACGACATGGGAAAACAGAAATATGCAGCGCTCGGTATCCCCTATCCGCTGCCCGATATCCCGCCCGCATCGGCAGAGCAGGCAGCCGCAGCAAAGGCGGTCATCCTGCGCGGCATCAAGCAGCGCCTGCGGAAATCATACGGAAATTTATCGTAGTACTTGCATAAAGCGGCAAAATATGCTACAATAAAAAAAGGGATATGCAGCTTTTTAGGCGATCAGAAGCAACAGTTAAAAGGGTAATTTGAATAGAATCAAATCAAAAGTTTCGCGCAAGCCTTTTCAAAGGCTTGCGGGTTCTTAGGGCAGCGCCCTAAGCCGATGTCCGCAGACATCGGAATTCCCCCGGCCTTCTGCAAGGGGAAGATTGGGGTTTAGGGAAAGTACCCCGTAGGGCTGCTTTCCCCATTCAAAATCGCATCGCGAAGCGATACCTTAATCTTTTTCCGTTCTAAATTTTCTTTTTGTATGACAATCCGCCCAAAAAGTTATGAGCCCGAAAAAAAGAATCCGCTGCAAGGGGAGGTGTACGGAATATGCTGCATCCGATTATCGGTGTCTGCCTTTCGACGGTGCAGGAAGAGGACCGGCTGTATTTTATCAGCGGGCTGAACCGCTATGCGGTTGCAAACGGCTACCGGCTCATGATCTTCCAGACCTGCTCCGATCTCTACGGGCCGCCGAACCCGAACAATGACGGCGAAATTTCCGTATTCCGTCTGATTCCCTATGAAAAGCTCTCGGCGATGATTATTATGCCGCAGTTTCTGTATAATCATCCCGTGCTGGACAGCATTGTCGCGGAGTGCCGCAGGCGGGATGTCCCCGTGATTTCCATTGACCGGCAGATCTTTGGCTGCATCAGCTTTTCCTTCGGCTATGCGGATATCTTCGAGCGGCTCTGCCGGCATGTCATTGACGTACACCATGCAAAAAATCTGATGATGATGGCGGGCACAAAGGACAACAGCTTCTCCGAGAGCCGGATTGCAGCATTCCGCAAGGCGCTCACAGACAGCGGTCTGCCCTTTGATGAATCCATGATCGGCTACGGGAATTTCTGGAACGAACCGACGGAAGCGGTTTTACAGCATTGGTTTGAGGTTGAAAAGCGCCCTTACCCCGATGCCATTATCTGCGCGAACGATTCCATGGCAATTACCGTCAGCAGCTGGCTTCAGCAGCACGGCGTCCGGATCCCGGAGGACTGTATCGTCACCGGCTTCGACGGCATCCAGCAGGCAGAATACCATATGCCGCATCTGACAACCTGCCATCAGGATTACGACTGTATGGGCAGAAAGATTATTACGGCAATCGACAGGCTGCGGCGCGGCGTGCGCACACCGGTCACAAATGTCATCGGATTCAATATGCGCCTGTCACAGTCCTGCGGCTGCAAGCCCGTTGAATTCCAGAATATCAACGCGGCGATGAACCGCCTGTTCCAGCGCGTCCGGCTGGTCAATAACCGGCAGGATCTGATGTGTACGCTCCAGGCATCAATCTCCAAAATGGAGGCAATTGAGGAGCTGCCCTCGGTTCTGATTGAAAAATTTGTGTTCCATACCAGCATCTTTGCAATCAATGACGACCTGTTCCGGATGCCGGACTTCGGACGCTTCCATAAAAAGGAAAAGGCGTTTACGGAACGCATGGATGTCATGTATCACCGCTATTTCTGGTATCAGGAGGCGCGCTGTGCCATCCCCAGAGAAGAACTGATCCCGGACCTTGACCGGATGCTTGAACGCGAGGAGCCGATCGTTGTCTGCGCGCTGCATCATCTTGACCTGACGCTCGGCTACTGTGTCTTTCAGACAGAGCTTTCCGTCGATGAATATGAGAAAATCTATACCTTTATGAGTGCGGTCAATGCGTCCTTCGGCGCATTCCATAATAAATTGCAGATTCAGGCAATCAACGAGCAGCTCAAATCGGTCAATGCCGAGCTTGAAAAGCTCTATGTGCATGACTATCTCACCGGGCTGTATAACCGCCGCGGTTTCTACCGCGAATTCCGGCTGATGCGGGAGGCGCAGCAGAAGCCTGCGCTTGCCTTCCTGATCTCCGCAGATCTCGACCGGCTCAAGTATATCAACGATACCTTCGGGCACCTTGAGGGCGACAATGCGATTTGTACGGTCGCGCAGGCGCTGCTCCACGCTGCTGCCGAGGGCGATATTGTAGCACGCTTCGGCGGCGATGAGTTTGCCGTCGGCGGAATTCTGTCCGCTGACGACGCAGATGCCCATTTTGCTGCGTTCCGTGCTAAATTCCAGAGCTATCTCGAAAAATATAATGCAATTTCAGAGAATCCCTATCCCGTTGAAGCAAGCATCGGCTTCTATGCAGAGGAGCTGAATGACCGGTTCGACCTCGACAGTATGATCAAGGTTGCGGATGACCGGATGTATGCAGAAAAGCTCGCGCACAAAAAAGCCCGCCTTGTCTGAGGCAGCACCGCGCAGAGCTGCCTGCTTTCTCAGCAATATGTATCCGCCTGATCGAAAAAGCAAAGCGGGGAGGCAAGAAAAATCAGAAAAAGGGGTTGCAAAATCTTCTGAAAAATGCTATAATAAAAGATGAGAGTTTGCACGGATGTGCAGAAAATCAGGAGAAGGGAACATTTATGATCGGATATTACAGCTATACCGTTATTCTGACGTATGTCGGATTTATCTGCGGTTCGCTCGGATTATATTTTTCGGCTGAAGGCGGAACCAACCGCGCACTTGTCATGCTGCTGCTGGCGGGTCTCTGCGATATGTTTGACGGAAAGGTCGCCAAAACTAAGAAAAACCGTACACCGCAGGAATCGCGGTTCGGCATCCAGATCGACTCGCTGTCAGATATGGTCTGCTTCGGGCTGCTGCCCCCGATGATCGCTTACAGCTACGGCGGTCAGCTCCGCAGCCCGCTCTGCATCGCGGTATACATCTGCTTCAGCCTCGCAGCACTGATCCGTCTGGCTTATTTCAATGTCTCCGAGGAGGAGCGTCAGCAGGTCACGACCGAGCGCAGAAAGGTCTATGAGGGGCTTCCCGTTACATCGGTGGCGCTGATTGTCCCGCTGCTGTTTGCAGTCCGCAATGACATCGGCTCTGCGTTTCCCGCGGTCTGCACGACCGTCTATGCGATTATCGCGTGTGCATTTATTACCCGCTTTATACTGAAAAAACCGGGTATGCGTACCATGCTGCTGTTTATTTTTGCCGGTGCGCTGGAGCTGCTTCTGCTCGGCTTTAAGTTCAACTGGCTCAGCTTTCTGAAGAAACTCTGGGCAAAATAAGGAGGTGCCTGCTGTGTCGGATGCGATCACGACAGCTCCCGAGCAGACGGAGGATTCCGCCGCCGAGACCGCAAAGGCAGGTGCGGCAATTTGCGATATGGCGGGAAATCCGGTCAAGGATTCCTGCGCAAAACAGGGCAAGCTGCTGGGACTCTTATACGGTACAGCCCCCGGGCGCGCTGCCCTGAAAATCCTGACAAAGCCGGTTGTATCAAAGGCTGCCGGAAAGGCGCTTGAGCACCCGATTTCAACCATCGCAATCCCGCCCTTTGTACTGACAAAGCATATCCATATGAAGGATTTTGCAGAGGAAAAATTCCGCAGCTTCAACGCTTTCTTTACAAGGCCCATCAAGCCCGAGGCAAGACCGATCGACCGGCTGCCGGAGGCGCTCATCGCCCCCTGCGACGCAAAGCTGACCGTCGTTCCGATCGACGAGGAGACGCATTTTACCGTCAAGGGCGCCGATTACAGCCTCGCCGCATTTCTCGGCTGCAAGCGGCTTGCGAAACGCTATGAGGGCGGGCAATGCCTGATCTTCCGGCTGACACCGGACGATTATCACCGCTACTGCTACCCGGATGACTGCCGCATCGGCAAGACCCGTCTGATCGAGGGCGTGCTCCATACGGTCAATCCGGTCTCCGCGAAATATGTCAAGGTCTATCACCGCAATACCCGCACCGTCACAATGCTCGACACCGCGCATTTCGGGCGCGTACTGCAAATTGAGGTCGGCGCTATGTTCGTCGGGAAGATTGTCAATCACCCGCACGGCGATCGTGCCGCACGCGGCATCGAAAAGGGCTATTTTGAATTCGGCGGATCGACGATCGTCATGGTGCTCGAAAAGGACGCCGCAGAGATCTTTCCGCAGATTCTTCGGAATTCCGAAAACGGCGCCGAAACCGTTGTGCGGTACGGAACCCGCATCGGCACCGCAAACCCAGAAAAATTCCGCAGCGATATCCTCTGACAGACACAAAATACGGCTGTGCAACTGTGTACAGCCGTTTACTTTTTGTAACCGCTCTGTAACAAAATTTCGGTTCTGTTTTTGTCGAAAATCGCCAATTGAGAAAATAATACGCACAAGGTTTCCACATATATTGACAGTTTACACAAGAATTCATTGGGAGATCACACAAAAGAAAACAAATATTCGCAAAATATTTCATACAGACTATCCGGATTGAAAAAGAAAAAGTTGACAAAACGATTACAATGTGGTAAAATAAGTTTGCGCTCCGGAAATTCCGGATGCGAAAAGAACACAGCAACAAAAGACACTCAGATATAAAAAGGGAAATTTCGGGAAAACCTGCACTCAACCCCAATACTCCATGAACTTCACGGAAAGAGAAAGGTGCCCATCCTATGAAAAAATGTGTGAAACGCTTATTTGCTGCTGCTATATGCCTCAGTATGCTCCATGCAGCACTGCCTGTCCCCTCTGCATCCGCTGATCTGATCGCGGAGACCGCTGCGGAATCGACCGCTGCCGCCGCCTCCGGCATCAGCTATCTGAACAACGCCGCCTTTGCCGCAAAGGTCGCCGATATCACCCAGAACGGCAACTGCTGCCTCTATGCCGACAGCAAAGGCACCCCGACCGGTCAGAACCTCACCCTCGGCAGCAGCCTCGATAACAGCTATAAGTATTATGTTGTGACGGCTTCCGGCGCCTCATGGAACGGAAAACAATGCTATATCTATTCGCAGGGCGTTTACGGTGCGCTGTTTGATGAACTGCCGCTCAACGGCAATTCTGCGCTGAAACATTCCGAAACCGTCATCAGCGGCGCGGATACGCTGAACGCCTCCGTGCTCAAGGCGGCGAAGGTGATGCCGGGCGCATATATCAGAACCACAGCAGATACGACAGGCTATACGTTTAACGGCAGCGCGGGTCACTCCATGATCCTGCTCGGCTATGACGAGAATACCGTTACCATCCTCGAAGGCAACGCGAACGGAAACGGTCTGATTTCGCTCACGACCAAGTCGTACAGCGACTTCGACCGCTACTATACCGCCGGCAAGGGCAGAGTGATCTGCCATGTCATTCAGCCGACTGCAAGCCGGTATCTCGAACTCTACGGCATGACATATGACAGCAGTGCGGTGAATCCTGCTCCTGCGGTTACAACTGCGGTCTCGTCCAGTACAACAAAGCCGACGACCACAACCACAACATCTACTACCACAACGACATCCACCACAACTACAACATCTACTACCACAACGACATCCACCACAACCACAACATCCACTACAACCACAACATCCGCCACAACTACAACACCCACAACCGCGACAGCATCTTCAACAGCCGTTTCGGAAACAGAAATCGTGACAGAAACAGCACCGGTGATTCAGTCGTTCTATTCGGAGGATATCTACATCCACCGGACAGGCATTGACGTGCCGCTCTATCTCGCGCTCAGGGACGGGATTATCTGGGAGAGCAGCAATCCGGAGGTCGCTTCCGTTAAGGAGCCGGGACTGATTACCGTACACCATAACGGCTTCGCGATGATCACGGCAGATGCTGGCTTTGCGAAATTCTGCTTCCCGATCAATGTGAACGCAGTAGCATGGGAGGAACTCGGCGATATCAACCATGACGGCATAACCGACGCTGCGGATGCCACGCTCATTATTCAGGATTATGTCAGCCGGCTTGCCGAAAAGGACGACAGTTCGGCGCTCTCCAGCTTGCAGATGCTCTTCGGAGATGTGGATGATGACGGGGCGATTACCGTTGCGGATGCACAGTTTGTTTTACAGTTTTATGCGACCAAGATCCTCAGTAAATCAGAGAAATCGGAAGCTGAGGTCTGGCAGAAAATCCTCGGATAAACAGAATCAGACAATCGCCTGCGTGTGCAATGCCGCAGGCGATTCGTATGCAGAAAGGAGATGCTTAGGATTGACACCGCAGTCTGTGCTGAAGGAATATTTTGGATACGATCAGTTCCGTGAGGGACAGTCTGCGCTGATTTCGCGCATTTTACAGGGCGGCGATGTGCTCGGCATCATGCCGACCGGTGCGGGAAAATCCGTCTGCTATCAGGTCCCAGCGATGCTCATGACCGGCATCACCATTGTGATCTCGCCGCTGATTTCCCTGATGGAGGATCAGGTTGCAGCGCTGCGCGAGGCGGGAATCCCCGCTGCCTGCCTGCACAGCAATCTCGATCAGCAGTCTTATTTTGATACGCTCGATGCAATCAGAGGCGGGCAGATCCGGCTGCTCTATGCGGCGCCGGAGCGCCTGCTGACCGACACCTTTCTCTCGCTGACGGAGACAGTCGCGGTGGCGATGGTCGCCGTGGATGAGGCGCACTGTCTCTCGCAGTGGGGACAGGATTTTCGCCCGAGCTATTTGCAGATTACGGAATTTCTGCAAATGCTGCCCCGCAGACCGGTTGTTGCGGCATTTACCGCGACTGCTACGGAGACCGTCCGCGCAGATATCCGGACACTGCTCGGGCTCAGAGAGCCGCTTGAGCTCGTCACCGGATTTGACAGAAAAAATCTGCGCTGGATCGTCGAGCGCCCGACCAATAAATATAACGCGCTGAAAGCAGTATTGCTGCGCAACCGCGGCAAAAGCGGGATCATTTACTGCATCTCCCGCAAGCAGACCGACGCGCTCTGCGAAAAGCTCCGCGCAGACGGTTTTTCTGCCGGGCGGTATCATGCGGGCATGACCCCCGAGGAGCGCAGCGCCAATCAGGACGCCTTTCTGCATGATGCCGTGCAGATCATTGTCGCAACCAATGCATTCGGCATGGGCATCGACAAATCAAATGTATCGTTTGTGGTGCATTACAATATGCCGAAAAGCATGGAGGCGTATTATCAGGAGGCGGGCAGAGCCGGCAGAGACGGCAGCCCTGCCGAATGCGTCCTGCTTTTCGGGCAGCAGGATATCAGCACGAATATGCTGCTGATCGAGTCCTCGTCGCAGGAAAATGACCGCCTGACCCCGCAGCAGCGCGAGGTGATTCGGCAGAGGGACTGCGACCGGCTTCGCGCAATGGTGCGCTATTGCAGCCTGACCGACTGTCTGCGCCGCTATATTCTCCGCTATTTCGGAGAGGAATCGCCGGATTTCTGCGGAAACTGCGGCTGCTGCCTCGCCGATTCCGAGCGCGTTGATGCGACGGTTTATGCGCAGAAAATCCTCTCCTGCGTGTTCCGCGTCCGGCAGAGAGGAAGCGCCTGCGGGATGCGCCTGCTCAGCGATATTCTGCTCGGCAGCGACACAAAGCAGATTCGCGAGCGCGAATACAATACGCTCTCGACCTTCGGCATCATGAAGGATGTATCGCGGGTGCAGCTTGAGCATATGATTCATGCGCTGATTGCACGCGGGTATCTGATTCCGGATATCGGACAGTACCGGACGCTTTCGCTCTCGCCGCGTGCGAATCCGGTTCTGCGCGGGCAGGAGACGCTTCAGATGCAGCTGCCGCGGCATGATCTCAAAGAGACTGCACGCGAACGGAAACTCGCGGAAATGCCCGATTATGAGATCGACGACACGCTCTTTCAGCGGCTGCGGCGTGTGCGCGAAAAGCTCGCTGCGCGGGAGCATATGCCGGCGTATATCGTCTTTTCGGATGCGACGCTGCGGGAGATGTGCCGGAAGCGTCCCTCGGATGATGAGGAGATGCTTGCAATTTCCGGCGTCGGCAGGCACAAGCTCGAAAAATACGGCGCTGCGTTCCTCAAAGAAATTGCGGCATTCTGCGCCGAACCGGCGCAATAAATACAGAAAAAAGATTCGGCAAACCGTATCAATAGGCTGCCGAATCTTTTGTTTTGTTCATCACGCGGGATTACTGCATTTGCAGATCGGCGGCTTTTCCGCCCGTCGCTGCAAGCAGCGTCTCCGGCGACAGAAAAATCTGTGTCCCGAGCCTGCCGCCGCTTACAATGATTTCCTCATACTGCAATGCGGTCTCATCGAGAAAAACCGGATAGTCCTTCTTCATCCCGATCGACGTACAGCCGCCGCGAATGTATCCCGTCACCGCCTGAATCTCCTTGACCGGCAAAAGCTGAACCGATTTCTCGCCCGCCGCCGCTGCCGCTTTTTTCAGATCCATTTCCGCCGTACCCTGTATCACAAAGGCATAATGTGCGCCGCTTTTTCCCGTACACATCAGCGTTTTGAAGGTGCGTGCGGGATCCTGCCCGAGCATCTCTGCGATCTGTACCGCGTCCGTGAATTCGCTGCACTCGTAGTAATTGACCGTATGCGGGAGCTTTTTCTGCTCCAGAATCCGCATCGCGTTTGTTTTCTGCTGCTTTGCCATTTTCGTTTTCCTCCTGATGTTATGCACTCAACGGCATTATAACACAGAATCCGGCAAAATGCAATGGGGAAAAGAAAAAAGGAGCGGATCATACATGAAATGCTGATATAGAAGTTTTACGCCATAATATTTCTGGTTTGAAGTCAGAAGTACGGTGGCGTTTTTATTGACAACACTTTGATGTTGTGATATATTTTTTACCGACATAAATCGGAATTTAGAAGCAGATTGTTTTTGTCATCTTCTCTTTAACCGGTGTCCTATCGTTTATTTTTGCTGGGCGCGGGGCGCGAATGCGAGAGGGACAACCACAGGGAAAGGGGAGTCGTCGCTTCGCTCCGGTCTCCCCTCTCCCTAAGGTTTTCCCTCTCGCGCTCTCTCTTTCCTTACTCTCTCCTCTCTGTTTGGCTCCGTACATACTTTAAGTTCGCGGAGCAAGAGGGATGGGGGGATCAGGAAAGCGGGGGCTCGGGGGCGAAAACCTAAGGGGGGAAGGGGGATAAGCAAACGCAGTTTGCGCCTTCCCCTTCCCCTCTTGGGTTGTCACCCCCGTTCCGTGGGGAGAAGTGCGTCTTGATTTTTGGGGAGCGCTTATTGGGTGTGGTTTCTGCCGGCAAATTCTGATTTATCATAGTAACCATAAGTACAATGCCCCTGAGCACTTTGAGATGCTCAGGGGCAAAACTTCTATATGGGTACCCGCCTTAAAAGCGGGGGCGGTATTTATACTCTCTGCTGAACCGGATCAGACGTAATCGACGACATTGACCCAGCGTGAGAGCATCTCGAAATCATCGGGATTGTTCTCCTTGACGGACTGCGATGCTGCGACAATCGGCATCCAGTTCTGCACATATTGCAGTGCAGTGTCACTCATCTTGCAGAAGAGCTTGAGATAATCCTTCGCAAGCTGCTCCTGCCCGTTCAGCGTCAGGTAGAGATAGGTGCGGGCGACATCGGCGGAGGCATTGCCCTGTGTCGCGTGTGCCCAGTCGATGATATACGGTGTGCCGTCCGGTGTAATGATGACATTGGAGGGGTTGAAGTCGCCGTGGCAAACCTTTTTGTGCTTCGGCATACCCTCCAGACGGGTGTGCAGTTCAAAGCGGACCGTTGCTTCAAACTTGCTGTCGCTGATTTTGCGGTGCATTTTATCCTTCAGCTTAGTCAGCAGCGGCGCACGCTTGGTGTGAATCAGCATTTGCAGCTCGACAAGCTGCCTGAGGTATTCATCGCGCTTGTCGGGGTTCTCCTCCATAAGCTGCTGCATGGTCTTGCCCTCGATGAAATCCGAGCGGATCGCCCATTGCCCGTCAACCTTGAAAACCTCGTGGATCTTCGGAATATTCAGATCGGTCTCCTCGACGCGCGCCTGATTGAGCGCCTCATTCAGCACCGATGCTTTGGAATAATCCGTATTGAACAGCTTGACAACGGTATCTCCTTCCCGGTAAATCACCTTGTTCGGGCGCTTTGCAATAATCAGATCCTCCTGTACGGTCATACGATAACCCCCTTTTTACACGGTTTCCTTATTCTTGCCGTAATAGGCATTGAGATACATCTGCTTGATTTCCGCGACCAGCGGATAGCGCGGATTTGCGCCTGTGCACTGATCGTCGAATGCCTGCTCAGACATTTCGTCGAGCGTCGCGAGGAATTTCTCCTCGTCGATGCCCCATTCCTTGATGCTGTTCGGAATACCGATCAGCGTCTTCAGGTCATTGAGCGCCTTGATGAGCGCTTCGAGCTTCTTCTCATTGGTTCTGCCGCCAAGTCCCAGTGCATCGGCGACCTCCGCATAGCGAGCGAGTGTATGCGGATAGCCGTACTGCGGGAATGTGCCCATCTTCGGCGGAACCTCTGCGGAATTGAACCGCAGCACCTGCTCCAGCATCAGCGCATTGGCAACGCCGTGCGGGATGTGGTGGAACGCGCCGAGTTTGTGCGCCATCGAGTGGCAGACGCCGAGGAATGCATTTGCAAATGCCATGCCCGCCATTGTCGCAGCGTTTGCCATTTTCTCCCAGGCAACCGGGTCATTGGCGCCGTTCTGATAGGTACGCGGGAGGTACGCAAACACGAGCTTCAGCGAGCGGAGCGCAAGTCCGTCGGTATAGTCGGTTGCCATCATCGAGGCATACGCCTCCAGCGCGTGCGTCGCAACGTCGATACCGGACGCAGAGGTCAGGCTCTTCGGTGCGGTCTTCATCATATCGGGATCGACAATTGCCATCTTCGGCATCAGCTCGTAATCCGCGAGCGGATACTTGACGCCGGATTTTTCATCGGTAATGACCGCGAACGGCGTGACCTCGGAGCCGGTTCCGGCAGATGTCGGAACGGCGATAAAATACGCCTTTTCGCCCATTTTCGGGAAGGTGTAGATACGCTTGCGAATATCCGAGAAGCGCATCGCCATATCGAGGAAATCGACGTCCGGGTGCTCATACATCACCCACATGATCTTTGCGGCATCCATTGACGAGCCGCCGCCGACTGCAATGATGACATCAGGCGCAAACGCTGTCATCGCCTCGGTACCTTTCAGCGCGGAGCCCAGCGACGGATCCGGCGCAACGTCAAAGAAGGTGCTGTGGACGATGCCGAGCGCATCGAGCTTATCGGTAATCGCCTTGGTATAGCCGTTTTTGAAGAGGAAGCTGTCGGTCACGATAAACGCGCGCTTTTTATTGAGCACCTTGCCCAGCTCATCGAGGGCAACAGGCAGGCAGCCCTGCTTGATATAGACCTTTTCCGGCGCACGGAACCAGAGCATATTCTCTCTCCTTTCGGCAACGGTTTTGATATTGAGCAGATGCTTGACGCCGACATTTTCGCTGACAGAGTTGCCGCCCCATGAGCCGCAGCCCAGTGTCAGAGAAGGCGTGAGATTGAAATTATACAGGTCGCCGATGCCGCCGTGCGAGGACGGGGTATTGACGACGATACGGCAGGTTTTCATGCGCTCCGCCATTGCGTCGATCTTCGCACGCTCCGTCACCGCATTCAGATAGACCGAAGAGGTGTGGCCGTAGCCGCCGTCTGCGATCAGGCGTTCTGCCTTCTGCATGGCTTCCTCGAAGTCCTTTGCATGATACATCGCGAGCACCGGCGAGAGCTTTTCGTGTGCAAATTCCTCTGTAATATCGACATTCTCAACCTCACCGATCAGGATTTTGGTCGTTTCGGGCACTGCAACGCCGGAGAGCTCTGCGATTTTGTAAGCACTCTGACCGACGATCTTCGCATTCAGCGAGCCGTTGATAATCATGGTCCGGCGCACCTTGTCGATTTCGTCATCCTTGAGGAAATAGCATCCGCGGGCGGTGAATTCCGCTTTTACGGCATCATAAATGCTGTCGAGCACGATCGTAGACTGCTCAGAGGCACAGATCATACCGTTATCGAAGGTTTTGGAGTGAATAATCGAGTTGACCGCGAGGGTGATATCGGCGGTATCGTCGATGATTGCGGGGGTGTTGCCCGCGCCGACGCCGACTGCCGGCTTGCCGCTGGAATACGCCGAGTGAACCATACCGGGGCCGCCGGTCGCGAGAATCAGATCAGAATACTTCATGACCGTATTGGTCATGTCGAGGCTGGGCTTGTCGATCCAGCCGATGAGCCCCTCCGGCGCACCGGCTGCATAAGCCGCCTCTGCAACAATTTTTGTCGCGGCAATGGTCGATTCCTTTGCACGCGGGTGCGGGGAAATGATGATGCCGTTCCGCGTTTTCAGCGTAATCAGCGTCTTGAAGATTGCGGTAGAGGTCGGGTTTGTTGTCGGAATGACCGCAGCAATCACGCCGATCGGCTCCGCGATTCGCATGGTGCCGAATGCCTCGCTGCGTTCAATCACGCCGCAGGTTTTGGTATCGCGGTATGCATTGTAGATATACTCAGAGGCAAAGTGATTCTTGATGACCTTATCCTCCATGACGCCCATGCCGGTCTCCTCGACCGCCATTTTTGCGAGGGGGATACGCGCCTGATTCGCGGCAATTGCCGCCGCACGGAAGATTGCATCAACCTTTTCCTGCGAAAATGATGAAAACTCCTCCTGAGCCTTCCGGACTCTTGCAAGCAGTTGCTTCAGTGCATCTACCGTATCAACAATCGGATATTCTTTCATAACATAATTCCTCCCGGTCTGCCGTGTACCGCAGCACACGGTATCTGATTAGCCTATCACAGAGAGCAGTACACCTGCGGCGACTGCCGAGCCGATGACGCCGGCGACATTCGGGCCCATTGCGTGCATCAGCAGGAAATTTGTGGGATCGGTTTCCGCGCCGACCTTCTGCGAGATACGGGCTGCCATCGGAACAGCAGAGACGCCCGCCGAACCGATCAGCGGATTGACCTTTCCGCCGGTGACGCGGTACATAATCCTGCCGAAGAGCAGACCGCACGCGGTACCGAGCGAGAAGGCGATGACGCCCAGCAGCATAACGCCGCCGAACTTCAGACTGAAGATCTGGTCAGCCTTGGTCGTTGCGCCGACCGAGATGCCGAGGAAGATCGTGATAATGTTCATCAGCGCATTCTGTGCCGTGTCAATCAGACGGGCAGCAACGCCGGATTCCTTCAGCAGATTGCCGAACATCAGCATACCGACAAGCGGTGCTGCGGAGGGAACCAGCAGGGAAACGATGATCGTAACAGCGATCGGGAAGATGATCTTCTCGGTCTTGGAGACGGTTCTGAGCTGCTCCATTTTGACAGCGCGCTGTTTTTTGGTTGTCATCAGGCGCATGATCGGCGGCTGAATGATCGGGACCAGTGCCATATAAGTATATGCAGCGAGTGCGATATTACCCGTTGTAATTGCGCCGCCGCCGGTCAGCAGGCGGGTTGAAACATAAATTGCCGTCGGGCCGTCCGCGCCGCCGATGATGGCGATTGATCCGGCTTCCGCCGCAGTAAAGCCGAGCAGACCCGCAACAACAAAGGTGAAGAAGATACCGCCCTGTGCTGCCGCGCCGAGCAGAAAGCTCTTGGGGTTTGCGATCAGCGGAGAAAAATCGGTCATACAGCCGATGCCGAGGAAAATCAGCGGCGGATAGATTTGCAGCTTGACGCCCATATACAGGATATCCAGCAAGCCGCCGTCCCTGAGCACCGCGCCGTAGTCAATATGTCCGTCTGCGCCGAGCTGCCAGAGATTTGCGTGATACAGCTCTGCCATCGGCAGGTTTGTCAGCAGCATACCGAAGGAGATCGGCAGCAGCAGCAGCGGCTCAAAGCCTTTTGCAATCGCGAGATACATAAATACAAAGGAAATCAGGATCATCAGCAGGTTCTTCCAGCCCCCGCCGGTGAACAGTGCATGGATGCCGCTGTCATTCCAGAGACCTTCGATTGTGTTGGTGAAAAAATCAATTACACCGCCCATTGGTCAGTCCTCCGATCGTAGTTTATTTCTGTGTTCAGAACGGTCTTGTTGCATCGTTCAGTCCTGCCTGTGCCCAGACGGAGCGTCCGGAGCCGCGGCGGGTCACCTGTCTGACAGAGCGAAGCCGGTATGTTTTTCCGTCCGCGGCACCCATCGCCGCAATCGCAGCCATAATCGCCGCAATGATTTCGCCGTCATCCTCCGCAGCGGGTGCCGCGGCAGCCTTCGGCTGTGGCTTTGGCTGCTGCGCAGCCGGTTTTACGGGTACAGTCCTGACAGGCTCAGGCTTTTTCTGCTTTCCGGCTTTTTTGAAGACTGCGCCGGAGCAGTAAAGGAAAATGACAAGAATCAGCAGCGCAGCGAACACGACGCACAGTCCGACAATTGTCATTGCGGCAATCTGTGTTCCGTTCATTTTTTCGGTACCTTGCAGCACCTTTTGGGATGCGTTCTCCGCTGCCGCAAGTGATTCCTGCGCCTCTGCCAAGAGGAACGGATGAGTAAACATGGAATGACCTCCCTCGAATATTACATACATATTTATTATACTCTATTTCCTGAAAAAACGCAAGTGATTTCTGAAGAAAATTTGCACTTCTGCAATGAAAAAAGCGGATGCCCCGCACAGTTTGCAAGAAACTGAACGGGGCACCCGGATTGCATATTCAAAATGATGTCGGACGATTATTTGCCGGCGAGCTTGGTGAGGTAAGCATAGCGGTTTTCCGCAGTTTCCTCTGCCTTTGCGAACAGCTCCTTTGCGCGCTCCGGGAAGGAACGGGTCAGTGCGCTGTAACGTGCTTCGCCCATGATGAAGTCCTGATAAGACTCGGTCGGAGCCTTGGAATCGAGCTGGAACGGGTTTTTGCCCTCAGCAGCGAGCCGCGGATCATAGCGGAAGTTATTCCAGTAGCCGCAGTCAACAGCCTTCTTCATCTCAGCCTGGCAGTTGGTCATGCCGCCCTTGATGGAGTGCATTTCGCAAGGTGCATAGCCGATGATGAGGGACGGACCGTGATAGGACTCTGCTTCCTTGATTGCCTTGAGGGTCTGGTTCATATCAGCGCCCATTGCGATCTGTGCGACATAGATATAGCCGTAGCTCATTGCGATATCAGCGAGGCGCTTCTTTGCGATTGCCTTACCGGCAGCAGCAAACTGTGCGACCTGACCGATGTTGGAGGACTTGGAAGCCTGTCCGCCGGTGTTGGAGTAAACCTCGGTATCGAAGACCATGACATTGACATCCTCGCCGGTAGCCAGAACGTGATCCAGACCGCCGAAGCCGATATCATATGCCCAGCCGTCGCCGCCGAAGATCCAGACAGACTTCTTGGAGAGGTACTGCTTGTTTGCGACGATATCTGCGCTCTTCTCGCACTTATCTGCGATCTTTTCGAGCTCTGCGACGAGAGCTGCGGTTGCAGCGTCATTCTTCTCGCCGTCCTCAAGGGTATCGAAGTATGCCTGTGCAGCAGCCTTCAGTGCATCGGAAGCATTCTCATTTGCGATAACTTCCCGGAGCTCTGCGATCAGGCGCTCACGGATTGCCTTCTGACCGAGATACATACCGAGACCGTGCTCAGCATTGTCCTCGAACAGGGAGTTTGCCCATGCCGGGCCTCTGCCGTCGGCATCGGTGGTATACGGGGATGTAGCAGCCGGGCCGCCCCAGATGGACGAGCAGCCTGTTGCGTTGGAAACGTACATTCTGCTGCCGAAGAGCTGGGTGATGAGGCGGGCATAGGAGGTCTCGGCGCAGCCTGCGCAGGAGCCGGAGAACTCAAGCAGCGGCTTCTTGTACTGGCTGGAAACCAGCGTTGCGTTGGTTGCAACATCTGCCTTCTCTGCGACCTTTGCGACGCAGTAATCGAATGCCGCCTGCTGCGGTTCCTGAGACTCTCTGGAGACCATCTTCAGGGAGTTGGTCGGGCAGACGCCGATGCAGACGCCGCAGCCCATGCAGTCCATAGCGGAAACAGCGAGGGTGTACTTGTACTCGGTCTTGACAATCGGCTTCGGAGCAAACTTGGTGACTGCCGGAGCAGCAGCAGCTTCCTCCTCGGTCAGTGCGAACGGACGGATTGTAGCGTGCGGGCAGACGAATGCGCAGCGGTTGCACTTTGCGCAGGTTTCTGCGTTCCACTCCGGAACCATGACCGCAACACCGCGCTTCTCATAAGCAGATGCGCCCTGCTCGAAGGTGCCGTCTACATGTGCAGAGAATGCGGAAACCGGCAGTGCATCGCCCTGCATCTTGCCGACCGGGTTCATGATGCCTTCGACCATCTTGACGAGCTTTTCCGGACCTTCGAGCTTTGCAGGCTCAGCCGTATCAACAGCATTTGCCCACTCAGCCGGGACATCGACCTTGACGTAAGCATTTGCGCCCGCGTCGATTGCCTTCTCGTTCATCTGAACGACCTCGATGCCCTTCTTCATGAACTTCTGTGCCTTTTCCTTCATGTAGCCGATTGCTTCCTCCTCCGGCAGAACCTTGGAGAGCGAGAAGAATGCGGACTGAAGAATGGTGTTGGTGCGCTTGCCCAGGCCGATTTCCTGTGCGAGGTCGATTGCGTTGACCAGATAGAGCTGGATGTTGTTCTTTGCGATGTACCGCTTGGTGTCGGCGCTGAGGTGCTGATCAAGCTCTTCAGGCTTCCACTGGCAGTTAATCAGGAACACGCCGCCCGGCTTGACATCGTTGACCATCTTATAGCCCTTGAGGATGTAAGACGGGTTGTGGCAGGCGACGAAGTCTGCCTTGTTAATGTAATACGGGCTCTTGATCGGCTGATCGCCGAAACGCAGATGCGAAATGGTGATACCGCCGGTCTTCTTGGAGTCATACTGGAAGTATGCCTGCACATACTTGTCGGTGTGGTCGCCGATGATCTTGATGGAGTCCTTGTTTGCGCCGACGGTGCCGTCGCCGCCGAGACCCCAGAACTTGCACTCGATTGTACCCTCGGCAGCGGTATTCGGAGCCTCCTCCTCAGCAAGAGAGAGGTTGGTGACGTCATCCACGATACCGATGGTGAACTGCTGCTTCGGCTCAGCCTTTGCGAGCTCGGCATAGACAGCGAAGACGGATGCAGGCGGAGTATCCTTGGAGCCGAGGCCGTATCTGCCGCCGATGACCTTGATGCCGGTTCTGCCGGTCACATTCAGTGCTGCGACGACGTCCAGATAGAGCGGCTCACCGAGGGAGCCCGGCTCCTTCGTTCTGTCGAGGACAGCGATGGTCTTTGCAGATGCCGGAATCGCCTCAACGAGCTTCTCAGCGGAGAACGGACGGAACAGGCGAACCTTGACGATACCGACCTTCTCGCCCTTCTTGTTCAGGTAATCAATGACTTCCTCTGCAACGTCGCAGATCGAGCCCATTGCCACGATCACGCGGTCAGCATCGGCAGCGCCGTAGTAGTTGAACAGCTTGTAATCGGTGCCGAGCTTCTCGTTGACCTTGCCCATGTACTCTTCCACAATTGCCGGAACGGCATTGTAATACTCGTTACATGCCTCACGGTGCTGGAAGAAGATATCGCCGTTCTCGTGAGAACCGCGCATAACCGGCTGCTCCGGATTCAGTGCGCGTGCACGGAACGCCTTGACAGCGTCCATATCGGTCATTTCCTTGAGATCCTCATAATCCCAGACGGAAATCTTCTGGATCTCGTGGGAGGTGCGGAAGCCGTCGAAGAAGTTGATAAACGGCACACGGCTCTTGATCGAAGCGAGATGTGCGACAGCGCCGAGGTCCATGACCTCCTGCGGGTTGGTTTCTGCGAGCATCGCGAAACCGGTCTGACGACATGCATAAACGTCGGAGTGGTCACCGAAGATATTGAGCGCGTGAGAAGCGACGCAGCGTGCCGAAACATGGAACACGCAAGGCAGCAGCTCACCGGCAATCTTATACATATTCGGGATCATCAGGAGCAGACCCTGGGAAGCGGTGTAGGTGGTGGTCAGAGCGCCTGCGTTCAGCGAGCCGTGAACGGTACCTGCCGCACCTGCCTCGGACTGCATCTCCTCAACCTTGACGGTTGTGCCGAAGATGTTTTTCATGCCCTGTGCCGACCACTGATCGACATAGTCTGCCATCGGGCTGGAAGGCGTGATCGGATAGATACCCGCGACTTCCGTGAAGGCGTAGGAGACCCATGCCGCAGCATTGTTGCCGTCCATCGTCTTCTTCTTACGAACGATAGCCATAAGAATGTACCTCCATTGAAAGATTTGTGTGAAAAATAGAGCTGAGATCCGCGCCGGGGCACAGAAAAAGCGCCATTTTGCTCCGGTGCAGAGTATCGCTTATCTATTATACCACAAATACGCATAAATGTAAAGCAGTTTCCCTAAATTTCGATGATTTTTCACGAATCGGCAAGTGAAAGTGCACTTCTCACTTGTTTCCGCTGACAAATTTGTGAAAAATGATATGAATATTTTGTCTATAATCACGAAAATTTTTCAAAAAACCCGAAAAAATGAAAAAACGGTTGACTGTTCGGGCGGTTTGGTGTATAATAAAGGCGGTGAAATAATGTAATGTTATTTTCACTCGTTTTGTTGTCTCCTTTCTTTTGTTCTACACATTTTGATTTGACCTCATTTCATTTCCGCAGCAGAGCATTACGCTCTGCTTTTTTTATGAATTCATTTTTCGCCGTGATTCCGTGTATTTCCGCCCCCGCCGCTGCATATACTGTCAGTATGACAAAACGCTGACGGATAAGGAGGGGCTGCGATGTTCGGGTATGTCTGGCACACCGGCAGACCGGCGCGGGTGATCCTGCTGCTGCTCTGCGCGACCGTGACTGCAATCGGCTTCCGCAATGCCGCACGCGGTCACTGGGAAAGCGTCATGACCTGCATCCTGACGCTGATCCTGTTCCTGATTCCGGTCATTCTCGGCAAAAAGCTGCATATCCGGCTCCCGGCAGCAATGGAGATTACGGTTCCGGTGTTCATCTTCTGCGCAGAAGTGCTCGGCGAAATCGCCTGTTTTTACGTCCGGTATCCGTTCTGGGATACCGCGCTGCATACGGTCAACGGCTTTCTGTTCGCGGCATTCGGCTTCTGCCTTGTTGATCTGCTGAATGAAAATCCGCGCCTAAAATTTCAGCTTTCGCCGCAGTTTGTCGCGCTGGCGGCATTCTGCTTCTCCGTGACGATCGGCGTTCTATGGGAGTTCTTTGAGTATACAATGGACCATCTGCTCGCGGTAGATATGCAGAAGGACACGTTCATTACAGCATTTCAGTCCGTTGCGCTGGATCAGACCGACAGCAATATTGCAGTGCCGGTCGGGGAGATCACGCAAACCGTGCTCTGCCTCCGCGACGGCAGCAGAATCGTTCTGCCGGGCTATCTCGATATCGGGCTGACGGATACCGTGAAAGACCTCTTTGTGAATTTCATCGGTGCTGCGGCATTTTCGGTGCTCGGCGGCGTTTATCTCGCAAGGCGCGGCAAGCGCGGGCTTGCGGCGGCATTCATCCCTGTTGTTGAGCCCGCGGCAGTTCAAATGACAAAGGAATATAACAGCTATGAAACAAGAGACAAAGGAAAAATGGAAGCGTAAACTGCGGTCGCTGTTCCGTGCGCTGACGAATCCGCATCTGCTGATTTCGCTCGGCATTGCGTGGTTTATCACAAACGGCTGGTCGTATGTATTTTTCGGCGTCGGGTTATATCTGCATATCCCCTGGATGTACCGCATCGGCGCGTTCTGGATGGGGCTGCTCTGGGTTCCGGGTACGCCGGAGAAGCTGGTGACATTCATTATCGCAATCTGGCTGCTGAAGGTGCTGTTTCCGGATGACACCCGGACACTTGCCATGATCCGCCGGAAGCGCCGGCAGATTCACGAGGCGACAAAGCTCGAGTTTCAGCGGATTCGTGCAAGATTCAGCCGGAAAGCCAAGCGGAAGCCGCCGGAATCTGACTCCGGCGAAAAGGATGATACAGAATAACACAGCAGCGGGAGGAGCCCATATTTCAGGGTTCCTCCCGTCAGTCTGTCGATAAAGACTATCTGCCGCGGATTGCTTTGCAATCCGCTTAGGGGCGCCCTCTATCGCAGGGCGCCCCTCTTTCAAAAACGATCCGAGGGATCGTTTCAGACTGTCGATAAAGTGTCTCCGACGGATTCAAAATGGGGGCGCCCCTCGCTTCGCTGTGTCGAGTTTGCTGCGCAAACATCGAGCCCCCATACCCCCGCTTAAGGGATACTATCCCTTAAGAAT
>Ga0310691_10002554_pt1 | contig 23850 bp, 16 predicted proteins | sample 176DNAGHGlowgp2_FD_203887 | JGI IMG/M metagenome (GOLD analysis project Ga0310691, IMG submission 203887) | Sheep rumen microbial communities from Palmerston North, Manawatu-Wanganui, New Zealand - 1766 DNA GHGlow gp2 (v2) (version 2) | ecosystem: Host-associated > Mammals > Digestive system >...
TCGCGGTCATCATACTCGTCGCTCAGTTCCTGTTGCTGGTTGCGGTTGCGCTGGTCACGATAGGTGTAGTCGGCATTGAAGTCGATGCTAAGCTGCCCTATCTTACCCGTGTAATATAAATTCCCTTGGTGTTTGGGCACACCTTCGGCTCTGCTGATACTATTGTTCTGCAGGTGGTCATACATAGTGCCGTTGGCTTGCAAGTCATCGTCATAGTCACTCCAAGTCTTTACGTAGTCATAGGTGTTTTGGTAGAATCCGCCAAAAGAGTTATTATCGTTCAGCTGATAGTTGAAGCCGAAGCGGCCCTCAAGGAATGGATTGCGTACATGCTCTTCCTCTCTGTTGGTAATAACCCACAGCGTGTCGGCAAAGACGGTCTGCTCGAACTCGCCCTTCTCCCACCTCTTGTTGTAAGCTCCAAAGAGATTTGCAAACAGTTCCAACTTTCCAGTGCGGTAAGTCAGGTTGATGCGCTCGTTGTTTACGTATCCACGATCTTTGCGGCTCCATGAGTTCAGTTCTACACCAAGGCCTTCGCCTGCCGTTCGCTTGGTATGAATGACAATGACCGCATTGACGGATGCATCATATCGGGCACCAGGATTCTGGATGACTTCTATGTTCTTAATATTGTCCGATTGGATGTTTCTCAGTTCCTGCAAGTCGGTCAACTTACGGTTGTTCAGGTAAATCAACGGCACACCTTTTCCAAGGATTTCAAATACATCTCCTTTCTTTGAAATGGTAGGTACCCTCAAGAGCACATCTTCAGCGGTGCCCATTCGTTCCATCACCGTTCCCTCTACATTCATCACAAGCGAATTACCCTGCAATTGTACCTTTGGGCGCTCGCCCTGTACGACTACACCATTCAACGTATAGCTGTCAGGTTGCATCCGTATCGTGCCAAGTTCAGAGCCTTTACTGTGTCTATACACGGTCTTATAACCGACGTAAGAGATGCGGGCCAACACTTTGTCTTGTTCAATGGGGACAGCAAAGTAACCACTTTCGTTAGACACACCACCGCTAAGTAGTGTGCTGTCAGCAGGGTTGAGAACGGCAATATTAGCATACGCCACTGGCTGGCCTTGTTCGTCGACAATAGTTCCTGTCAGATGGCGGTCAGTCTTATGGGTACATTCCACATAAATCTCATGTTTTCCATTCTTTACGACACGGACAGGATAGAAGCCAACAATCTGCATGATGGCATCTGTGACAGACTTTTGCTTGATATTGGTGGTCACGCGGAAGTCTTCAAGTTCATCATAGATAAAGGTGATGTTGTAATCAGTGGCTTGTGTCTGAATATATTTCAGGGCTTCGGAAAGAGGAACATCCTGAAAGGTGTGCGTGATTTTCTGTGCGCTTGCAACAGATATGATGGCGCACAGTAATAGTATGAATGATAGTCTTTTCATCATAGCAAACGTTTTAGCAATCCTTGGCGGGGATGGCGGTGGTTCTTATGAATAGGGTATCATTCTCGGTATGGATCTGAATCCACTCAAAGTTGTTCAGCATCTCCACGACTTTCTCCAACGTATATTCGGGCTTCCATTGATAGAACAGTCGAAGACGGGGGGCGTCTTCGTTTTGATAGACTACCTTGACGTTATAGTAGCCAGAGAGTTCGTCGAAAATTTCTCCTAAAGGCACGTTGTCGTAGAGCTTGGGCTGTGGTGCCGCTATCGTGTCAGGCTCGGAGAGTTGAGGACTGGAAATTGAAGGTTGAGAGTTCTTGACAACCTCCGTATCCTGTTCCTTTGGTGCGTTATAATGACTGGCAAAGTGGATGGCTGCAAAGGCGATGCCTGAGAGCATGAGGATGCCCACAAACATAGCGGCAAACTTAAGGATCGAGTGCTTTTCGCTTCTCACTTCTTGCTTTTCATGACTCAGTCGTTGCCATTCAACATCAATCATGTCATCAGAGACTTCCTGATCGGCACGGACAGCATCTATGGCACTCTGCGTTTTCGACATCAGTGTGTAGAGCTCACGGCACTCTTCGTCGGCAAGTATCTCCTGCCACTCCTCTACAGTATAATGCTGGGGCTGTTCCATCATCTGGAGCAATAGATTGGTCTTATTCATACGCTCATTTGTTATTAAGATGTGTACGTAATTGATGAAGCGCACGGCGCAGATGCTTATAGACAGTGGTTTCACTGACATCCAGACGATTGGCAATCTCCTTAAAAGTGATGCCATCACGGAAATGTTGCATGATGATGTCGCGGCAAACGGGTGGTTCTAATTGGTTTATGCCCTTATATAGAGCTTTCAGTTCTTCTTCTAACCGTTCCGTCGGTGTGATAGTCGTGTCGAGGTCAAGCAAGTAGAGGTGCTCTACGCGTTCTTGAATTTTTCGGCTACGAATCACGTTCAGACATCGGTTTCGTACGCTTGTAAGCAGATAAGACTCGGCTGTCTCTTCCCGTAGGTGCTGAGACTCACAGAGTAGATGTGCAAAGATGTCGTGCACCACATCCTTGCTTTCAGCATCGTCGTGCAGAAGCATGGTAGCCAACCGATACATCTGACGGTAATGCTGTCGGAACAGCTTTTCGAGTTTACTTTGATCTGTCATACACTCTTAATACACACGAAAACCGATTTACTAAACCCTTGATGGCAATTTTTTATTGCAAAGTTCTTGCTATGGCAAGCGGCAAAGCCGAGCGAGGCAAAACGTATGAAAAAGCCCACGACAGCCGCATTGGGGGTGTCGTGGGTGATTAGTTTTTGAGTTTATGAGTTTTTGAGTTTTCGTTGACGTTGACGTTTTCGTCTTTCATTTTCGTCTTTCGTTTTGTTATTGCTTCAGCAGGTTCAGCGGCTGTTGTGGAGCCAGGGCATTAGTAGTTTTCTCCGTGTACTCCGACAGTTTCAGCGTAGCGCTGAGCGGCAGATTGCGGCTGCTGTTGCCGATGCGGAAGGTGTAGCTGCCTGCCTCGCCGAGCCACTGGCTACCAGCCTCGTCGAACGAGGCGAGGTCGCGGCGCTCAATGTGCATGGTCAGCGTCTGGCTTTCGCCGGGCTGCAGTTCACGCGTCTTGGCAAAGGTCTTCAACTCCTGAGCAGGCTTTTCAATGTTGCCCTTCGGAGCGGTGACATAAACCTGTGCCACCTCCTTACCACTGACGCTGCCCGTATTCTTGACTGTGACGGAAACGGTGATGTCGTTGCCTTTTGCTTTGACGACAGGCTTGCTGAAGTCAAAGGTGGTATAGCTCAGACCGAAACCGAAAGGATAGGCAACCTCGCGATGAAAGGTGTCGAAAAAGCGGTAGCCTACGTAGATGTCTTCGTCGTGGTTGGTATAGGTATGACCAGGTATCGGCGTCTTGTTGCCCACCATCAGTTCAAACGAATAGTTGTCCAGACTGCCGGGGAAGTTCTTCGTTGAAGCATGGTCGGTGGCAGCGATGGGCCACGTCATGGTCAGTTTAGCCGAGGGATTCACCTTACCCGTCAGGATGTCGGCAATCGAGTTGCCGCCTTCCTCACCCGGTTGCCAGGCGCAGAGAATGGCGTCAGGGTAGCTGCTCCACGATGCCGTCTCGATGACCGAGCCACTGTTAATGATGACGATGACGGGTTTGCCGGCAGCATGGAAAGCATTGCACACATCAGTGATGAGGGCGCGCTCCTCGGGAATCAGGTTGAACTCAGTGGCAATATCGCGGTCGATGCCCTCACCAGCCTGACGACCAATGGTGATGATAGCGGCATCGGCAGCCTCTACCTCTTTATTAATAGCAATAGGCGAGAGTCCGATTTCAGGATACTTCTGCTGTCCCATCATCTCAACCTGGAACCACTTGGCGGGGTGACGCTCAGCCTGGAATTTCACACGTGCATAGTCGATGTACTTGCGATAGATTTCCGTCAGTGTAGGCGAAGCCTGGATGCCGATATTCTTCAAGCCCTGAAGCATGTCGACGACATAGGGGGGATGGACACAACCTGAGCCCGTGCCGCCGCTGAGGAAGTCGTAAGAGTTTTCGCCAAACAGGGCTACGGTCTTGACTGCTCCGGCTTTCCAAGGCAAGGTACCATTGTTTTTTAGCAGTACAATACCTTCGGTAGCACTCTGTCGTGTAATCTGGGCATGAGCCTCCAAGTCGGGCTTGTTGGTTGCCGGATAGTGGTTGAAGCTGGGTGTCTTGACGATATACTCCAACATGCGGCGTACGTTACGGTCTACGTCGGCCATGTTGAGTTTGCCACTCTTCACACCAGCAATGATTTCCTCCACCTGTGCCGGCTGTCCGGGCTCCATGAGGTCGTTGCCTGCCTGCACCTCGGCAATGGTGGGCAAGCCCTCGCGAATACCAATCCAGTCGGTCATCACAATACCCTTGTAGCCCCAGTCTTCACGCAGGATTTTTGTCAAGAGGTCGTGGTTACCCATCGAAAACTGGCCATTGACCTTGTTATACGAAGCCATGATAGTCCACGGGTTACTCTCGCGCACGGCAATCTCGAAGCCGCGCAGATAGAGTTCGTGGGCAGCACGCTGGCTGACACGCTCATCGACGCTGGTACGGTCCGTCTCCTGCGAGTTGACGGCAAAGTGCTTGGCCGACACGCCCGCACCCTGGCTCTGTACGCCATTGATGTAGGCAGCGGCTATCTTTCCTGTCAGCAGCGGATCCTCCGAGTAATATTCAAAGTTACGGCCACACAACGGATTGCGGTGCAGGTTCATGCCCGGTCCGAGGATGACGTCACAACGGTATTCCTTGGTTTCGTTGCCAATGGCCTCACCCACCTTTCTGACCAGTTCCGTGTTCCACGTCGATGCCAAACAGGTACCGATGGGGAAAGCAGTGGCATAGTACGTCTTGCTGTCGCCCTCACGGGTGGGGTCAATGCGCACACCGGCAGGGCCGTCGGTGAGCACGGTGGCAGGAATGCCCAGGCGGGGTATTTCGGGTGACGTACCGGCAGCACCAGCCACGAGGTCGGCCTCGCTGCCCACCACAGCTGTCGTACTGAAGAATTTGTTGGCACCACCAACCAAAAGTTTGGCTTTCTCTTCCAGTGTCATGGCCTTCAACACCTCGTCGATGTTGTCAGCACGGAGTTTAGTTTGCGCTGTCATTGTCATTGTTGTTAAAAGGACTGCAAAGCCCATCATCATTTTTTTCATAACAATAAGTTATTGGTTTATTAGTTTATGGTTTATTGAGTTTTCGTTTTTCGTTTTCGTTTTCGTTTTCCTTTTTCGTTAATTAGTTCCTATAGTACGCCTTTAGCTGTTCGGCATAGTCTGCCAACTGCTGCACATCACCATTGCCATAGCGCTGCCATGTCTGCTGGCACGGCAGCAGCAGGGGGTTGAAGGTGACATCGTGACGGTTCAGGTAGGGGTCGCAGTGCTGGAAGACCTCCAGAACGTCGACCACCAATGCTGTCGGGACGTGCATCAGCCGAGCCAGTTCCTGCACCTCAGGGGTAGCGCTGACCATGGTGACAGGCGTCAGGCGGAAATACAAGTCGAGCACCAACACCAGCATGAAAGGCATCAGCCGTTCGTCCTCGGCCAGAGGCCGGAAGTCGCGCTCGAAGGTCTCCTGAACCTCAACGCCCTCAAAGAAGTCACCGCCCGAATTAAAGCCCTTCATCTGCCGCAACAGGCTGACAGCGCGGCTCAGGCGACGCGGGTTCTGGCTATACTCCTGCCAGATGCGCTCGATGCGCGGTGTGCGCAGCCGGGCAATGTCGCCCATGCGCTCATGCAACACCCGAGGCGCAATATGCAGTTCCAAACTCAGCTCCACCATCTCGCGGCTGTACGTCGGCTTCATGCCGACAGGCTTGTGCAGGTATGACTGCATCAGCAGCAGCCAGAAGTCTTCCTGCCATTGTTGTTTTGTTGCCATGAAACGCTTTTTTGATGAATTATTTTGCAAATATACGCTTTTTTTTCTATTTTTGCAACCAAATTAATAATTCTTATGAGAAAAACACTGGTTCTTGCGATTCTGGCAACTTTTGCCACGACACTTTTTGCGCAATCCTTGCGCGAAGAGATTCGCAACAACCTCCGGTGTTCGGCCAGCCACGACATGGCCTACCGGGGACCCAGGCAGTTAAACCTCAAGTCAGCACCCGAGGGCAAACACCCTTTCTATATTTCGCACTACGGACGCTACGGCTCACGATACCTCAGCCGACGGGAAGACTACGATGAGCCCTACCACATACTGGCAGCAGCCGACAGCGCCGGCACGCTGACACCGCTGGGGCGCGACGTGCTGCATCGCCTTGGCATCATACGCAGTGACGCCTACAACCACTGGGGCGAACTGACGGAGCTGGGGGCTCGGCAGCACCGCCACATCATCAAGCGCATGGTAGAGCGGTTCCCGGAAGTCTTTGCACAGGGCAGCACGGTAGATGCCCGCAGCAACAGCGACATACCATGCATCCTCTCCATGGAGAATGCCCTGATCAAGCTCACCAGCCTGAAGCCACAGGTCACGGTACACCATAATGCCACACAACGTGACATGTACTTTCTGGCACCGGACAACCGAAGGCGTCCTGCTGAAGCCATGGACTCGACGGTACAGGCCGCATACCGTACGTTTAAACAGCACCATACGCACTACGAAAGACTGATGCAGTCGCTGTTCAACGACACCGCATACGTCCGTCAGCATATAGATGCCGACAAGTTTAATAGCGCACTCTTCCGCATAGCCAGCAACGTACAGAACACGACCGTCAGTGAACAGCTCACGCTCTACGACCTGTACGACGACGACGAAATCTACGACAACTGGAAATGCGAGAACGCACGATGGTATGCTGCCTGCGGTGCATACACCCGCAACGACGGCAAGCAGCTTTACAGTCAGCACAACCTGCTGCGCACAATCATAGCCCATGCTGACAGCTGCCTGCAACTGAAACAGCCCTCCGTACAACTGCGCTACGGAAACGAGACGGTCATCATCCCACTGCTCTGCCTGCTCGACGTCAACGGCTACGGAATGGCCACGGGCCATCTGGAGGCAGTAGACAAAAAGGGCTGGGCCGACTTCAAGCTGTCACCCATGGCAGCCAACATCCAGCTGGTGTTCTATCGTAGCAGTCCGAAAGACAACGATGTGCTCTTCAAGGTGCTGGTCAACGAGAACGAGGCACGGTTGCCGCTGAGAACCGATGTCGCCCCCTATTACCACTGGCGCGACTTCCGCGAGTATTATCTGAAGAAGCTCGATGCGTATGAGAAGCTATAATATCGTCATCCTGCTCTCAGCCTGTCTGTTATGCGCCCTCTCGCTACAGGCCCAGAAGAAAAACGACAGCATCCCTGTGTCGGCTTTCGAGCGCATCTGCCAAGACCGCAACTTCTCGGCCAGCAACTACTGCATCTATCCCGACACCATAGAGCACGTCATGACGGTGCCGCCATCCGGCAAGCAACCCTTCTATATCTCACACTACGGTCGTCACGGCTCGCGATACCTGAACAACCGCAAGGGCTACGACATCCCCTACAATATGCTATGCAAAGCGGACAGCATGGGGGAACTGACGCCGACAGGGAAAAAGGTCCTCGCAGAAATGCAGTACATCATCAGCGAATCGGAAGGACAGTGGGGCGAGCTCAGCGAATTGGGCAAGCTACAGCAACGGCGCATAGCACGGCGCATGATGGAGCGGTTCCCGGAAGTGTTCAGGGGGGGAGCCGTCGTCAATGCCAAGAGCACCACCGTCAAACGGTGCATCCTCTCCATGGGTTCCGCCCTGCAGGAGATGATGCGCATCAATCCACAACTGAAGGTTACCATGGATGCCTCACGAAGTACCATGCACTACATGAACTTCCAAGACAAATTACTGCGCGACAGCATGATGACGCATGAAGCATCCAAGGCATTTAAGGCATTTTCAAGCTCACGCATACGCAATCCACGACTCATGAACGAGCTGTTCCTGCATCCCGACTCCGTCACGAAGGTCATTGACGAGGAGTGGCTGAATTACTACCTGCTGAAGTCAGGACTGATACAGCAAAACACCCACATGGCCAACACGACAACACTCATCGACCTCTTCAGCTATGAGGAGATACACCAGTTCTGGCAGCGTGAGAATGCCTGGTGGTATTTCATGTACGGGCCGTCGCTGCTCAACGGTGGACACCAACCCTACACACAGCGACACTTGCTGCGGCAGATAATCAACGACGCTGACAGCTGCCTGCGACTGCCACACCCTGGCGCACAGTTGCGCTTCGGTCATGAGACGATAGTGCTGCCGCTGACATGCCTGCTGGGCATCAACGGCTTCGACTACCAGACCGCTGACCTTGAAGAGCTGGAAAGTCACGGTTGGTGGGCCTGCCTGGTGTTCCCCATGGCATCCAATATCCAGTTTGTGTTTTATCGAACAGACCAGCTGGACCGCGATGTCATCTTCAAAGTGTTGCTGAACGAAGAAGAGGCTACGCTGCCCATACCGACAGACATAGCCCCCTATTACCATTGGCGAGACTTCCGCGAATACTACCTGCGTAAGCTCGACAAATATGAGGAAGAACGATAGTTACTGCTTTCCCTGGAATGCCAAGGCGTACATGCGCATCTGCTTCACCATGGCCAGCAGGCCGTTGCTGCGTGTGGGAGACAGGTGCTCTTTCAGGCCTATTTCGTCAATGAAGCAAAGGTCGGCATCCAGTATTTCCTGCGGGGTGTGGCCCGACAGTACGCGGATGAGCAGGGCTACGATACCCTTCACAATCAGCGCATCACTCTCCGCACTGAAAAAAATGCGGCCGTCCCTGTAGTCTGCCTGTAGCCATACACGGCTCTGGCAACCGTCTATCAGGTTGCTCTCCGTCTTGTACTTCTCGTCCAACGGTTCCTGCTCGTTGCCAAGGTCTATCAGCAACTGGTACTTATCCATCCAGTCGTCCAGACCGGCAAACTCCTCAATAATCTCTTCTTGTATTTCGTTGATGGTCATGATTTTAATTATGAACTATAAACTATGAACTATAAACTATGAACTATAAACTATGAACTATGAACTATTTTAAACAGTTTATCGCTTGGGCGGACCTTTTCGGGCACCTTGATGCTGACCCGCGTACCCTGCCGGGCTGTCTGTACGGCCTGTACATCGTCGTGAATTTCGTCGACGGTGACGTAGAGGGCGCCAGTGGTGGGACCAGTGATGAGCATCTTATCACCCACAGAGAAAGTGTCGGCTTCAACGGTAAACTCCGCCACGCCCAAGCGCGAGAAGTACTTGACGCCCTTGCCGATATATTGCTTGCGCTCGGTTGCGTTTGAACCATAGTTCTTGTTCCATTCGCCCAGCGTCTGTCCTAAATAGTAGCCGTCCCAGAAACCTCGGTTGAAGACGGCGGCAAGGCGCTGGTCCCAGCCGTCTTTCCTGTCATCCGTAAAAGTACCGTCGAGGACACTCTTGATGGCTTCCTTGTAACACTGCACTACGGTGAGCACATACTCCGGTCCTCGCGCACGGCCTTCTATTTTAAATACACGTACGCCAGCCTGCATCATACGGTCGATGAAGCGGATGGTCTTCAGGTCTTTAGGCGACATGATGTACTTGTTGTCAATCTCCAGCTCCGTACCCGTTTCGCGGTCAGTGACGAGATAGGAGCGGCGGCAAATCTGCATGCAGGCACCGCGGTTAGCACTTCTGCCCGTATTGTCAAGACTCATGTAGCACTTGCCGCTGACGGCCATGCACAGGGCACCGTGGCAGAACATCTCAATGCGCACCAACTGCCCCGACGGACCGCAGATGTGCTGCTGCTCTATCTGTTGGTGAATGTAAGTGACCTGTTCCATGTTCAGCTCGCGGGCCAGTACCACCACATCGGCAAACTGGGCATAGAACTTCAGCGCCTCGACGTTCGAGATGTTCAGCTGTGTACTCAGATGTACTTCCACGCCAACCTTGCGACAGTATTGCATGACGGCAATGTCACAGGCAATAATGGCTGTGATGCCAGCCTCGCGGGCAGCATCCACTATCTGGTGCATCAGCGGGATGTCCTCGTCGTAGATGATGGTATTGACCGTCAGATACGACTTGACCCCCTGTGCATTGCATGTGGTGGCTATCTCGCGCAGGTCGTCAATGGTGAAGTGGTTGGCAGAGTGAGACCGCATATTCAACTGCTCCACACCGAAATATACCGAGTCTGCTCCCGCCTTCAGGGCAGCTGCCAACGCGTCTCGGCTACCCACAGGAGCCATGATTTCAAAATCCTTCATTTGATTCATGCGTGCAAAGGTAGTGCAAACCGAGCGAAATGCAAAGAAAAAAAGATTTTTTCTTTCATTTCCGAGGTGCGGCCTATCTAAGACCGTTAGGTCAAAGGTAGGAAATAAATTCTTACACCTGAAGGTATAAGCGAGCAAAGCTCGTAGGAAAATTGAAAATTTTTTCTTTTCCTTTTTTTATGGTGCAAACGTTTACGGATAAATATGGCGGCTTTTGTTTGTTCAATTAGAAGATTTAGCCTACTTTTGCAGCAGTAAAACCAAAACTTAGAATAATACGTATGATCAAGAAGTATCTTTTCCTATGTCTGGTACTGCTCGCGGCAGTATCAACGAAGGCAGCCCCCGTCACTATTATCGAACAGGGCGGCTGGTTTGAAAGTGGCTATGTCACCTGGCAGAAGGCGGCTGGCATGGAGTACAATGTCTACGTCAGCCCTGCGGCATCCGCATCGTGGACGAAACTCGACGACGAACTGGTGCGCGAATACCCGTCGTATGGCCGTGCCGACGCCTTAGGACTGAAGGCAGGCAGCTACCAGTTCAAGGTGGTGCCCGTAGTGGATGGCGACGAACAGACAGCTGATGCCGCCATTTCGCAGGCCGTCCAGGTAAAGGCCCACGACCGCAGCGGCTTTGCCCATAAGAAGGCTGGCACGAACGGCATCGGTGCCTACAACAACGACGGTACGCTGAAGTCGGATGCCCGCGTGGTGTATGTCTGGGCAGACAATGCCAAGACGGTGTCGCTCGATGTCGTATCGGGCAGCAACGGCAAGACAACGACTTATACCGGCCTTCAGCAAATTATCTACGGCTACCAGAAGGGCGATGCCAACGGCAGCTACGACAAGCGTCCGCTGTGCGTGCGCATCATAGGCACCATCAAGGATTCAGACATGGACACATTCCTCAGCTCTGCGGAGGGCATCCAGATTAAGGGTGCCAAGGCATACCAGCCACTCAACATGACCATTGAGGGTGTAGGCAACGACGCCACCATCTATGGCTTCGGTTTCCTGATTCGCAACGTGGCAAAGGTGGAACTGCGCAACTTCGGCATCATGCTGTGTATGGACGATGCCGTGAGCATTGACACCGACAACGAGATGATATGGGTTCACAACCTCGACATCTTCTACGGCAAAGCCGGCAGTGATGCCGACCAGGCCAAGGGCGACGGCACCATCGACCTGAAGGGCGACTCGCGCTATATGACCATCTCGTACAACCACCTCTACGACAGCGGCAAGGCGTCGCTCTGCGGTATGAAGAGCGAGACAGGCCCCAACTGGATTACCTACCACCACAACTGGTTCGACCACTCTGACTCGCGCCATCCGCGCATCCGCACCATGTCGGTACACGTGTGGAACAACTACTTCGACGGCAACTCTAAATACGGTGTGGGGGCTGCCTACAACAGCGAGGCTTTCGTTGAGAACAACTACTTCCGCAACTGCAAATATCCAATGCTGTCGTCCTTGCAAGGCTCTGACGTCGCAGGTGGCGGCAAGGGTACGTTCTCTGGCGAGAACGGCGGCGTCATCAAGTCCTTCGGCAACTTCATCAAGAATGCCCGTGCGGTGGTTAGCTATCAACAGGACCAGACAGAGTTTGACTGTTGGGAGGCTCCGTCACGCGACGCAAAGGTGCCTGCATCGGTCAAGGCAAAGGTGGGCGGACACACCTACAGCAACTTCGACACCAACACCGACCTGATGTACGACTACACTCCCGATGCTGCCGACGCCGTGCCTGGCATCGTGAAGGGTCAGTACGGCGCAGGACGTATGCAGCACGGCGACTTCACATGGACGTTCAACAACTCTGTGCAGGACGAAAACTATAATGTCATCAACGAACTGAAATCAACCCTGCAGAGCTACCGTTCGACACTGGTGGGCTTCTTTGAGGGCCAGCAGATTAGCAATGGTGGTGCTGTCAACACGGTTGATGCCGGTGACGGCAAGGGACTGACCGACGAGCAGCAGGACTATACGCCCTACTGGGCTGGTGGCGGCGGCGGTGTCGTGACGGCTGGTTTGCCCGACCCGCGCTTCTGCGGTCCTGAGACCGAGAGTGGCAGTAAGATTTACGACTACCTATGGTTCAATGCCGACAATGCGACAGCCATCAACGGCTACATCAGCGACGGTTGGCTGACCTATTCAGAGGGAGGCTCGTTCAACGGCACCCGCGAACTGAAAAGCTCGGACGGCACCATTACCAGCAAATACACCGGCTCCATGCAAATTCCACAAGGTGGCTCTGTCACCTTCAAGTGTGAGAAGGGCTTCCAGTCTGTTGCCGCTGCCATCTTCCGCACGGGCAGCGCCTCTGGCGAGATTCAACTGAGTAAGAACGGCACTTCGTTCAGTAAGATTGCAGACTACTCTGCCAACAAGGGCGATGCCACCATCAGCGCATCAGGCAACGAGAGTGAGGGTCCCGTATATATCCGCATCACCAACAAGGCTTCAGGCTCACTTCATATCACGGGTATCAAGATTATGTATCCCGACCCCGACGGTACGCCTGACACACCTGAGCCTGAGGATCCCGAAGATCCCGACGAACCCCAACTGTCGGATGACGCCACGGCAGACTTCACCATAGGCGGCAACCCCGTCAGCTTCGTCAACTACACGGCCACCATCACACTGGCCTTCGACGATCCCACCACGTCGCTCAACGTCAGCGTAACACCCGCCGAGGGTGCTACCATCAGCAGCGTCAGCGGTGCCACGGGTTCGGCAGGCAGCTACACCATCACGGCTCCTGAGGGCGGCAAGTCGGTGACGGCCACATTCACCATCACAGCCGAGAACGGCAAGACCAAGAGGAACTACGCCATCACCGTCAAGCGTACTGCCGAGAGCAGTGCCGGCGGCGAGGATGACGACAGCAATACCGACCTGGTGCTCTACTTCAAGGGTAGTAAGCCCAGCAACACTACGTTCTACAGCATCACCTCGCCTGCTTACAAGACGAAGTATGGTTCTGAGACATATAAAGGCATCACCAGCGACGTGTCATTAGAGCCGCAGTCGGCAACGAAGATTACCTTCACCACGACGAAGGATGCCACTCTGGTGATGGTCTATGGCACACAAGGCAAGAACAAGGACATCAAACTGGACGGCGAGAAGACCACTGCAACAGAGATAACCATTGCTGCCGGTCAGCATACGCTGGAGAAGGCAAGTGCCTCGGTCGAGATTTTCTTCATCGACGTCATCTATGGCGACGGTGGCGGTCAGCCTGGTGGCGGCGACGACCCGCAACCCTCAACAAAGACCTTGTTCTCGACGACTGCCACGGCAGCATTGTCAGTGGAAGCCCTGACAACCACCGAAATTACCGCCAGCAATGCTACGACTACCGGTGGCAAGATATACGCTATCAATAAGTTCACGAATGATACCAAACCCGATGGCGAGGCTAAGGACATGATAAAAGTACAGAACAAGATTGCCGCCTTCCAGCATACCAACAACACCACCTATTTCAAGGTTGAGCTCGACGAAGCCCTACAGGCTGGTGATGTCATCAGTTCCAAGGTTTACCTCAGAGACGATACCGAGATAGGCTTATGGCTGCTGCCCTCAGAGGAACGTCCTGAAGCATGCACTACGGCTATGGTAGCAGCTCAGGCAAGCGCTGCCGGATGGGGCGAACTGCCAACATACACCATCACTGCCGGTGACGGTCTGGCTGGTGCGACGACGTTCTACTTGCAACGTGCAACGAGCAAGAGCACCTATTTCACTGACTTTGTCATCACCCGCCCGTCGGCCACTGGCATTAAGAACGTTAACGTTAACGATAACGATAACGGGAACGGGAACGTCTATGACCTGATGGGTCGCCGCGTAACGGCTCCACAGCGTGGCCAGGTGTATATCAAGGGTGGTAAGAAATTCATCATGAGATAACTACAAACAACAAGCTACTAATACAAAGAGAATCGGAGTCATCCCAAGGGATTGGCTCCGATTCGCATTTTTTACAAGAAATCCTAATAACGCGTTTGGTTTTATTCTTGTACCACCTTGGCGCCGGGTTCGATGATTATGCTGCGGAATTTACTGACGCTGAAAACGTTATCTACCTGTCGCCCATGACGGTGGCAGCCGGTTCTCAGGCATCTCTCTCCATCATGATGAAGAGCACAGCGCCGATTCGCGGCTTCCAGTTCGACCTCTACCTTCCTGAGGGTATGACAGCTGCCAAGAATGTCAACGGACGCATCCAGAGCAGCCTCAGTGCCAATGGCGTTGACAAGGGCGATTCGCACACGCTGTCGTTCAGCGAGCAGCCTGACGGAGCCATCCGCTTCCTGTGCAGTTCCATGTACGATGAGACGTTCAGAAACGGCGATATAGAGATTGCCACCATACAGGTCGATGCCGACACCTCCATGTCAGCCGGCGATTACACGATGCTGCTGAAGAATATGAAGCTGACGGAAACGAACATCTCCAGATACTACATCACGGAGCAGGTGGAGACCATGTTGACGATAGCCAACGACCCGACGGGTATCAGCGTCATGGACGCACTGCCTGCCGACGGCAAGTTCTACGACCTGCAGGGCCGTCTTGTGGAGCACCCGACCAAGGGCCTCTATATCAAGAACAACAAGAAGATGATCATCAAGTAATCACCTGATCAAGTTTAAAAGGGGGGCTGTGTGTCCCCCTTTTTTCACTTTATATGGGTTATTTAAAGAAAAGTTTCGTACCTTTGCAGCCGAAAAGGATTTAGAGTGATGAAGAAGCTATATATTGAGACCTACGGCTGCCAGATGAATGTGGCCGATTCGGAGGTGGTGGCCAGCATCATGCAGATGGCAGGCTACGAAACTACAGCGTTGTTGGACGAGGCAGATGCCGTCTTCCTGAATACCTGTTCGGTGCGCGATAATGCCGAACAGAAAATCATTCACCGTCTGGAAGCGCTGAATGCCCTGCGCAACACAAAACTCAAAACACAAAACTCAAAACTGATTATCGGTGTACTGGGATGCATGGCAGAGCGTGTCAAGGAAGACCTGCTGGAGCATCACCACTGTGACTTGGTGGTGGGACCTGACGCCTACCTGTCGCTGCCAGACCTGACGGCACAAGCCGAGACGGGCCATAAGGCCATCAACATAGAACTCAGTACCACGGAGACCTATCGCGACGTGGTGCCGCAACGCCTGCATACCGCCCGCATCGGCGGTTTCGTCAGCATCATGCGCGGCTGCAACAACTTCTGCCACTACTGCATCGTACCCTATACACGTGGCCGTGAACGCAGCCGCGACATAGAAAGCATCCTGAGAGAGGTGCGCGACCTGCGCGACCGCGGTTTCAAGGAAGTGACGCTGTTAGGACAGAACGTGAATAGCTATCGGATTGGCAATCCGGAAAGTCCGGAATCTTTGGACTTTCCGGCCTTGCTGCGCCGTGTGGCCGAGGAAGCTCCGAACATGCGCATACGCTTCACCACGTCACACCCCAAGGACATGAGCGACGAGACGCTGCGCGTCATTGCCGAGATGCCCAATGTCTGCAAACACATCCACCTGCCCGTACAAAGCGGCAGTGACAGAATCCTCAAGCTGATGAACCGCAAATACACCCGTGAGTGGTATCTGGACCGGGTGGCAGCCATCCGTCGCATCATTCCCGACTGCGGCCTCTCGACGGACATCTTCGTGGGCTATCATAGCGAGACGGAGGAGGACCACCAGCTATCGCTCAGTCTGATGCGCGAGGTGCAGTACGATTCGGCCTTTATGTTCAAATACTCAGAGCGCCCAGGGACATACGCCTCAAAGCACCTGCCCGACGATGTTCCCGAAGAGGTGAAAATACGACGACTGAACGAGCTCATCGCCCTACAGACGGACATCTCAGCCCAACAGAACAAGAAGGACGAGGGCAAGACGTTTGACGTACTGATAGAGGGCTTCTCCAAACGCAGCCGTGAACAACTGATGGGGCGCACGGAGCAAAACAAGGCCGTAGTCATTCCCAAGGGCAGTCACCACATCGGCGAGACGGTCAGCGTCCGCATCACCGGCAGCACCAGCGCGACGCTACTTGGCGTTTGAATAGGACATAGCCACAAGCTATTACAATATATATCAGAAATACCTGTAGGGCAGAAAGTCTGATGTTGTCAATGCTGCAATATGGCAGCATGGCGATGAATTGCAGAAGACGGTTCATCGTGACGACAATGGCAGACAATATCGCTACCAATACGCCCTGTAAGGCCGTCCACCACCATGTGGCTACGCTGCACAATGCCATATAGAGGATGAGCGTAGCCAAAGGAATGACCACATAGTTGCTCAGCAGGAAATAGGTCGGGAAACGACCGAAATAGTAGGCCACAAGCGGTGCAGTCCCTAACTGTGCCGACAATGACACGGTTGTCATACCCCAGAAAAACTTCAGCCACCAGTGGCGCTGCAGGAGATGTGGTGCCACAAACTGGTCAAAGAGGGGCGTGAACAGCAGGATAGCCAAAACTGCGGCAAACGACAGTTGGAAGCCGACATCGTAGAGTGTATAGGGATGAACGATGAGCATGACGATGGCTACAAAAGCCAAGGTGTTGACCGACATGCGTTCGCGATAGCCGATGGAAAGGAGGGCATAGACGGTAATCATGGTGGCAGCACGCACTACACTGGGAGGGAGACCGACCAGAAAGGCGTAAACCCAAATGGCAAGGACGATAAGCACCTGCGACAGGATGCGCCTACGCGGCCAACTCGCAAAGAGCGAGATGATGGTAAAGATAATCATGAGGTGCAGACCGCTGAGTGCCAGTATATGCGAGGCCCCCACCTGCGAATAAGTCTCTTTCAGCGACGCATCGAGCTGAGTTTTCTCGCCCAGCGTCATGGCTGCCAGAATGCCGTAGGCTTCGTCGGTAACCGACCACTGACGGTAATGTTCCAACAATGCGTGCCGCCACAGCAGAAACCGCAGTCGTGAACGTTGTAGGACGGACAAGGTTGACAGTGACAGCTGTTGCCGCTGCCAGTCTCCACGGATAACGTATGTTTCGCCAACAAAACCATGACTGGCCATGTAGCGCTGGTAGTCGAAGTTTCCATTGTGCCATGCATGTACCCCTTGAATGCGCGAACGGACGACCAAACAGTCGCCAAGGCGCAACCGTTCGCTGTCTTCGTTCCTGAAGAAACGTCCCTTCAGCTTCCATTGCCCTTGTAGCGTCATCAAGTCTGCCACAACGACCTTCTCCTTGATGACGGGTTCACTGACGATGACCACTTCCGTCACCGTCGGCCTTTCGTCCCATGACTTATGAAGCTGCTGGCGGCACCGTGAACCCAAGATGGCTCCCGTCAGCAGCACACAGCACGCAATACCTAACGTCTGTAGACGGGGCCAGCGATAGAGGAAAGCCGTGACTACCAGACAGGGCAGCAGCACAAGCAGTGCCGTAGGCCAAAAGGTCATGTAGTCGCCCACGGCGATACCCGCCATCAGACAGGCCGCCATCGGTAGTAGGGGTGCGTGCAGCTTTGTTCTTGTCATGAAATGGGTGAGGTGGCCTCGCACAGCCATGCTTTGTCGGCTTCGTCAAGGTGTGGAGCCAGCCGCTCATAGACCATTTGATGGTAGTCGTTGAGCCACTGCACTTCCTCGGCAGTTAGCAACGCCGGTAAAATGGGTGCCTTGTCGATGGGACAGAGCGTCAGTGTCTCAAATTGCAGGAAACGACCAAAGTCGGTCTCACGATAGGGCTGAACAAGTAACAAGTTCTCAATGCGAACACCGAAGCGTCCCTCAACGTAGATGCCTGGTTCGTCGGTGACGGTCATACCGGCGTGGAGGGGTGCCGGACGGTGTTCCATACGAATCTGGTGAGGACCTTCATGGACGTTGAGGTAGGAACCGACACCGTGGCCAGTACCGTGCAGGTAGTTGAGACCTGCCGCCCAGAGGTCGCGGCGGGCGACGGCATCGAGTTGGGTGCCGGTAGCACCGTCGGGAAATTTCAACTGCTGGAGTTGTATGTGGCCTTTCAGTACGAGGGTGTAGGTGCGCCGCTCTTCGTCGCTAACGGGACCAAGGGCTATGGTGCGCGTGATGTCGGTGGTACCGTTCTGATAGTGGGCACCGCTATCAAGCAGTAGCAATCCCTCTGGTCGCAAGGGGACATCCGTCTCGGGTGTGGCCTCGTAGTGGACGATGGCACCATGAGCTTCATAGCCGGCAATGGTGTCGAAAGAGAGACCTCGGTAGAGCGGCTGTTCTGCCCGCAGGCTTTCCAGCTTCTGGCTGATGGTCAGTTCCGTCTGGCCACCAGCGGGCACGGCAGACTCTAACCAATGCAGGAAACGAACCAGAGCTATGCCGTCGTACACCATGGCATCACGAAATCCCTGTTGTTCGACTTCAGTCTTGACGGCTTTCAGCCCCGAAACAGGAGAGGTTTCCTTGATAATCTCTGGAGCCTTGATAGCTGTCATCAGCGTATAGTTCACCTCGTCGGGGTCGGCAAGGATGTTGTATTCGGGATAGCGGGCAAGGGCATCCTTGACAGCAGCGTAGGGAGCGATAGCACAGCCACAGCTTTTCAGACTCTGGACAGCCTCGGGTGCCAGCTTCTCTTCATGGACGAAGAGAGTGGTCGTACGGGTAGTGATGAGGAGATAGGCTATGAAGACGGGATTGCAATGGACGTCAGCGCCCCGGAGGTTCAGCGTCCAAGCAATGTCGTCGAGCGAGGCCATCAGCATACCGTCGGCATGTTGCTCACGCAGGGCATAACGGATACGGCTGAGTTTGGAGACAGTGTTCTCACCTGTAAACTCCAGGGGCTGAGGAATGATGGGAGCCATCGGCAGAGGCGGGCGCTCCGTCCAGATGCGCTGCAAGGGGTCGAAGTTGGTGCGCAGAGTGATGCCACCGTTCTGGCGGAGCTCTTTCTTCAATGTTTCTACCGTATTGTAGGACGATGTCATGCCGTCAATGCCTACCTCGGTGGAGCCTCCCCCTGCAACTTCCTTGCTGATCCACTCAGCAATGGTAGGGGTACCGTCCATCTTCAACTTCATCAACTGGTATTCTGTCTCCTTCAGCTGTTGTTCGGCAGACAGGAAATAACGGGAGTCTGTCCACAGTGCGGCGGCATTCAGCGTCACTACAGCAGTTCCGGCAGAACCGTTGAAGCCGCTGATCCACTCACGCCCTTTCCAGCAGTCGGCGGTGTACTCCGACTGGTGCGGGTCGGATGTGGGGAAAATGAAGGCACCTAAATGCTCACGCTGCAATTCCTCACGTAGTAAAGCGAGGCGGTCATTGATGGTCGTCATGAATAATATAAAAATTAAAAAATACAATCATTAAAAATCGGTATTCGGATGCGAAGTTACGAAAAAAATGCAATAATCGTGCAGGGCTTGCGTTATTTTATACGTGTTCGAACGCAAATTATTAATAATAGGTGTGATGTTACTGGTTTTTAAGACGGTTTCAGCACAGCAGGACGTATCCTTCTCCCACTATTGGGCGATGGAGCCGTCGTTTAATCCTGCTGCTGCCGGCAAGTCGTCGGTCGTTAACGTCGCAGGAGCCTACGCCATGTCGATGGCGGGCTTTGAACACAATCCCAAGACGATGTATGTGGGTGCTGACCTGCCCTTCTACTTCATCAACAACTACCACGGTGTAGGCGTACAGCTGCTGAACGACGACATCGGACTCTTCAAGCACCAGCGGCTGGCACTCCAATATGCTTACCAGTTTAAACTCATGGGCGGCGTTTTCAGCATCGGCTTACAGGGTGGTATGCTCAGCGAGAAATTCAAGGGTTCGGAACTCGATGTGGAAGTGAGTGACGACAAAGCTTTCTCGCAGAGCGACGTCAACGGCACGGCACTCGATTTGGCAGCAGGCGTGTACTACAGGCACGGCAACTGGTATGCGGGAGCCTCCATCCAACATGCTACTGCTCCTTCCGTGGAACTGGGTGACCGTTCTATTATTGACATCAGTAGAACTTATTATTTGACAGGCGGATACAATATTCGGCTTCATAATCCGTTCTTAACAATACACCCCTCTGTGTTGGCGCGTACTGATGGCACGGGTTACAGAGTGGATGTGACAGCACGTGTGAAGTACCAATACGAGCAGCGCATGTTCTATGCCGGTGTGGCCTACAGCCCCACCAATAGCGTGACGGCGCTCGTCGGCGGCAACTTCCACGGCATCAGCCTCGGCTATAGCTTCGAGATGTACACGTCAGGCATTAGCTTCAAGAATGGCAGCCATGAGCTGTTTGTGGGCTATCAGACGGAGCTAAACCTCTACAAGAAAGGGCGCAACCGTCATCAGAGCGTCAGAATACTGTAAAGGTCAAAAAGTAAAAAGGTCAAAAAGTAAAAAAGAAATATTATAGAATATGGAAGAAAAAGTAAATATGAAAAAGCAAAAAGGAGATATGGTTAAGAGGTTTTTACCTTTTTACCTTTTTAACTTTTTACTTTTCACGTTGACGGGTTGCTTAGGCAGCAAGATGTCATCGGCTGCCGGTGGAGAAGTGACAGGCGCAAGCGGCAGAACCTTTACAGAACCTACCCCACACGGGATGACGCTCATCAAGCGCGGACACCTGAAGATGGGTATTGACAAACAGGACTCGCTGTGGGGTAAGCAAACGCCCGTCAGGGACATCTCCGTGGAAGGATTCTGGATGGACGAGAACGAGGTGACCAACTCAATGTATCGCCAGTTTGTCAACTATGTGCGCGACAGCATCCTGCGCGAGCGTCTGGCAGACCCTGCATACGGTGGCGACGAGAGCTACAAGATAGAGGAAGACAAGAACGGCGACCCGGTGAAGCCGCATCTGAACTGGAAGAAGTCGCTGCCCCGCAAGCCCAACGAGGATGAGCAGCGGGCTTTCGAAAGCCTCTATGTCACCAATGCCGTGACAGGTGAGAAGATGCTCGACTGGCGACAGATGAACTACCGCTACGAAATCTACGACTATGTGGAGGCCGCCAAGCGCAAGTATCGTCCCAACCACGAGGAGCGCGTGCTAAACACCGACATCCGTCCCAACCCCAACGAGGAAATATGGATATCAAAAGATACGGCATACATTGACGATGAAGGCAATATTATCCGCGAGACCATCAACCGTCAGTACACGGGTGAATGGGATTTCCTGAACACCTACATCGTGAACATCTATCCTGATACGACGTGCTGGGTCAACGACTTCCCCAATGCAGAGAATGAGACCTATATGCGCTACTACTTCACGAACGCCGCCTACAACGACTATCCCGTGGTAGGCGTGACGTGGGAACAAGCCAACGCCTTCTGTGCCTGGCGCACGGAGTACCTGTTGCGCGGATTGGGTCCTGCCGCCCGCTTCGTACAGCGCTACCGTCTGCCGACAGAGGCTGAGTGGGAGTATGCCGCCCGTGGCAAGGACCAGAACGAATTTCCTTGGGAGAACGAAGCTGTGATGTCGGGCAATGGCTGTTTCTATGCCAACTTTAAGCCCGACAACGGCAACTATACCAAGGACGGCAACCTGATTACTAGCCGCGTAGGTATCTATGGAGCCAACTCTAACGGACTTTATGACATGGCGGGCAATGTGGCCGAGTGGTGCAGCACCATCTATACCGAAGCTGGTGTCGATGCCATGAACGACATCAATCCGCAGTTGCGATACAACGCTGCCAAAGAAGACCCCTACCGGTTGAAGAAGAAGAGCGTACGCGGCGGCTCATGGAAAGATCCCGAGAGCTACATCCGTTCGGCCTGGCGTTCGTATGAGTACCAGAACCAGCCACGCTCGTATGTCGGCTTCCGCTGCGTGCGCAGCCTGGCAAATACGACCAGCGACAAAATTAAGATGAAGAAGAAGTAGAATTGAAGAGTTGAAGTGTTGAAAAATTGAAGAATTAAAATATGACAACATATAGCAAACTGAACATCGTCTACCGCTTGCAGAAGTGGATGGACAGCGTACCGGGACAGACGTTTCTGAACTATGCCTACAGCTGGGGTGCCTCTATCGTGATTCTGGGTACGCTATTTAAGCTGACCCACCTGCCTGGAGCCAACTTCTTCCTGTTCTTAGGTATGGGTACCGAGGTCTTTGTGTTCTTTATCTCGGCCTTCGACCGTCCTTTCGACAAGACGACGGACGGCATGAACCTCGACCTGCATGTGGGTGAGGAGAACGACGGAACTGCTACAGCTGCTGCCGTAGCCGGTGGCGGTGGCGGTACAGTCATCATCAATGGCGGTGGCGGAATGGTAGGCGGTGTCGTTGGCAATGGCCAGGAGGCTGCCCGCTGGGAAGGTGAGTCTACCGACCGCGCTGAAGGCGGTGCCATCAGCTTTACCGGTGGTGGCGGTGCTATCGGCGGTGGTATCGTTGGCGGCACTGTTGGTGTTCAGCAGCCTGAGACGCAGCCGATGGGCGAGGAGCTGAAGGAAGCAACCTCTAACTACATCGACGAGCTGAACCGCCTGACGGAGATGCTGACGCAGGTGTCTGAACAGAGCCAGCGTCTGACACGCGACTCCGAGGAGATGGAGAACCTGAACCGTACGCTGACAGGTATCAGCCGTGTCTACGAAATGCAGCTGAAGAGTGCTTCGGCACAGATCAGTACCATTGACGAAATCAATGAGCAGACCAAGCACATGGCAGAACAGATACAGGAGTTGAACAAGATCTATGCCCGTATGATTGAGGCTATGCAGGTGAGAGCAAATATTTAATCAATGGAATAACGTAATAACGGAATATCGTAATAACGTCATAACAATAAAATTATGGCAATCAAGAAAAGACCTGTTTCTCCTCGCCAGAAGATGATTAATCTGATGTACGTTGTACTGATGGCGATGCTGGCGCTGAACGTCTCTACCGAGGTGCTCAACGGCTTCTCCATCGTGGAGGATAGTCTGAAGCGTACCACCATCAATGCCACGAATCAGAATCTGGCTATCTACGACGATTTTGCCGTACAGATGAAGAAGAACCCGCAGAAGGTGAAGCAGTGGTACGACAAGTCGCAGAAGGTGAAACAAATGAGCGACTCACTATACAATCTGGTGGCTGAACTGAAGTTGGCCATTGTCAAGGAGGCCGACGGCAAGGACGGTGATCCGCAGGATATTCGCAACAAAGAAGACTTGGAAGCAGCCAATCAGGTGATGTTGGCTCCTGGACGCGGACGCGGCAAGGAACTTTATGATGCCGTCAATAAGTATCGTACGCAGATGCTTTCGATGGTCACCAGCTATCGTCAGAAGAAGATGATAGCCTCGAACTTGACCACTGACATTCCTAAAGACGCCATGTCCATGGGCAAAAACTGGCAGGAGTACATGTTTGAGTCGATGCCCGCTGCCGCTGCCGTCACTTTACTCTCCAAATTGCAGAACGATGTGCGCTATGCTGAGGGCGAGGTGCTGCACACACTTGTCAGCAACATCGACGTCAAGGATATTCGCGTTAACGCCATCAATGCTTTCGTCATCCC
>Ga0310691_10002556_pt1 | contig 23835 bp, 26 predicted proteins | sample 176DNAGHGlowgp2_FD_203887 | JGI IMG/M metagenome (GOLD analysis project Ga0310691, IMG submission 203887) | Sheep rumen microbial communities from Palmerston North, Manawatu-Wanganui, New Zealand - 1766 DNA GHGlow gp2 (v2) (version 2) | ecosystem: Host-associated > Mammals > Digestive system >...
CAAAAGAGATCGTTCAGCATGGCGACATCACTTCCATGAGCATTTTCGCAAACAAAATCAGACGTAATGGCTCTGACGTTATTCATGGCGATATCAAAGAGGTGAGTCTGGTTATCAACCCGGCGAACCCCGCAGCCAAAATCGATTTCTGCGTTCTTGAGCACGAGGATGGCTCAACCGAGGAATCCGACGAAGCCATTGTCGAATTTGGAGTGCCGGTTGTTCATGAGAACAACGAGGAAACAGAAGACAAATCCAAAATGGAAGAGGGCGACGAACTTTCCAACGAAGACAACGGCGATGATGACGAAGAGTTCGACGTAGAAGAGATTTTCAAATCTCTTACCGACAAACAGAAACTTGCCGTGGCGGCTATTTATGACGAGCTGCTCAAAGAAGATACCGGCGACGTAGAACACTCTGATGAAGGAGACAATAGAATGAAGCGAAACGTATTTGATAACGAAGAAAAAAACGATCGGAACACTCTGACCCATGAGGAGCAGGTCGAGATCATCAAGGATGCCAAGCGCTATGGTTCCCTTAAGGAATCTTTCATTGCCCACGAAGGCGAAGATTCCCCATACGGAATCACGAACATCGATTACCTGTTCCCGGATGCAAAGTCTGTGACAGAAGTACCCATTACCATTAACTACCCGACCGAGTGGGTAGGCAAAGTAATGCGTGGCGTTAAGCGCTCACCGTTCAAGAATGTAAAGACGGTTATTGCTGACCTCACCGGTGACGCAGCAAGAGCCCTGGGTTATTCCAAGGGCAAGCTGAAGAAGGAAGAAGTTCTTGCTCTGATGAAGAGAGTTACTCCCCCGCAGACCATTTACAAGAAACAGAAGCTTGATCGTGACGACATCCTGGATATCGAAGATATGGACATCGTTGCGTGGCTGAAGAACGAGATGCGCGGTAAGCTTGATGAGGAAATCGCCCGTGCAATCCTTATCGGTGATGGAAGAAATCCGGTTTCCGATGACAAAATCAGCGAAGAGCATATTCGCCCGATCTTCAATGATGCGGATCTGTATACCATCAAGTCTGTTGTCGATGCCGGCGAGAACGCTGACACCGTTGATTACGCAAAGGAAATGATCAAGCAGGCGGTTAGAGCTCGTAAGGATTATCGCGGTTCTGGCAACCCGACTCTGTTTACCACAGAAGAATGGCTGACAGAGATGCTTCTTCTTGAAGACGACATCGGACGTTCTCTGTACAGCAGCGCAAACGAGCTGGCGACCAAGATGCGTGTATCCGATATCTCCACCGTTACTCCGATGGAGAATCTTACGCTGTCTATCACAAAGAATAACGTGACAACCGTATACGACGTCATGGGCATCATCGTAAATCTGTCCGACTACAACGTTGGTGCAGACCGTCGCAGCCAGGTTAGCTTCTTCGAAGACTTCGACATCGATTACAACCAGGAAAAGTACCTGATTGAGACACGTATGTCCGGCGCTCTGGTAAGACCCTACTCCGCGATCGTTCTTCTCAAGGTTCATGCCTGATTAAGAATGCTCAAAATGGGGGAAGTTCTGAATGGCTAAGTATTTCGGAAAGATTGGTTTTGCTGAGTTCATAGAAACTGCCCCCGGTGTGAATGTCGAGCAGATAGTTGAGAGTAATTACTATGGCGATGTACTTAGAAATTCTAGGCGTTGGCAGCCACAGGAAACTCTCAACGACCGACTGAACATCAGCAATACCATCAGTATAGTCGCGGATCCATACGCTTTTAAGAACTTCCACTCCATTCGATACGTCGAGTATATGGGTGCTAAGTGGAAAGTGAACTACGTGGAAGTACAGTTTCCACGACTTATACTGAATATAGGGGGAGTTTACAATGAACAGACGATTGGCTCTCCATGAACAGTTGGAAGAGGTGTTAGGGAGTAAGAACGTTTACTTCCAGCCGCCTCCAACCGTACGGATGAAATACCCGGCGATAAGGTACACGTTATCAACCGGCGATACGATATTCGCAGATAACATTCCTTATCGGTTTACGAAATGCTATTCAGTAACCATCATAACACCAGATCCCGATAACGATCTGGTCGATAAGATGGCAATGAAATTCGCATGTTGCAAACTGAACCGGTCGTTTACATCCGATAACCTCAATCACTACAACTTTGTATTATATTTCTAGGAGGAATACCTATGAGTAAACTTGTATGGGATACAACCGGCGAACACTTCTATGAAACAGGTATCGACCATGGTGTTGTTTACCCGACTAATGCCAACGGCGAATACGGCACGGGTGTTGCATGGAATGGTCTGACAGCAGTCACGGAGACCCCGTCCGGTGCAGAACCGACCGACATTTATGCAGATAATATGAAATACCTGTCCATCAGATCAGCAGAGACATTCGGCGGCACAATTGAAGCGCTCTATTCTCCGAAGGAGTTTGACGAGTGCGATGGTACAGCCGAAGTCGCCACCGGTACCCGGATCGGTCAGCAGTCCAGAAAGATGTTCGGCTTCTGCTACAGAACACTTATCGGTAATGACGTTGACGCAAACGATCATGGTTACAAGCTGCATCTGATTTATGGTGCAACAGCATCACCCTCTGAGAGAAACTATTCCACTGTAAATGATTCTCCGGAAACGATGACGCTCAGCTGGGAATTCGACACCACACCGGTTAACGTAGCCAATTACAAGCCGACTTCCATCATTATCATCGATTCTACCGAAGCCGATGAAACCAAGCTGGGGGAACTTGAAGACATTCTGTATGGAACTGCTCAGGACGAACCGAGACTGCCCCTTCCCGATGAAGTCATCAGTAAGATGTCCTGATTGGTGTTTGATTTACAAAATACAACTGAATATTGAAAACGTAACTCGTTAACCACAGGTCAACTCGGCCATACAACTAGGCACCCCCAGCGAACTCCCAGACAGGTTTGCTGGGGGCATTTCATGTACAAAATGTTTTAACAGAAAAGGAGAATACACATATGCTTAAGATGGATATTACTTATCCCGATTTCGATAATAACACCAGAACACAGACCTGCTATTTCAACCTCAACGAGTATGACATCGCAAAACTTGATACAAAATACCCTGAGGGTTTGCAGGTTTATATAAATAAGATGCTTGACACCGGTGATCGCAAAGCAGCGTTTGAACTTATCACGGATATCATCGTTGCTTCTTATGGCGTGAAGTCTGAAGATGGTCTCAGCCTTGTCAAAGATCCGAAGGCTGTAGACAACTTTGTTTATACAGCTCTGTTTGCTGCAATTTACAAAAAGGTTACCGCAAACGAACAGGCGCTTAATGACTTTATCCTGAATGTCGTTCCGGCTTCAGTCAAAACTACGACAGAAAACAAAATGGCAGCGATCGAGGGCTGACATGCAAACGGGGGTTGAAATATGTTAACCATTACTATCCCGGCGATCAATGACGGCTGGGATCCGGTACGCAATTGTTTCTACGCCCTTGACGAAACCACGTTGCATTTGGAGCATTCCTTAGCCTCTCTCGCGAAATGGGAGGCTAAGTGGTGTGTTCCGTTTTCTACCACGGAGCACATGACCGCCGAGCAAGCGCTAGACTATATTCGTTGCATGGTCTTGGACGAAAACTTTGATGAAACCGTTCTGAGTCGTATTCCCCAAACCGAAATGGACAAAATAAACGAATACATCAAAGCGCCCATGACCGCGACATGGTTCAACGATAAGAACAATAAGCGTGGACGTAAACGAGTGATTACAGCGGAGTTGATATACTGCTGGATGTTTGCTATGAACATACCTCTTGAATGCGAAAAATGGCACTTGAATCGCTTGTTTACGTTGCTTCGGGTTTGCTCCGAAGAGAATTCACCGAAGAAGGAATCCAAGGGCGAAACCAAAGACCGCTATCGTCAGCTTAATGCTAAGCGAAGAGCTGCCGCGGCAAAAATGAGACATTAAGGAGGTAAACATGACAAACGCAAAATATATTTGGAAGTTTCTATATCGCTCCGGAATGACCAAAGAGGGGATTGCCGGTTTAATGGGCAATCTCATGGCGGAGTCAGGACTTAAGCCGAACAACGTGGAGGATCTTCTCGAAAGAATGCTTCCGTATGACGATGAAGGTTATACAAAAGCTGTTGACAGCGGCGTTATTTCTGAAAACGAGTTTCTTCATCCGTTGCCCGAAAAGCAGTACGGATACGGTCTTGCTCAGTGGACTGTTCCAGGAAGAAAGAAGAAACTGTACGCCTATGCAAAAAACAAAGGCGTTTCAATTGGAGATCTGACTGCTCAGCTTGAATTTCTGGTCGCTGAAATGAAGGAGTCTTTTCCGCACGTCTGGAATGTACTCACGTCAACTGACAACGTTGCCGTTGCTTCCGATACGGTGCTGGAATATTATGAAGCCCCGGCTGATAATGAGGGTCAGAAAGACAGCAGACTAAACAACTCCTTAAAATTTTTTCAGGAGTTTTCTGGGTTATCTATGGTTACTCCCGACGACGTTCTGGCAGTTTGTCAGTCATGGCTCGGATTATCTAGATCAAATCTGAGTCACAAGCCGATCATCGATATGTATAACAGCCATTATCCTCTGGCAAGAGGCTATCGCGTCACATATTTTGATGACTATTGCGATACATTTGTTTCCGCTGTGTTTATCAGTCTTGATGCGACCGATCTCATTTGCGGAACTGAGTGCGGCGTAGAAGAGCACGTTAAATTATTTCAAAATGGGGGTATTTGGAACGAGGATGGGAGCTCCGTTCCGAAAAAGGGCGACATTATCGTGTTCAACTGGGACGATTCCACGCAGCCCAACTATGGGTATTCGGATCATATCGGAATTGTCGAGAACGTAGACGATACGTGGATCCACACCATCGAAGGAAACATGAATGGCGGCACTGTTGGTAGAAGGAATATCCCAATCGGATGGGGATACATTCGAGGATTTGCACATCCAAAATACGACATGGATGAAGAAATTCCGGTTACGGCACCAGATATTACGGTGGAAGAAGCTGCCGATAACGTAATCAAAGGTCTTTACGGCGCCGGAGAGGAACGCAAGCGTAAGATCGAATCGCTTGGTCTTTCTTACGACGAGGTTCAGGCTCTGGTTAACAAAAAGTTAACACCAGCGGCGAAACCGGTGAAAACGAATGTGTCAATCAGACCAGCCACCAAATTTGATTCCAAAATGGCTGGTGAATATGTGGTTACTGCTGACGAATTGAATGTTCGTTATATCCCGGGAAAACTTACTGAGGATAACGTGATGTTCACCGTCAAAGAGGGGGATAAGGTTCGGTGCTACGGTTACTATACCGAAGTAAACGATAACTTCTGGTTACTGATTTGCTATGACGGAAAGGTGGGGCATGTGTCTAGCAAATATCTCAAACGAGGTAAGCCCTATGATCATAGTTAAAAGTTCTGGCGACTTGTCGAACACGGAAAATTTTCTGAAAAGGATTCAGAGAAAGATATTTCTCAATAATCTGGCTGTTTATGCGCAAGAGGGGGTCGAAGCTTTAATGGCGGCGACTCCCGTCGATACGGGAAAAACAGCTTCGTCGTGGAGCTATACGCTTCGGGCGTTAAAAAATTCGTATGTAATCGAATGGTCCAATAGCAACGTAAATAAAGGTGTTCCGATTGCGCTGGTAATACAGTACGGACATGCTTTGCCAAACGGGACATATATCGAAGGGATCGACTATATCAATCCTGCATTGGCTCCGATATTTAAGAAAATTAGCGAAGACATCTGGAGGGAGGTGACTAATAAATGAGTAATGTTGAAGATTATAAGTTACGATTTAGTTTGGAGAATGAGCAGTTTGAGCAGGCTGCGCAAACCACGTTAAACACGCTAGGCAAGCTTAAGACCGGGCTGAACTTCGACGGCGCAGTTTCTGGTTTCTCTGGAATCACGAAAGCGATTGGTTCTGTAACGTTCGATCCGCTCGCTAATGCTCTGGACAACATTTCAAACCACTTCAACGTTAAAACGTTGCTCATGGCCACCGGAATCCAGGAGCTTGAGCGAAAAATCATCAATTCGGCGACAAACATCATTAACTCGGTTACGTTCGGACCGGTCACCGATGGCTTCAAAGAATACGAGCTCAAAATGGGGTCAGTTCAGACCATCATGGCAAGCACAAAAGAACCGTTGGAAGTGGTCAATAAGTATCTTGCCGAGTTGAACGAATATGCAGATAAGACCATTTATTCGTTTTCGGATATGACGTCTAGCATTGGTAAGTTCACGAATGCCGGCGTTAAGTTGGAAGATGCCGTTGCAGCTATTAAGGGTATCAGTAACGAGGCGGCTCTGTCTGGTGCTAACGCTCAGCAGGCTTCGCATGCGATGTATAACTTTGCACAGGCGCTGTCAACAGGTTATGTAAAGTTGATCGACTGGAAATCCATCGAAGTTGCCAATATGGCTACTCTGGAGTTTAAGCAACAGTTACTGGAAACAGCATTAGCACTCGGTACGGTAACAAAAGACGCGGATGGTTATTATCATACATTAACAACGAACGCTAATGGCGCCGTGTCAGAAGCGTTTAATGCCACAACCAGGTTTAACGATAACTTACAATATCAATGGCTCACCACACAGGTCCTGGTAAAGACTCTTGGACTGTACGCGAACGAAACAGAAGATATTGGCAAGCGAGCGTACGCCGCCGCACAAGATGTAAAAACTTTTACACAGTTGATGGATACGCTCAAAGAAGCCGTTGGTTCCGGTTGGGCGAATACGTTCGAAATATTATTCGGTGATTTCAACCAAGCAAGAGAATTGTTTACTGGCATTTCCAAAGCTATTGGTGATCTCATCGACAAAGGCGCGACGGCAAGGAACGAGTTTCTTAGCGCTGTGCTTGGCGGAAAATCGGATTACAAACGGAGTGCTTTGTTTGTTTTCCTCGACGAGATATTCGACCGCGCCAATCAGATGAAAGAAGTTGGTGACTCGGTCGGAGAAGCGATAAAAAACAGCGAAAGTAGCTCTTTCTTTGGCAAAATAACCGATCAGGCCGAACAAGCAGAAAAAGTATTGTCCGCGTTTGCTAGTAACGATACGCAGCAAGGCTTAAAAAACACGGTGGTGAATCTTGAAACGCTGCATTCGTTGACGCGAGAAATACTTAGCGATAAATATGGCACTGGTGAAAACCGTATAACCGCTCTTACTGAGGCCGGATACAGCGCGTCAACCGTACAGAAGTACATTAATATTCTCCACGGACTTACTGGCGGAACGTGGGAACTAACCGAGGCAAATCTTGCTGCGGCGGATGCCGAGTTTCAAAATTGGTTAAAGTTGTCTGATTTATCCGACAAAGAGCTTCTCGCGTTGGGCATAACGCAAGACGAAATCTCGGTGCTTAGATCAGCCAAACAGGAATACAATAACGTAACCAAAGCCATTGACGATCTTGGTGAGTCGACTGAAGGCTTCACATATCGAGAGCTAATCATCAAGAGTTTCAAGAACGCGTTTACGGGCCTTTCCAAAATAATCGGCACCGTCAAAGAAGCGTTTAGAGATATATTTCCTCCTATTACGGTCGAAAACGTACAAAATGCCATCGCCGCCTTTTATCGTTTATCGAAGGAATTCATCATTAGTGACACGACCGCAGCGAATCTGAAGGAAACGTTCAAGGGACTGTTTTCTTTCCTAGATATCATACGCATGGCTATAGGCGGTATTATTGACGTTCTGTCTCCCGTATGGGATTTAATCGGCAAATTCGTATCATCCGTAGCTTCTGCGTTATCCGTTGGCGGAGGCGTGCTTGGCAGTTTAATAACCAGCGTTCGAGATGGTATAAAATACGGCAAATCTTTTAGTGAGATTTTCTCCGGTTTTACCGACATCATAGATAAATGGGCGGAATCCGATACTGTAAAGAACCTTGCTGAACGATTCGCAAGTCTTAAAACAACATTTATGACGTTCTTCAGCAATGTTCCAAAATGGGCGGGCAATGCTTGGACTGGCATAAAGGGTTTCTTTTCGGATGTTAAATCGCTATTTGCCAAAAACGATGACAAAACACTAACGCGTCCAGCATGGATCGAAGCTTTGATAGAAGCCGGCGGCTCGTTTAAACATGGCACATCGATCGTCGGGTTCTTTAAGTCTATTCCGGGAGCCGTGTCTAACGCCATTTCCTCCGTTCGCGGTTTCTTTGGCGATATCAAACAGGCATTTGTTGACTCCAAAGGAAATATCGTTACGCTGGTAACGAATGTGTTTTCGATTATATCGGAGCGGTTCAACGCTTTACGAACGAAGGCGACCGACTTTGTATCGTCCTTGTTCGGACAGGAAAGCAAAATTCGGCAGGTATTTAATAGCGTACTTGATTTTATAAAAGGCACGTTTCAAAATGGCATCCAGCAGCTAAAAGAAGGGCCGTTCAGTTCGGTAATTAGTTGGATAGAAGATCGCATCGAGAACATAAAGACGGGATTTTCTGCTGTAAAAGATGCCGTGTCGAAAGTAGTCGAATACTTCAAGACAGCGTTTAGTTCATCGGGATTCGGTTTAACCGCGTTTGCGTCAGAAACCGGAACAGATACGGTGGAGGAAGGTACCACGGCATTGGGTTGGTTTGCCAATGCTTTGAGTCACGTGGGACCAGCATTAAGCTTTGTTCTGGACAAAATAGTTGGTTTATACAATTGGATTGTCAAGGTTGGTCGAGGTCTTTGGGACACACTTCGGCCGGCATTAAATGCTGCTGGTTCGTGGTTAGATAGTATCGCTTCGTCTATACAGGAGACGTTTGCGAACGCATTTGCTAATTTGATGCGCGTTTTCGACCACGTAAAAAACACGATAGCTGGATTATTCAATTCCATACGTTCGTTTATTGGCTCGTTATTTTCGTCTTCCGATTCTGGATCGGATTCAAAAACAGGCATTACCGATGCCGTGGAGTCTGCTGTGGGAACCGGCTTGTCTAATGAGATTAGTACGGTCAAATCTGAGACATCGCTATTGTCGACCATAATAGATCAGCTAGGCAAAATTGATCTGACGAAGTTGATAAAACCGGCGATATTGATACTTACTGGCAGAGCCATATTCTCACTAGGTACAACGTTAAAGAAAGCCGGCAAATTTTTCGGAACCTTGTCTGATCCGATTGGAGAACTCGCGGACGGCATCAAAGATCTTTTTGAAAACATCACGGGTAAGCCGTCGCTTTTAGATACGATACAGGGGGTCGCTATCGATTTACTGTTGCTGGCCTCGTCCCTTTTCGTTATAAGTAAAATACCAGCGGATAGACTCGACGACGCTCTTCTGGCGTTGGCTGGGTGTGTAATTGGAATATTGGCGTTTACTGGCATAATAAAGAAACTCGAATTGAACAAAATAGATGGCATGGCTGCTGTTTTAATCGGAATTGGTGTTTCTATGCTCGCTTTCGCCGGTGCCGCCAAAATCTTTTCGACAATGGACTTTGGCAAATTAGCGCAAGGACTCTTATCCATAGTTGGTTTGCTTTTTGTGGTTAGCAAGTTTTTAAAAAGCCTTCCCACCAAAGAAGAAACCAGCTCGTTTGGCGTTTCCACGGGTCTCGGACTTATTGGACTTGCGACATCTTTGATTATCCTCGCGGGTGCAGTCGCGTTGTTCGGACATATGGATTTCTTGAAAACCCTTGTTCCTGGTCTTGCCGGTGTTGCTCTTACCTTAACGGCGGTTGGGTTGTCCCTTAAGCTCTTTAACAACACAATAGACGCACAAAAAGGAAAATCCGTAGGTAAAAACATGTTATCCGTAGGTGCCGGAATGGTGTTGTTGTCAGCGGCTATTGCTATACTGGCGGCGGATGTTTCTTTGTTCGGACACATGAAGTTTGATACGTTAAAACAAGGGCTCGGCGTAGTGCTTGGACTGCTGGCTGGGCTTGGTCTTATCATGAAGCTGTTTAACAACAAATCTTCATGGGACGCGCTCAAAGGAAAAACCTCGTCCAAAAACATGCTTGCTGTTGGGGCTGGGCTGGTGCTCGTTGCTACAGCGATGACCTTAATGGCAGTTCCACTCGCCATTCTAAGTCTTTGCGACATAAAAGGTCTTGCTGCTGGCGCTATAGCGTTGGGTGCTTTGGTCGCTGTGGTTGGGGCGCTCTCGATTGCTGTTGCCCGATTCTCAAGCGAAGGCTCGACTGCTGTGGTTAAATTTGCCGCCGCCATGTTGATTTTAGCGCCGGCGATCGACTTAATTGCGTTGGCTCTTGGCATTCTGAGTCTTGGCGACATTGGCAAATTAGCCGGTGCAACCGCAGTTATAGGGGTGTTCATAGGCTTAATGGCTGGTATTGCGTACCTTATGTCCGAATTTTCTTACGGCGGCGTAGGGGACATGAAAGATTTTGCCGTATCTATGATCGAATTGGGTGCGGCCTTGGCGATCGTTGCTGGAGCGTTAACGTTATTAACCGTGTTCGCTGATGGTAAAAAGATCGGCGTGGTTGCATTATCTCTCGGCTTGTTAGCAGCGGGCTTGGCTGCTATCGCATACATAGCGAATCAGTTTATACACGAGGGAACTGGCACGCTTGCCATACTGGAATTAGCTATCGCATTGGCGGTACTCGTGCCAGTGTTGCAAGAGATGGACAAAATGGCATGGCCGGATTTGCTTGAAAACCTTGGTCGTTTGGCTGTCGTTATGCTGGCGCTGGGTGCGGGTGCTTTTGTATTGCAGGGTTTCACCGGCCCAACAACCAAAGTGGCGATAAGCTTTGGCGCACTGGCTATAGCAGCGGCGGCTTTAATTGGTGTTCTGCTTTTGATTGGACCGGCGCTTGCTGATGCTATGGAGAACTTCCTCGATTCAAAAGACGTCATAATAAGGGATCTTCCGCAGGTAATGAGAGTTATTGGGCATGACTTAGCGTTAGCCTTAGTAGATGGAATGCTTGAGGTGATCCTTGATTTTTCTCAAAAATTGCTCGATTGGATGGGTCTTCTTCCTGGTTTCGGCGAAATTACCGAAAGCGCTAAAGCGAACATAGAAAACATTCGACTGTGGTTAAGAAGTATGTTTCTTAACTATGACGAGGATAAAGCCGCGGCGCATTCTGGTGGTGAAGAAATAGCCGAGGCTCAAATCAAGGGTTATGCAAGAAAAATAACCGAGGGTAAAGGCGTTGCCGGAAGAAAGACGAAGGAAGTTATAGAGGAGTCGGTTAATGAAGCGACCGTAGCAGCAGCCAGTGGTGGAGAACGAATTGGCGAAGCTATTTATGATTCCGTGACCGGAGAGGTTACGCGCATAGATCTGTCCTCGGCAGTCAACACAGACAATCTTCAGCAGGCACTATCCGGTATTACCGATACGGTTGGCGGCGACTTCGCAACGAATCTGTTCAACAGCATAACTAGCGGTGCTGGTGGTTTTGGAGACTCTCTTGCCCAGATATTTGGCGACATCGATGCTGCGACCCCGGGTGCCGAAGGCGGCAACGACTATATGGGGGCCTTCCTAGCTAGCATCGCTGGTGGCGAAGGCGACGCAAACAACGCGATGAACTCGATCATGACTTCGCTCATGGGCAGCGCCGGAAGCTTCGACTTTACGTCCACAGGCGATGGTGTCATGGACGATATCGTCAACGGTCTGATGAACGGAAGCACCGACCTCAACTCTACGGCAGGTGTACTGATGAAACGCATGCTCGACAGCATGGATGTTGATTCGTCAATTCCTGGCGGGAACATGATAAAAGAGTATGCCAAAGGGATGCTCAATTCATCAGGTCAAGCCACGTCGGCAGCTAAACAGGTTGCCAACGCGTCGACAAACAATCTTGATGCTAGTCAAGCGGCAGCAAACAAAGGTTACTATAACGGTTCCAGTTTTGCTAATGGTATTACCATGACGGAAGTTCTTGCTCAAATCGCCGGCTCTAATCTGTCGAACGATGCTATGGTCGCCCTACTTAATACGTACGGTTTCAATGTTAACGGTAATACGGACGCTGTATCGTTCATAAACGGATTACTATATAACGAAGGCGGGGCGAGTAGCGCGGGCGATAGATTGGGCACAGCAGCCAAGAATGGAGCAAGTAACGCTTACTGGGGTATGTATTCAGCAGGCACATCCGTTAGTGAGGGCTTCCTGAGCGGTATTGCGAGCAAGATCTCGGCTATACAGTATCAGGCGCAGGTAATGGCTGACAATTTACCAGCTACGGTGAAAGCTCTTTTGCGAGTTAATTCACCGTCAAAAGTAATGCAAGAAATAGGTCATTCGGTACCGGAGGGCCTTGCTCTTGGTATTAAAGATGGAAGCAAATGGGTTCGTGACGCTGCTGTTAATATGGGTAACCAAGCCATCACCGCAGTTGGCAACGCTCAAGACAAAATAGCCCAACTCTTTGACGAGGACTACAAAGTCGACCCAACTATCAGACCGGTACTCGACCTGACAGATATACAAAATGGAAGCCAGGAAATTGATAATATTCTCGGCAACAAGACTGTATCTCTTGACGGCGCGATGGATAACGTTGACGCAACCATCAGTCAGCTCAGTAACGCTGGAACTGGCGAGACATCTGTGGTCAACGCCATTAACGGACTGAGAACAGACCTCGACAGCCTTGCAAAGTTTGTTATTGCCAGGGCGGCGATGGAAGATGAGACTGTTCAGTATTCGTCTGTAAACGTTAACATGGATGGCAAGGCGATCGGATCCATCCTTACATCCAGTGTTATCGAACGCATCAACACGGACCAGCTTGCAAAATTAAGGGCGGTAGGAGCATGAGTTCAATTACAAATTACACATTGACATACAATGGCTATACCGCAAAGAGTAAGGGGCTTGAGATTTCATACAGGCCCCCTATTCCATCAGCGGTAGATAAAATGACCGAATACGTCATACCCAAACGGGACGGTAAGTTGCATTACTACGATGGAACGGTTGAAGATATAGATATATCAGTTACGTTCTCGTTCGTAGCAACAGAAGACACATTTGGCACCACGTTCAGAGAAATCATGGCGTGGTTGTATGACGACACCGATCGCACACTTAGTTTCAGCGATGACGCCGACTGGTACTACAAAGTCAAACGGGTCACCGTTGGAACCGATGTCGAGCGAATACACAAAATAGCTGGGGCGTTTAAGGTCACTTTTACCTGCGAAGGATACGCATATAAGAAGAGTGGACAAAATCCAACCAGCAATTACACAAACAGTTACGACCCGTCGCATCCGTTATACGAGATTTCCGGTTCAGGTCAATGCACCCTTACGGTAAACGGCAAGACAATGACCGCGTCGGTCGTTTCCAAAATCTATATAGACACGGATCTGATGATCGCATACCGAAGTGGCGGAACCATGTCAAACACTTCCGTAACCGGAGATTACAAAGATCTTTGGTTGAATCCCGGAAGCAATTCGGTCAGTGTGACCAATGGATTTACTCTGGTAACACGACCTCGATGGAGACGTAGAACATGATACAGGTATATTCACCAGGAAATACCATTTATACTCGAAACGGTGACATGGTTCTCATGCCAATTTCATGCGCAGCGTCGTTTGTGCTTAAGGGAGATTGGAAGCTAACTCTTGAACACCCGATCGATGATGATACAAAATGGACATATATAGTTGAGGGGGCCGTGCTTTCGGTCCCCACTTTTTTGGGCAAAAATCAGTTATACCGTATCTACAAGACTACAAAATCGGATACGTCGGTTACGGCTGAGGCAATGCCCATTTTCTTTGACTCGGCGCACGATGTGATGCTGAACGACTCCAGACCAACAAACAAAACCGGACAGGAAGCTCTCAATTGGATTATGGCGGGAACTTCCTATACGGGTGTGTCTGATATATCGACGGCCCATAGCGCAAACTACGTCAGAAAGAACCTTATCGAAGCGATAAACGGTTCGGATGACGACTCGTTTATTAACCGATGGGGCGGAGAGCCTATCTATCGAAATTACACGATCACCGTCAACGAACATGCGGGTGTTGATCGTGGCGTACAGATAGTATACGGAAAGAACCTCACATCAATCAAAGAAGAGATCGATATGAGCGAGGTTGTCACGCGTATTTATCCGATTGCGTATAACGGATACACATTAGCGGACTCACAACCATACGTGGATTCGCCTCTTATCTCAAACTATCCGATTGTATATACGAGAGAGATAAAGTACGACAACTTGAAACTTGCCGAAGATGCAAACGAGGACGACGATCCTGCGAACGTATTTGATACTTTGGCAGAACTTCGTGCAGCATTAACGGCTGCCGCAAACGCTGAATTTACGAACGGCATTGACAAGCCGAAAGTAACCATTACTGTTGACATGGTTGACCTGTCCAAAACCGAAGAGTATAAGGATTATGCGGTTCTCGAATCGGTCGCACTTGGCGATAACGTACATTGCAGACATTCCAAGCTGAACATTACATCTGATGCTCGCGTGGTTGAGCTGACATGGGACTGTGTTCGAGACTGTATCTCAACGGTCAAAATAGGGGCAATTGCGATCAGTTATTTCAACAAGATCAACAATACCATCACCAAGGTTGGCAACACTATCAACAGTAGCGGCGACGTGATGGCAGCTAAGGTTTCCGGGTTGCTCGATTTGCAGAAAACCAAGCTTCGACTGCAAAAAGAATCGGCAGAAGCGCAGGATGTTCGAGCGATTTTATTCGAGGATCTTGATCTGACTTCCCCAACATATGGCGCTCTCTGCATTGGAACGCAGGGTATTGAGATATCTTCAAACCGAAATCCGGAAAATACAGACTGGGTTTGGGGTACAGCTATCGATTCGCAGACGATACATGCAGACAATATGATTGCGGGTATTCTAACCGATAAAGAAGGAAAGAATTTCTGGAATCTAGATACCGGTGAGTTCTGGTTGAGTGGCGACAGTACGATTAACGGCTCCAGCGCTCGTAGTATAATTAATGACTTTAAGAATCTTGTAATTATCACGAACGTTAACATCGTTGGTATTCCAACCGACGCAGACGGAACGTATTCCACGTTTCCAGAACAGGATGTAACCTATACTGTGCGGTACATGCAGACGGATGTAACAAGTCTTTGCGATATTTCCATCTCGGCTACTTCTGGTTTGCTGTATAGACAAAATGGAGATACAAGAACTGTTTACGGTTTGACCAAAGATGTTGGTTATTTCCTTATAACGGCAACATATACCGACGCAAGTGGAGCCACGTATGCCGATAGCGCACGAGTGGTGTTCGAAAAGAAAAAAATCGGAAGAGAAACGGTTATTCCGGTGCTCGACAGCGACGTTGACGCCGCGTTACGTTTGAGGGATAACACGTTTTATCCAGCCTCAGTAACCTTTACGACGTCAACGGCTGCATACTATCGAATAATGTATACCTATCGAACAGATGAACAATCGTGGCTTGGAAGATACTCGTATACGTCGGCTCGAACATCGGCCAGCGTCGATATCGCGACTCTGTTGGACGGAATTGAAGATAAAGACAAAATCGTTGCGATAGCGTGCTTTATTTACTCCGATTCATCGCATACGCAACGATTGGGGGCAAAGTACGTCCAATTCCTTACCGATTTGTCCATTTATACCGATCCCGAAATATTTGACATCTTAACGGGCGGAGGAGCGGTTGAGGGGCTGTTCCTGAATAGTGGAGATCTCTACGGCAATTTCACTTACGTCAAGTTTGATGGGGCAGAGGGTACTATTGGCGGGTGGACAATAGAGCAGGAGGATCTTCTTGGCGAATACATAGATCCCTCCGACAATAATATTCAGTACAAAACGTATCTAAGACCGCCAACGGGAGCAACGACAAGAGTCTTGGAGACGACCGAAACCAGCGACGGTAGCACATGGATCCCCACAAGTTACTTGACCGCTGCGGGTGACCTATACCTGCGCAAAATGACAAAACAGTTCGCGTTATATAATTGGCTATACTTGGGTGTATCGTCTGGAACGTATCCAAGTGCCGCGATAAGAGCCCTTGCTGAGGGTCAATTGCAGTTTGCAACGTGGACGGGTTCGTCCGCTGCGGCAACGCATTCTTTGATACTGGAATCTACAGCCGCAAACGGCTACGCATTGAGACCGTATACAAATAGCGGTCTTTCTCTTGGTACGAGTTCGTATCTTTGGAGTGACGTGTATGCTGCTAACGGTACGATACAGACTTCTGACGAAAATGACAAAATGGATATCGTTCCGGTAGATGACAGGATTAAGAACTTTATCCTAAGTCTTGATCCGGTGTCATACAAAATGAAGGCCGGAACGTCCGGTCGAACGCACTACGGCTTCACAGCTCAGAGTGTTAAGGACAAAATGGATGCTCTCGGGATATCCAGTAGTGAGTTTGCCGGGTACATTGAGTTCGATAAGAAGCACAATGTGACTTGCACAGTTAAAGTTATTGATCCCGAAACGGGCGAAGAGAAGGACGAAGAGGTTGAAATGTCCGAACCGGTGCTGGACGAACGTGGAAATCCGGTCAAGGGGTATGGCTTGAGATATGAAGAGTTCGTTTCACCACTGATTGCTGTTGTGCAGGAGCAGCAAACCAGGATAGAACACCTCGAAGAAATGCTCAAAATGATTCTCGACGAGTTAAAGTAATTAATCCTCCGACAATATGCTCGCAAACATTACAATCTGTGTAATGAAGAGATAGTTCTTCAACATTAATTTTTAAGGAGGAAATAGCGATGAATATTAATTTTAATGAAGAACTTCTGATGGAGGCGATGATGGCGCAGGCCATCGCTGACCTTGGGACCCTCTCCCTGCTCGAAGACGCAGGGATAGGAGATTTGATCATCGGGGAGGAGATCCCCGACTTGGCAGGAATGTTCGGGACCGTGCATAGCGCACGCGTCAGAACGGAAAAAGAAATCCGGTCCATGTTGGGTCGGTGGTTACCAAACAAGGACACCGAAGCGCTGCTTTCAGCAGCGAAGAGAACCGCCCGTGAAAAGGCGGATGCGGATACCGTGAATAAGGTATGCCGCTCGATGGGCCTGACAGCTGCCCGGTAAAGGCTGTCCGGGGTGGCTTTTACAGCGCCCCTTTTAATTTTTTTTCTCAAAAAAGGAGGAACATATATGCTTGATTTTGCATGGTTTACGTTGCTGCCGGCTGTTATTTGTTTTATTCTTGGCGTATGCTGCGGTCTTCGTAACGTCAATTCGCCAAACGGTTCATTCATACTGAATCGATCGGATCCATCAAAAGATCTGTGTCAGTTATATCTTGACGTGGATCTCGACTACCTCGAAGATCATGACTATCTACTGCTGAAAATTAGAAAAGTTTGATAGATTCCGACAGTCGTAAGAAGCACAACGGCTGTCATTTTTTCTTTTAGGGCACGCAGGTTACCGCGTGACGTGTTATATTCATAACGTGCACGGTTAGGAGAATACAAAATGACAACTTCTGAGATAATCGGTGTCTTGAAAGAAGCGAGAAAATATAGTATAAACTATGTTGACACTCAAATTGCGCAGATCAACGAGTTTATACAGATGACGAAAACAAATGAACATTCCCTGCGGAAGAAACAGCTTCTATCAGGCATACCGAAAATTCTTTTTCCTCTTAGACAAGACACGTAATTAATTCAGCTCCTTTAATGCTGGGATAGTCCAGCGATTTTAAGGAGGAATGAATATGGAGGAACGAAAAAGATCATTGCAAGAACTCTGGACTCAACATTACGTTCAACATGTGTTAAATGGGAACGTAACAAAGGAAGGGCTTGAACAGATGAGGGCGCGTGAGCGCGAAATAATGCTCGCCGCCATAGCACAAAGCGAAGAAAGAAAAGCTCTGCGGGAAGCAAGAGAAACGTGGGGCGACAAGTATGAGATTTAGTCAGAGGGGTGGCTTTTACAGCGCCCCTTTTAATTTTTCGCAAAAATCTCGGTTCCTTTAATGCTGGGATAGTCCAGTGTTTGTTTTAATAGGAGGGAATGTGATGGAATTCATCGAAAACGTAAAGAGAAACCGCAGAAACAAAAAGTTCATGCGGAATCAAAAAAGGTACATGCGGGATAGAGAGCGTGAGGAGCTCCACCGCATGATGATGGACGGGTTTAAGAAACTGGATGTTTCTGACCCGGAGACGTTGAGGGACATCCATGAGATGTCCTTGAAAGAAGACGAGGCTGCTCGGAAAGCTGAGAGCCTTAAGTTTGAAAAAAAGAAGGGCGTGGTCGACACGCTCATCAAAGCCACGTCGGTCGCGATGTGGGGCGTGTTCACCGGACTCACACTGAGCAAAGAGAAGTCCGGATACATTGGTGAGGAACATACTCACCGTGAACTGTCCAGATTCCTGGACGTGTTCAGAAGAAAAGACCCGAAAGAAGACGGAAAGCTGGCGGATAAGTAAACCGCAGTTCCGTCCAAGGGCGGCCTCTGTTCGCAGTTTGAACAGGGGCTTTTGTTTTTCGCATTATTCTCAGTTCCTTTAATGAAGAGGTTACATAAGTAGCCTCTCAGAAGGAGGAAAAGATATGGCAAGAAGAAGAAACCCCAGACATAGGGGCTATCAGAAAAAATCAGGCTCCGTTTTCGGAGCCATTATAGGTTTATTGGTCATGTCGGTCATAATGATTGGCATGACATGGGCGATTAATTTCGCCTACGACAGGTTAACAGGAAACGAGTACGAAATCGTACTCGTTGAAGAAACAGAAACAGAGCGCTGAAAAGCGCTCTAATTTTTTGTAGAAAAGGAGGAAATCGTATGTATATGTACACATACGGTGTTGACTGCGGGGACGGATTCGAGTGGGCAAAACAAAAGTATGCCATGCGGATTCAAAATCAAATCAAAGAGTGGACACGAGGAGCTCGCGTCTACTGCAAGGTAAGAGATGATGATTCTTTACTTGTCAGCATCTCAAAAGATGACGTGTCTGTGAATCTGACATATCCAGATGCGTCAGATATGATTAAGGACAATGCCTCGACTAAGGACATAGCGATTGAGGCATTAACAAAATACCGCAAAGAGGTACTTTGTCGTTTCTTCCGCTCGCAGGAAGAAGTAGACAAAATGAGGAAGACCTCGTGAGGAAATACTACGAGGCTTCTTCGTATGACACGAAACAAAAGTACAGCGAGACGTACGAGTGTGATCACATCTTGTACAACCGCTGTACTCTTTTCCGCTTGGGCGACAGAGGGCTTGCTGTTATCCAGCAACGGTTTAACCCCAAGCACAAAATGACCTGGTGGTCGAGCATTGACCCATGGCTTGCGAATGATATCTTCGAGAATCCTAATTTCGCGGCATATTTGGAGGAAAATGCCAGAAAACCAGACGAGAAGGGTCTATATGACACGGTTCCGGTGCGGCAGCTCATGTGGAAAATCGGCATGGACCCGATGCGAAAGGAGTTTTGGGAGACAAAATTCTGAATCGCAAAGAAAACAGCCTCTTTAATGCTGGGATTGTCCAGCGATTTTAAGGAGGATTTGTAAATGAAAAGATTTGATACGGAAACAAGGAAACGGTTTCAAAAAACAGGCGTATGGCTGGTAATTACGGCAATATGCTATGCCCTTATGACGGGCAATTTAGAAATGGAGGTAATACCTCTGTTTATTTCCGTCCTGATAGGAAGGGCGGTCACTAAAAGAATTTATAAGGACGATTGAACGTCGTCCGAGCCCCTGATCGGGATTTTAACAGGGGCTTTTGTTTTTTTTTTTTTTTTTATCGTAATGTTTACAACTCCTTTAATGCTGGGATTGTCCAGCGTTTTAAGGAGGAGATAGCAGATGGGTATTTATAAAGATTTATCGATTGATCTGTGCTGGTTGATTGTATACAGTTACAGAGCGATACTCGAATGTCTGGCGATTGGGACATTCGGATTGAATATAACGTTTACTGCGTATCTGTTATGGGATGCGTGGATTATTGTATGTAAGACGATCGTGTTTATGCGAGATTGCAAAAACATTCGATCGTTTTGGAAGATCGGTGTTTATTACTGACCGTTCTTTCTGGGGTGGCTTTTACAGCGCCCCTTTTAATTTTTCGCATTATTTGCAACTCCTTTAATGAAGAGGTTACATAAGTAACCCCTACTGAAGGAGGAAAAAGTAATGGTATTAATGAAGAAATGGTCTAAAAGATTAATAATTTTTGCGGGCTTTATGCTCGCGGTGAATATTGCCCTCTACATGGGCATTATAGGGTTTATCAACATAACTGATATGGTTATGTGGATATTGCACGTAGTGGGAGTGCTTTAAACAGCGCTCCTTCTTTTTTCGCAAAAAGTACATGCTGTATAATGAAGAGGGTAGAGCACATACCCTAGAAAGGAGTTAGATATGTAGAACGAAAAACTCGTCAGAGATGACGGGTACACGGACAAAGGGAATCACGTTGGTTCCCTTTAATTTTTCGCAAAAAATACATGTTCTATAATGAAGAGGGAGCGGTTATGACCGGGGTGTAAACCTGGAAAATAGTTTAATCGTAGAACGCCCAATTTCGAAGACGCTGATACAGCGAATAGTAGAGTGCGGGAAACGTCGGTTGGAAGCCGACCAGTAACAGCTTCTTTTTCTTTTTTTTTTTTTTTCGCAACGAGTGCAACTCCTTATATGAAGGAGGTGTTAAAAATGAAAAAGAGTGATATTATTTGTGATATCATAATAGTGATGGGCATCATAGGCATCACTATACTGATGTCACATTTCATGTTCTGGCTCCCGGGAGCGCCGGGGGTCTATTGAAAAAAAAAAGAGGGCTTTTACAGCTCTCTTATATTTTTCGCAAAAAGTACACGTCCTTTAATGCTGGGATTGTCCAGTGATTTTAAGGAGGATTTGAATATGTTTAAGAAGAATAAGGATAGAAGTTGGTATGTGATTGGCGCTATAATCGGCGCCATTGGTGGTTTGCTCGTCCTGTGGAAGACGGGCAAGTTGAAGTAAAGAAATAGCCCCACGAAAAGGGCTCGGAGCGTTTATACAGCGCTCCTTTTATTTTTCGCAAAATTTCCGACTGCTTTAATGCTGGGATTGTCCAGCGATTTAAGGAGGATAAAGTATGGGAAAATACGATACAAGAAAGTTGGAAAAAGAAATGGACCGTGTTGCGGTCCTGAATGAATTGAAAGACCTGTTCTCCCATTGGGAGAGTATCTATAACGAGCTCGATGAGTTCGATTATAGAGACATGGATGTCATGCGTTGCACGCTCGGCACGGCAGCATACCACCTTTCCCTGGCAAAGCGGAAGGTGGCGGAGCTTGAGAAGCTCATTAAGTAGCCACCGAGCGGGGATCGGGGAGTCAATACGACTCCCTTTGTTTTTCGCAAAAATTCCGACGGCTTTAATGCTAGAATTGTCTAGTGTTTTTAGGAGGAAAAAGTAATGGAAGAAAGAAAAGTCGTTAATGATATTAAGAACATCTTGTCCGATTGGGCGAGGTGGTATGGAGAGTTCGATTCTGAATCGGCTCTTTTGGACTATGAAGTAGTGCGTTGTCTGCTCAATATGGCACGTGAGCGCTTCGCCAATATTGAAAAGAAAGTGGCAGAGCTTGAGGAGCTTATTAAGTAAGCTTTGCCGTTGGAGCTATAGCGGCTCCCTTTATTTTTTTAGTTCGCAAATATTTCAACTTCTTTAATGCTGGGATAGTCCAGCGATTTATAGGAGGAATAAAGTATGGTCAATACCGAAGGAAGAGACATTGACGCCATCCTTATGGAGGCGTTGTCAACATTTGAATCAGCACTCATCGTATATCTGGATAATGAGTATCCGGATGAGGATGATGCGACTGGTGTCGCGCATGAAATTGCTCTGCGCGGCACGATGTACACTTCTCTCAATATTCTGAGAGAAGTAGCAGAAGAAGCAGCCGATCGGGTCAGAGCAGATAAGACCCGAAGCGACGTGTGGCGCAAGCGTGTGCTTGAGGCCGAGAAGAAGTTGGCCCAGATCCGTAACGCGACTAAGTAAGACGTTACGGCTTTCGGGCCGGTGGGGTGGCTTTTACAGCGCCCCTTTTTAATTTTTCGCAAAAATAACGCTTCGTTTAATGCTGGGATAGTCCAGTGTTTGTTTTAATAGGAGGATTTGAATATGGAAAAAGTATTAAAAGATCTTGTTAATTTCGAGAACGCGCTTCTCGATTGCGTCGACAATCGTTATAACAAGGATGACAAGTTGGAGGTAGAACGAGAGGTCACTCTCCGTCGTACCATGTATACGGCTCTCGTGAAACTTAGAGAGTCGATTTACGATGAGGCCGTCCAGATCAAACATGATCAGTTTGAGACGGAAAAGAAAATCGAAGAGCTGACTATTGAAAAAGAGCGGCTCGAAAAGGAGGTTAATAAATTACGGGCCAGAGTGAACACCCCCAATCCCTTTGTGATCCGAGTCGATAGACTTGGATCAGATCCGGACGCGAGCAGGTACATAATCCGCGCAGCGGAATTGCAGCTGAATGCTCTGTTAAGAGTTAAAGGGTTCGTCACGTTGTCCGACGTGTATGAAGAGCTCGGACTTGATGAGCCCGCCAATAACAATGTGTCAAAGGTCTGTGGATGGAAAAACATAACCTCTGACGCAATCCGTTTCAAGGTTTATAAGCACGAGACGGAAAATTCATTTATAGTGGTCGTAGATGACTGCGGCCCTATACTGTAAAACCAAAGCCTTTCTTCGGAGGGGCGGGGAACCTTTCGGTTCCCTTTTTATTTTTCGCAAAAAACGCAGTCATTATTATGAAGAGGAAGATGTCACGAGGGTATAAACCTCGAGAATGGTGTAATGGTAGCATACCGGGAAACCGGAGACGCTCGTTCGTAGCGAGCAAGCATCAGCCTCTTTAATTTTTTTTCTTAGGAGGAAAATATATGCGTGATTTCACATTCAGATTGTTCAGTAAAAAGGCAACTGGTGATTTATTTACGGTTGGCGCAGCGATTGTTGTAATCGGCGTTATTCAGCTGGCCAAGGTAGTTGCAAAAAGGACCAAGGATAAAATGGAAAAACCGGAAATCGTTGAGCCGCAGGATGACGTCGTGGATGAGCACGCGGATACCGAAGACAAAAAGATAAACACCGATGATGTGGCAGATGCGGTTGCTGATTATGCTCCGTCTGCGGCACTCATAGCGTACGGCATCGGAGTTATGGCGTTTACACACAACATGAAGCACGCCTGTCTGATGGAAACCAGAAGACGTTGCAATGTGAACTGGAGCATGACCGAAAACATCGTCAAGCTGTTCGACCAGGCAATGACATCAATTATCGAAATGGCGGATACCGCTGATGATGCTTCGAACAAGTTTTTCAAGCAGGAAAACAAAGAAAACGGATATGCTCTCGGAAGAGTAGCGGATGCATACTGGTCTGCGTACCACGTATTCAGACCTATTGATGCGTACTTGAAGAAGCATCCGAAGGGCTATTACTTTAAATAATCCAAAAACTTTTGATCAGCAAACCATTAACAGAAAAAAGGAGATAACACATGGAATTCAAAATGATTAAGAACGCTACAAAGATGTATAAGAAATTTGCAGACGCAACAGGGAAAAACAGCCCGGCGATTCTGACAGGCGTGGCTGTTGTGGCAACTATCGTTGCGGTGGTTACTGCTGTTAAGGCAACACCCAAAATGAACAAGGTCATCGAGGAAAAGAAGGCGGAGGGCGCTACGACACTCGAAACCGTTAAGGCAGTAGCTCCG
>Ga0310691_10002557_pt1 | contig 23824 bp, 20 predicted proteins | sample 176DNAGHGlowgp2_FD_203887 | JGI IMG/M metagenome (GOLD analysis project Ga0310691, IMG submission 203887) | Sheep rumen microbial communities from Palmerston North, Manawatu-Wanganui, New Zealand - 1766 DNA GHGlow gp2 (v2) (version 2) | ecosystem: Host-associated > Mammals > Digestive system >...
AGACACACCACTGTTTGCCGGAAGTATGGCAATGACTTTTCCTGTTAAATCCATATCAATAATTTGTTATTTTATTTGTTTTTTTTCAAAATCGCTTGCGAAATTACTAAAATAGTTTGAAAACAAGCAATTTTTTCGCAAATATTTTGTGATTGATAGGCTTTTTTTGTATTTTTGTACTCCAAAAAACGAATAATAACAAAATAAGAATAATCATATGAGATTCATAGTATCTAGCACAGCATTGAGCAGCCGATTGGTGGCTTTGTCAAGAGTAATTAATAGTAAGAACTCATTGCCTATCCTGGGTGATTTCCTTTTTGAGGTTGTTGACGGACGTTTGAACCTCACAGCTTCTGATAGCGAGGTGATGATGAAGACTTCTCTTGAATTGACAGAGAACGATGGTGATGGTCGCTTCTGTGTAGGTAATCATGATTTGTTGGAGGCTGTGAAGGGTATCTCAGAACAGCCTATCACTTTCGATGTGGATCAGAATAGCAATATCGCAAAGATCAGTTATCAGAATGGTGTTTTCTCTCTGCCAGTCGAGAATGCTGACGAGTTCCCTCAGGCTCAGCAGATTGGCGATAGCGCTACAACGATAAATATCGCTACAGGTGTGCTAGCCGAGAATATCAACCGTTCGCTCTTTGCTACAGCTCAGGATGAATTGCGTCCTGTGATGAATGGTATTTACTTTGACTTGACACCTGACTATCTGGCTATCGTTGCCAGTGATGGTCATAAGCTGGTTCGTAATAAGGTGCTGAACATCCACAGTGAGCAGCCTGCTTCATTCATTCTGCCTAAGAAGCCTGCAACATTGCTGAAAGGTGTGCTGGGTAAACAGGGTGGTGATGTGGTGATCCGCTTTGACGAGCGAAATGCAGAGATTAACTTTGAAGAGGGTGTTATCATCTGCCGTCTTATTGAGGGCCGCTTCCCCAACTATAACTCAGTGATTCCTCAGAGCAATCCCAATCAGTTGACCGTTGACCGTATAGGTCTGCTGTCTGCCCTGCGTCGTGTACAGCCTTTCTCAAATGATTCAAGCAATCTGATTCGTTTCCATGTGGAGAATGGAACCTTGCAGCTTGATGCAGAGGACTATGACTTCTCAAAGACTGCTACGGAGAAGATGATGTGCGACTATAACGGCACACCAATGAGCATTGGTTTCAAGGGCTCTTCATTCATTGATATCCTGAATAACTTTGATTGCGATCAGGTTAATATTCAGTTGGCTGACCCCAGTCGTGCTGGATTGGTACTGCCTTCAGAGCAGCCTGAGAATCAGGATGTGCTCATGCTGATGATGCCAATGTTGATTAATGACTAATTATTATCGTTTAAAAGTTTACTGTTTACAGTTTACGATTTGAAAATTCATGAAACTGAACTTAAATAAACCACTGGTCGTCTTCGATTTGGAGACGACCGGTCTTGATTTGGTAAAAGACCGTATTATTCAGATATCTTATATTAAGGTATATCCTGACGGAAAGGAGGAGCGCGGCGATTATCTGATTAACCCCGAATGCTATATCCTGCCTATTATTACCCAGTTGACGGGTATCTCAAACGAGGACGTCAAGGATAAGCCTACATTCAAACAGTTGGCAAAGACGCTGGAGGATAAATTCATTGGTTGTGACTTTGCCGGCTATAACTCAAATTATTTCGATATCCCCCTGCTGGCTGAGGAGTTTCTGCGTGCTGGCGTCGATTTCGACTTTTCAAAATGTCGCCTGATAGATGCCTGCTCTATCTTCAAGAAGATGGAACGTCGTAACCTCGCTTCTGCCTACAAGTTCTACTGTGGACGTAAGATGGAGGATGACTTCGAGGCTCACCGTGCAGACCAAGATACGGAGGCTACTTATCGCGTGCTGATGGGTGAGTTGGATTACTATACGGAGGAGAAACAGCGTGAACTGGGCGAGGATCCAGAAGGACGCGTGTTGACAAATGATATGGACTGTCTGGCACAGTTCTCGAAGACCAATAATAACGTGGACTTTGCTGGCCGTATCGTATGGGGTGAGGCCAAAGATGCAAAAGGTAATACCATCTTGGGTGATGACGGACAGCCTGTGATGACGGAATATTTCAATTTCGGTAAGCACAAGGGAAAGACGGTGGCTGAGGTACTTCGCATGGATCCAGGCTATTATGCTTGGATTATGGGAGGCGAATTTACCTATAACACCAAACAGGTGCTGACACGCATCCGTTTGCGCGAGGCACAGAAATAATTCATAATTCTTAATGCATAATACATGCTGAAGGGAAAGAAAATCGTATTAGGAATAACGGGCTCGATAGCAGCCTATAAGTCATGCATGATTATCCGTGAACTGGTGAAGCGTGGCGCAGAGGTGCAGGTGGTTATCACGCCTGCAGGTAAGGAGTTTATCACACCTATCACGCTGTCGGCACTGACACAGAAACCTGTGATTAGCGATTTCTTCTCACAGCGCGATGGTACCTGGCACTCGCATGTAGCATTAGGACTCTGGGCTGATGCGATGCTGATAGCTCCCTGTACGGCTTCTACCCTTGGAAAGATGGTCAACGGTATTGCCGATAACATGCTCATCACTACCTACCTGTCAATGAAAGCCCCTGTGTTCATCGCACCTGCAATGGACCTGGATATGTATGCTCACCCCACGACACAGCAGAACATGGAACGCTTGAAAGGTTTTGGTAATCATATTATTGAACCTCAGAGTGGATTCCTGGCTTCGGGTCTGGAAGGTAAGGGACGTATGGAGGAACCAGAGAAAATCGTGGATTGCCTGGATTTGTTCTTTGAGAAGAAAGACTTACTGGGTAAGCGTATCCTGATTACTGCAGGACCTACCTACGAGAAGATAGACCCAGTGCGTTTCATTGGTAATTACTCCAGTGGCAAGATGGGCTTTGCATTGGCAGAGGAATGTGCACGCAGAGGTGCTGAGGTGACAATCATTGCTGGTCCTGTCAGTGTACAGAGTAAGATGACTACCGTTCGTCGCATTGACGTAGAGAGTTGTCAGGATATGTATGATGCAGCAACGGAGCTTTTCCCTCAGACAGATGCAGCTATCCTTTGTGCGGCTGTAGCTGACTTCCGTCCTGCGGAGGTGGCAGAACAGAAAATCAAGCGCGTAGGACAGACAATGGATATCCATCTGGTGTCCAATCCTGATATCGCCGCCTCTCTGGGCCAGATGAAGAAAGAGAACCAGGTGCTCGTAGGTTTTGCCCTTGAGACGAATGACGAGGAGCAGAACGCCCAACATAAGTTGGAGAAGAAGAATCTGGATTTCATCGTATTGAATTCTTTACGCAACGAGGGCACTTGCTTCAGAAGTGATGAGAATCAGATATCCATCATCTTTCGTGACGGACAGACAGACTATGATAAGAAGTCTAAGCGTGAAGTGGCTGCAGATATCATAGATGAATTGGTTAGAAACATTAATCGTCAATAAAATATGAAACAACTCCTGTTCTTTATAGCTCTTGTCCTGTTGGGCTCTGACCTTCATGCACAGGAGTTGCAAGCCAAAATCAATATTAATCATCAGCAGGTGCAGACAACGGACAAGACGGTGTTTGAGAACCTGCAACAGACGCTGGAGCAGTTTGTCAACGAACAGCAGTGGACGGCTCTGCAGTTTCAGGAGAACGAGCGCATCCAATGCTCGTTTAATATCACTGTGACGAAATATGATGCAGGCAGCAACCGTTTTACTTGTACGGCACTGGTGCAGGCAAACCGTCCTGTGTATAATTCTTCCTACAACACCACCTTATATAATAATAATGATAAGCATTTTGATTTTGAGTTCGTACAATATGACCAACTCAATTTCAACGAGGAGGTCATCGACAACCAGTTGGTGGCGCTCTTCGCCTATTATGCCTATCTGATTATTGGTCTGGACCTGGACAGCTTTTCGCCAATGGGAGGAACAGACGTGTTGCAGCGCTGTATGAATCTGACGAATAATGCACAGAACCTTGACTTTGCTGGATGGAAATCATTTGAGGATAGTCGAAATCGTTTTGCCATCATCAATGATTATCTGGACGAGGCGATGAAACCTTTCCGTCAGTTGCAATACGACTATTATCGTCAGGGACTGGATGAGATGGCACAGAATGTGGAGCGCGGACGTACGAATGTGACAACGACTTTGGAAACCAATCTGAAGAAGGCGCATGAGGATAAGCCACTAAGTTTGTTGCCACAGATCTGGACGGATTTCAAGAAAGACGAACTGGCAAATATCTACAAGGGAAAAGGCACTCAGAAGGAGAAAGAGAGCGTCTATGACGTACTGTTTGGCATCAATGCCTCGCAGAACGCTACCTGGGAAAAAATAAAGAATTAGTTATGCTGAAGCAACTATATATCAAGAATTTTACGCTGATAGATACGCTCGACATGGAGTTTCGTAGCGGTTTCTCGGTGATAACGGGTGAGACAGGTGCCGGAAAGAGTATCATCCTTGGTGCCATCGGCCTGTTGCTGGGACAGCGTGCAGACTCTAAGAGTGTGAAGATGGGCACGGATAAATGTGTCATCGAGGCCCACTTTGACTTGTCGCGCTATGGGATGGATCGATTCTTCGACGAGAACGAGATTGAGTTTGATGCCGAGGATACCATCATTCGTCGTGAACTAACGTCGGCAGGCAAGAGTCGTGCTTTTATCAACGACACGCCTGTGGCCCTTTCTATGTTGAAGGAACTGGGCGAACAGTTGGTTGATGTGCACTCGCAGCATCAGAACCTGTTGCTCAACAAGCAGGACTTCCAACTGAGTGTTGTGGATATCATTGCTGATGATACCAAGGAACTGGCTGATTATCAGCAGACGTATGTGCGTTATCAGGAATTAAAGAAAGAGGAGCAACGCCTGCGTGAGGATATCGAACAGGGACGCCAGCAGGTGGACTTCATGCAGTTTCAGTATGACGAACTGACCAATGCCCGTCTGTCGGATGGCGAACAGGAAGAACTGGAGCAGCGCAGTGAGACAATGTCGCACTCTGAGGATATCAAGACAGCCCTTTATGAGGCAGAGTCTGCTTTAGAGGGGGATGAGAGTGGTGTCGTTGGCAACCTGAAGAAAGCTGTGTCTGCCCTGCAGGGTATCGAACATGTGTATCCTGATGTGGCTGAGTTGGCAGAGCGCATGAACAGTTGTTATATAGAACTGAAAGATGCTGCTGCTGAGGTCAGTGGAAAGATGGAGGATGTAGATTTTGATCCTGCGGAACTGGATATGGTGAATACCCGTTTGGACAGAATCTACGAGCTGCAAAAGAAATACAAGGTGGAGCGTATTGACCAGTTGCTGGCTATTCAGGAGGAACTTGGTCGTAAACTCTCGAATATAGAAAACAGTGATGAGGCTTTGGCAGAGATAGAGCGTCAGGTAAGCGAAACGTTGAAAGATGCACAGAGAAAGGCCGAGTTGCTCACAGAGAAACGACGTGTTGCTGCTGGCGTTATTGAGAAACAGATGCGTGAGCGACTGGTGCCTCTGGGTATGCCTAATGTACGCTTCGAGATAGCTGTGGAGCAGGAGACGTTGGGACATAGTGGGCAGGATAAGGTGTCGTTCCTTTTCAGTGCCAACACATCCACATCTCTGCAACCTGTGTCTCAGGTGGCATCGGGTGGTGAGATTGCCCGTGTGATGCTGTCGCTGAAGGCGATGATTAGTGGCGCCGTGAAGTTGCCTACCATCATCTTCGATGAGATAGATACTGGTGTGAGTGGAAAGATTGCCGAACAGATGGCGCGTATAATGTCTGAAATGGGCCATTGCGACCGTCAGGTAATCAGTATCACCCACCTGCCTCAGATTGCTGCTTTGGGTTCTACACATTATAAGGTCTATAAAGATGAGACAGCTCAGGGTACTACCACCCACATGTTGATGCTTAATGATGAGGAACGTGTGCGCGAGATTGCACAGATGCTTAGTGGTAGTGATGTGTCGGAGGCAGCTATTCAAAATGCAAAAGAACTATTGAAAAGGTAAAAAGGTAAAAAAGTAAAAAGGTAAAAAAGAAATAAAGAAATACGTATGAGAAAAATATTGTCTGTAAGGGTTTTAAGGCTGGTAATGGGGATTTTACCCTTTTACCTTTTCACCTTTTTACCTTTATCAGCTCAGCCCTCATGGGTGAAAAAGGCTACGAAATCAGTCTTTACATTGAAGACGTTTACGGCTGATGGCACGCTCTTAGGCAGTGCCAATGGTTTCTATGTGGGCAAGAATGGTGAGGCTATTAGTTGTTACGCCCCTTTCAAAGGCGCCCAACGTGCTGTTGTGATTGATGCAACAGGTAAGGAATATGAGGTGGCATGCATCCTTGGTGCCAACGAGACCTATGATGTGGCGAAATTTCGTGTGACAACAGGTAAGACCCTGCCTCTGACTGTTGCGCAGGAATCGGCATCGACAGATGCTTCTGTATGGCTCCTGCCTTATAATCAGGTGAAGAAAGTGCCACAGGGAACTGTTCGTAAGGCAGAGATTTTCAATCAGGACTATGCTTATTACACGGTGGCTCTTCAGATGCCAGATAATTCTGTTGGTGCTCCTTTGTTGAGTGAGGCTGGTGAGGTGTTGGGCTTGATGCAGCAGCCTGCCTCATTGATGGATACGCTGAACTATGCCGTGAGTGCCCTTTTCGCAGATAGTCTGAAAACGACAGGCCTCAGTATCAATGATCCTGTGTTGCGTGCTACAGGCATCAGGAAAGCATTGCCTCAGGATGTAGGACAGGCGCAGTTGGCTCTCTATATTGGTGGCGCTTCGCTCGACTCGCTGGCTTATTGTCAGTTGATAGAGGACTTTATCCTGCAGTTCCCCAATCATCCTGATGGTTATACCTATCGTGCTCAGCAATTGGTGAATGGCAGTCGTTTTGATGATGCCGACCGTGATATGAAGAAGGCCTTGAAGGTGGCTGAAAAACCTGATGAGGTGCACTATACTTATTCTCGCCTGATGCTTCAGAAACTGTTGTATATGCCAGAGCAAAACTATGATGCTTGGTCGTTTGACGGTTCTTTTGATGAGGCTGGCGAGGCTTATCGTATCAATCCGTTGCCTACCTATCGTCAGCAGCAAGCTGTGGTGCGCTATGCTCAGCAGCGTTATGATGAAGCCTATGCTATCTATGAGGAACTTTTTGCTTCCAGCCTGCGCTCACCAGAGCTCTTCTATGCAGCCTCTGTTTGTAAGGAACAGTTAAAGGATAGTGTTGCTCAGTTGGCCCTACTCGACAGTTGCGTGGCACAGTTCTCACGTCCTTATCTGAAAGAGACGGCGCCTTATCTGCTTCACAGGGCACAGTTGCTGATGGATATGAATCGTCATCGTGAGGCTGTGACCGACCTCAACGATTACGAGTCGCTGATGAAGACACAGCTCACCTCAAATTTCTACTATATGAAATATCAGGCTGAAATGAAGGGACGCCTGTATCAGCAGGCACTCGATGATATCAACGAGGCTATCCGTATGACACCACAGTCGGACCTCTACTATGCAGAAAAAGCATCACTTCAGGTTCGCGTGGGACTCTATAGCGAAGCAGTTGAGACGGCTGAGACCTGTATCCAGTTGGCTCCAGACCACAGTGACGGCTATCTGTTCCTAGGCTTATCCCAGTGCTTGTTGGGACAGAAGACTGAGGGTGTGAAGAATCTGAAGAAGGCTGGCGAACTGGGCGACCCTCAGGCTGAAGGTCTGATAGAGAAATACTCGAAATAAAAAACTTAAACCACAATTTTAAAATCTCAAAGCGTATGACTTGGCAATATGTTCTGACAATCTTCGTAGGTGCTATATTAGGAGGTGCTATCGGACTGGAACGTGAGTATCGTTCTAAGGAGGCTGGCTTCCGCACTCATTTCCTTGTTGGCTTGGGTAGCGCGTTGTTTATGGTGCTTTCCATGCATGGCTTTGATGGTTTTGAGGGCCAGCCAGGTGTGATCATCCAGCGTGATCCTGCCCGTATGGCAGCACAAGTAGTCAGCGGTATCGGTTTTATAGGTGCTGGTACCATTATCTTCCAGAGGAATGTGGTCAAGGGACTGACTACTGCTGCTGGTCTGTGGGTCACCTCTGCTATTGGTATGACGGCAGGTGTCGAGATGTACGATGTTGCTATTGCTGCCACAGTATTGGTTCTGATATGTCTGGAGGGCTCCAATTTCTTGCATCATCGTGTCTTTAAATCGCAAAAGCGCGATTATGATGCTGATGAGAAAAATGAATAAAAAGCAAAGAATATATATGAACGAAAATACAGAGAAGAGAATAAATCCGTTTTTCCAGCCTTACGGCACTCCTCATGATGCTGTGCCTTTCGACCGTATCCGCCTGGAGGACTATGAAGAGGCCTTCATGGAGGGTATCCGTCGTGATAATGAACAGATAGAGAAGACTATCAATAATCCTGCCAAGCCCACATTCGATAACACCATTATTAATAAGGATGATGATACGGAGGGCTATTATGACTTGTTGGAGCGCGTGTCGACGGTGTTCTTCAATCTGCTGAGTGCGGAGACGAATGACGAGATGGATGCGCTGGCACAGAAGATGCAGCCTATCTTGACACAACATGCGAATGATGTGCGACTGAACGAACGTCTGTTTGAACGTATCAAGTATGTGCATCGTCATCATCGTAAGCTGACACCAGAGGAGAAGATGTTGCTTGACAACTGCTACGATGGTTTTGTGCGTAGTGGTGCGTTGCTCGATAAAGAGGGAAAGGATAAACTGCGTCAACTCACGGAAGAGGCAAGTATGCTGTCTCTCCAGTTCTCGCAGAATCTCTTGAAGGAGAATAAAGCCTATACACTACATATCACGGACGAGAAACAGCTCGACGGTCTGCCTCAGACGGCTATCGATGCAGCAGCAGAAGAGGCTCGTCAGCAGGAGAAGGATGGTTGGGTCTTCACGCTCGACTTCCCTTCTTATTCGCCGTTTATGACCTATAGCACGCAACGCGATTTGCGTCAGCAGCTGTATATGGCGAAGAATACTGAGTGTATTCATGATAATGAGAATAATAACCTGGAGATCTGCAAGCGCATCATCAACTTGCGTCGTGAGATAGCTCAACTGTTGGGCTTCAAGACCTATGCTGATTATGTGCTGAAGAATCGTATGGCTGGCAATGTGAAGAGTGTCTATAAACTGCTGAACGACCTCATTGATGCCTATAAGCCTACAGCAGAAAAGGAGAGGGAGGATCTAAAGAAGTCGGCAAAGGTCGATTATGACCTTGAGCCTTGGGATACTTCTTTCTATTCACATAAGTTGCAACTGAAGAAATATAATCTGGATGCCGAGATGTTGCGTCCTTATTTCCAGTTGGACAAGGTGATTGACGGTGTCTTCGGATTGGCAAATAAACTCTATGGCATCACCTTCAAGGAGAACAAGGATATCCCTGTGTATCATCCTGATGTGAAAGCCTATGAGGTCTTTGATAAGGACGGTTCTTTCTTGGCAATATTCTATGCCGACTTCCATCCTCGTAAAGGTAAGCAGGGTGGGGCATGGATGACCCAGTATCAGGGACAGTTTATCGATAAGAAGGGTGAGAATGTGCGTCCTCATGTCTCTGTGGTGATGAATTTCACGAAGCCTACAAAGGAAAAGCCTGCTCTGCTGACGTTGGGCGAGGTGGAGACCTTCCTGCATGAGTTCGGTCACTCCTTGCATGGCATGTTTGCCAATACGCGCTTCGAGAGTCTTAGTGGAACTAATGTCTGGTGGGACTTCGTAGAACTGCCTTCACAGTTCATGGAGAATTTCGCTGTAGAAAAGGAATTCCTGCGTACCTTCGCCTTCCATTACGAAACGGGTGAACCTTTGCCTGATGAACTGATTCGTCGTATCATGAAGAGTCGTAACTACATGGCAGCATCGGCTTGCTTGCGTCAGGTGTCGTTCGGTCTGCTTGATATGGCTTATTATACGAAGAAGGATGCTTTTACTGATGATATTATCCCCTTCGAGAAGAAAGCGTGGAAGAAAGCCATCATTGGTAAACAGCGTATGGATACCTGTATGACGGTACAGTTCTCGCATATCATGGCTGGTGGCTATGCTGCCGGTTACTATAGTTATAAGTGGGCTGAGGTTCTTGATGCTGATGCTTTCTCTGTATTCAAGAAGGAAGGTATCTTTAATCAGCAGACGGCTCAGCGTTTCCGTGATGAGATACTCTCTAAGGGAGGTACAGAGAATCCTATGACGCTTTACAAGCGATTCAGGGGAGGTGAACCAACAATTGATGCATTACTGAAGAGAAATGGAATCAAACGACAAACAAAGTAAGCTGGATTCGCGCTATCTGCGTATGGCGCGTATCTGGGCAGAGAACTCGTATTGCAAGCGCCGTCAGGTTGGTACGCTGGTAGTCAAGGATAAGATGATTATCAGCGATGGCTATAACGGTACGCCTACAGGGTTTGAGAATATATGTGAGGACGAGAACAATGTCTCGAAACCTTATGTGCTCCATGCAGAGGCTAATGCCATTACTAAATTGGCACGCTCTAATAACAATAGTGACGGCTCTACCATCTATATCACGGCCTCGCCATGTATAGAATGTGCCAAGCTGATTATTCAGGCTGGTATCAAGCGTGTGGTCTATGGTGAGAAATATCGTCTTACGGATGGTATCGAACTCTTGGAGCGTGCAGGCATTGAGGTCGTTTATCTTGGTGAATGAAAGTTGTAAATTGATAATGAGCAATAAGAATAGATTTTCTCCATTATGGTTGGCTTTGGCTGTGGTGATAGGTATCGCCATCGGCACGTTCTATGCTAATCATTTCTCAGGCAATCGTCTGAGTATCATCAATTCTGGCAGTAACAAGCTGAATAACCTGCTCTACATCATTGATGATCAGTATGTGGATACTATCGATATGGCTGACCTCGTAGAACAGGCTGTTCCCCAGATATTGGCCGAGTTGGATCCGCATTCCACCTATTTCTCTGCTAAGGATGTGCAGATTGCCAACGATGACCTGCGTGGCTCTTTTTCTGGCGTAGGCATTGAGTTTACGATTCGTAATGACACTCTGCGTGTGCAGAATGTGATCAGCGACGGACCAGCAGAACAGGCAGGTGTGCTGGCAGGTGATAAGATTGTGACGGTGGACGACTCTGTGTTTACTGGAAAGTCGCTTACCAATGATGAGGCTATGCATCGTCTCAAGGGACCCAAAGATACTAAGGTAAAACTGGGTATCTTACGCTATGGTGAGAAGGATCTTCGTTATATCACTGTGACGCGTGGCGAGATTCCTATGAAGAGTGTCACGGCGGCTTATATGCTTGATAACAATACGGGTTATGTGAAAATCAAGAATTTCGGTGAGAATACTTATAACGAACTCTTGGTAGCGCTTGCCCAGTTGTCGATGGATGGTTTCCGACAGCTCACCATCGATCTGCGTGGCAATACGGGTGGCTATCTTCAGTCGGCTGTTCAGATTGCCAATGAGTTCCTGCCAAAGAACAAACTGATTGTCTATACTGAGGGACGTCGCTCTCCTCGTGAGGAGTATCGTAGTGACGGACGTGGCAGTTACAAACAGATGCCATTGGTCATCCTGATTGACGAGGGTTCGGCTTCTGCCAGTGAGATTCTGGCAGGTGCTATTCAGGATAATGATCGTGGCACGGTTATCGGACGTCGCTCGTTTGGTAAGGGATTGGTTCAGAAACCTGTGGAGTTTGGTGATGGTTCGATGATGCGTCTCACTATAGCCCGTTATTATACTCCTTCTGGTCGTTGTATCCAGAAACCTTATACCAATGGTATGGATAAGAACTACGAGGAAGACCTGATGTTGCGCTATCAGCATGGTGAGTTCTTCTCGCAGGATAGCATCAAGCACGAGGGGCCTGAGTATCATACCAATAATGGTCGTGTGGTTTATGGTGGTGGTGGTATCACGCCAGATATCTTCGTACCAGAGGATACCAGCGACTTCACCTCATATTATAAGGAGGCTTCGATGTCTGGACTTATCCTTCAGTTTGGTTATGACTATACCGACCAACATCGTGCTGTGCTGAAAGAATATGGTAGTGAGGCTTCACTTCTCAAGTATATCAAGAAACAGAATCTTGTAGAACAGTTTGCTCAGTATGCTGAGAAACACGGACTGAAGCGTCGTAACCTGATGATTCAGAAGTCGCGCCGTCTGTTGGAACAGTATATCTATAGTCGTGTGATATACAACATCCTTGATGAACAGTCGTGGTTGCAATATCTCAACGAAGATGACCCTGCTATTCGTGAGACATTACGCGTCTTTGAGGCTGGCGAGGCTTTTCCGAAGTCTCCCGATTTAAAGGAGTCAAAAGCCAAGAAGGTTGCTATGAGTTTTGACTATCGCGCCGTTCACAAACCATTCTCGGTAGTGGCAAGAGCTTAACAGAATCGTATGTCGGTAATCACTTGATTGCCGACATACTCGTTTAATCGGTTTACATATTCCTGACGGCGCATGCTCAGGTCGGCACGCAGGGCGGGTATGCGTAGCTTGACGTAGAGCGTCTGGTTGTAGATGCTTACATCAGTGGTGTAACGTGCTATCGCTTCGCCTGCTACGATGGGCCATGCTTCAATCAGGCGCTTCTGTAGCAGAGGCGTCTCCAGACCTTGCATCCTCAAATTCTGAAGTATCAGGTCCTTGATGGTTTTTTCACGTCGTTTAAACATGTATTTCTCCGTCGTTTACTTCGTAGAGCTTATAGTCAAAGCTGCTTTTCGACAAGATTTGGTCTATGTGGTCACGATTGGTGTCGGTAATGAATATCTGTCCAAACTGGTCACTGGCTACCAACTGAATAATCTGTTCTACACGCTGTGCATCCAACTTATCGAAGATATCATCAAGCAGGAGTAGGGGCGTGGTCTGTGCATTGGTGCGTTTCAAGAATTCAAACTGTGCCAGTTTCAGAGCAATCACGAAAGTCTTCTGCTGGCCCTGACTACCTTCACGGCGCATGGGATGTCCGTCGAGCATGATTTCGAGGTCATCACGATGAATGCCGTGCAGTGAATAGCCCACGGCTCTGTCCTTGAAACGGTTGCGCTGAATCACCTCCAACAATGGACCGCGTTGACAATGTGATGTGTATTTCAGTGACACCTGTTCATGTCCACCTGATATGGTCTCGTAGAACTGTTGAAACAATGGTATCAGTTGTTCTACGAAATCTGCTCGTTTCTGATAGATCATCTCACCCTCCCGTGCCATCTGTTCCTCCCAAAGTGACAAAAGTTCTGGGTCTGGCTCGCGGTCTTCTATCTTCAGCATGGCATTACGCTGCTGTAAAGCCTTGTTGTAACGGTTCAGAGATTCTATGTAGGGATGATCCAACTGTGAGATGACGACATCCATCAGTCGGCGTCGTTCCTCGCTGCTCCCCTCAATCAACTGGATATCAGCTGGAGATATGAGTACGATAGGTATCAGTCCGATATGTTCTGATAGACGTTGGTAAGCTTTCTTGTCGCGTCTGAATACCTTCTTCGTGCCTCGCTTCATGCCACAGTGGATGGTAAAATCGCCATAGTTGCCTTCCAACATGAAGAAATCCTGGTCGTGACGTATCACGAGCGAGTCCTGCGTGGTCTGTGCTGAATGACAGAACGACAGGAAATACACGGCATCCAGCACGTTTGTCTTGCCCGCTCCGTTGTGACCAATGAAGCAGTTGATATTCGGCGACAGTTCCAGTGTTGCCTCTTGTATATTCTTATAATTGATGATTGAAAGGTGCTCTAATATCATCCCTAGGATTCTAATTTTGGTGCAAAATTACTGCTTTTAAGGCTTAAAAACAAAAAAGTCTGCAATAAATTTCATTATGTGCAACTTTTTCTGTAATTTTGCGCCCGCAATTTATAGCGAATCTAAAAATAAATATCATAATGGCAGATACAAATTTTTCAAATGGTGCTCCTGCTGCAAACGAGCACAGTCAGAATGAGGCCTTGATCCTCAAGTACAAAAATGTGATTATCATCGCTGTGGTGGCTTTGATAGTATTGGTAAGCGCAGTATTCTTCTATAAGAGCTACTCTGCTGACCAGTTCAAGAATGCTAGCACTGAGATGTCAAAGGCTCAGGAGTATTTCAGCAATGCTGTTGCTCAGGGCGATACAGTGATGTTCCAGAAGGCTCTGAATGGTGATGGCGCTAACGAAGGTTTCGTTGCTTTGGCTGAAGAGGGCGGTAAGGTAGGCAATCTGGCTAACCTCTACGCTGGTCTTTGCTATGCTCATCTGGGCAATATGCAGGAAGCTGCTACTTATCTTGCTAACTACGATGCTGCTGACGACGCAATGGTTTCACCCGCTGCTGTTGGTGCTTTGGCTGATGTAAAGGCTTCTCTGGGTGACCTCGATGAGGCTGTAGAGCTGTTCAAGAAGGCTGCTGACAAGGCTGATAACAATACTCTCTCTCCTCAGTTCCTGATTAAGGCTGGTGAGATTCTGGAGAGCCAGGGTAAGAAGGAAGATGCTTTGAAGCTCTACGAGCAGATCAAGGCTAAGTACCTGAACTCTATGGAGTACGGTAAGATCGATGCTTACATTGAGCGCGTAAAATAATGGCTACCGCATTACATAATCTGAGTGACTACGACTTCAATGCCGTGCCCGATGCCTCAAACATGATTTTCGGCATTGTGGTGGCAGAGTGGAACCCTGAGATTACAGGAGCCCTCCTTGAAGGTTGCGTGGCTACACTCGAAAAGCACGGCGCACTGACTGAGAATATCCATGTAAAGACCGTACCTGGTTCTTTCGAACTCATCTATGGTGCTCACCAGATGACCCTCAACGATGGCTACGATGCCGTGATTGTCTTAGGCAGTGTGATTCGTGGCGAGACACCTCATTTCGATTATATCTGCGAAGGTGTCACAGCAGGTATCGCACGTCTGAATGCAACAAGCAATATTCCCGTCATCTACGGACTGCTTACCACTAACGACTTGCAGCAGGCTAAGGACCGTGCAGGAGGCAAGTTTGGTAACAAGGGTGATGAATGTGCTGTGGTTGCTATCAAAATGGCTAAATTCTAATTAATAACACATAGTTGGCAGGTGTGACCTTTGGGTTGCACCTGCTTTGTTTTAACCTAAACACAATGAAAATGAAACAGATTTTTTTTGCAGCACTTCTCTTGATGTGTCCTACTATGGCTGTTAATGCCGCTGAGTTGTTGGATGATGCTGTTGTTGTCGAAAAGAGCGTCGACGCAGTAAGCGTAGATGATGATGACGATGACTTCTGGAAAGGCAAGCGTGTGGTGATAAAGTCGAAGAGTCAGAAATGGGATGCCGATTTGTATGTGAACTTTGGTTTCAATACCATGCTTGGAGCACCCTCCGGTTATGAGTTCAACATGTGGCCTTCCTTTGATTTTGGCTTTGGTATTAAGGGCGATTGGATGCCTTATGGTAAAATGAACGTGTGGAGCCTGGGCTTTGGTGTTGACTGGCGCTATTATCGTATGGATAACGCAATGTACTGGGGAAAAGATGCTACGACTGGTGCGATAGGTCTTACGAACTATCTGCCATCTCAGTCTGACCGTCGTACATCGCTCACAGAATTTAGTCTTCAGGTGCCTGTTACCTATACCCACTATTTTGATAAGGAGCAGGACTGGGGTGTTACCTTAGGTGCTATCGTTAATTTCAATACTGGCGCCCATGTAACCCGTGAATATACGGAGAATGATGAGGATTATGAAGTAGAGACAGGTTCTATCCACCAGCGTCCTGTTACCATCGATGGTCTGCTGATGGTGCATACACCAGGCGATTTTGCCATCTATTGTAAGTACTGTCCCATGAAGTTCTTCCGTGATGGCTATGGACCAAAGATGAATCAGCTCAGCTTCGGTATCTATTTCTAACACATCTTTTATATCATGAAACTGATATCTTGGAATGTAAATGGTCTGCGTGCCTGCGAGGGCAAAGGTTTCAGCGATGCTTTTCGTACGCTGGATGCCGATTTCTTCTGTCTGCAGGAGACGAAGATGCAACCAGGACAATTGGACCTGCAGTTCGAGGGTTACGAGTCGTACTGGAACTCTGCCGAGAAGAAAGGATATAGTGGTACGGCTATCTTCACCAAGCACAAGCCACTCAGCGTGACGTATGGTATTGGTATTGACGAGCACGATCACGAAGGACGTGTTATCACACTCGAGATGGAACAGTTTTTTCTGGTGTGCTGCTATACGCCTAACTCACAGGACGGCCTGAAACGTCTAGACTACCGCATGCAGTGGGAGGATGATTTCCGTGCTTATCTGATGCGCTTGGACCAGCAGAAACCCGTGATCCTTTGTGGCGACCTGAATGTGGCTCATGAGGAGATAGACCTGAAGAACCCTAAGACCAACCGTATGAATGCTGGTTTCACGGATCAGGAGCGTGAGAAATTCAGCACCCTGCTGGCCTCTGGTTTCACTGATACCTTCCGTTGGAAGTATCCGGAACAGATTACTTATTCATGGTGGTCGTACCGTTTCCAAGCCCGTCAGAAGAATGCAGGCTGGCGTATTGACTACTTCGTGGCTTCTAACCGTTTGCAGTCGCAAATCATTGATGCCAAGATACATACTGATATTCTGGGGTCTGACCATTGTCCAGTGGAACTGGAACTGAGTATCTAAATATTTAGATCCCTATATCTTTTGATTTTAAGGCTCTCGAATAAAAATCGGGAGCCTTTAATTTTATTATTCTCATGTCATGAAAATATATTCTCATGCCATGAAAATATATTACCATGTCGTGAAAATATATTCTCACGTCATGAGAATTGTTTTTCTTGGTACATTAGAATATTTTCTCATACATATCAGATTGTTTTGTGATGCTAGTTATTCGACAATTATATGTGATTTTTTGATAAATGTTGATGTTACTTTCGGGGATTTGGAAAAGAATTATTATCTTTGCACCTTGTAAACTAAAAACCATACAGGATATGCAAAATAACAACAAGGCTTTTGTTTATTTCATCTGCTCTGTGTCGGCTATGGGCGGTCTGCTCTTTGGTTATGACTGGGTAGTGATAGGCGGTGCAAAACCTTTTTATGAATCTTTTTTCGGTATAGCAGGTAATACGTGGCTACAAGGTGTTGCCATGTCAACTGCCCTTGTGGGTTGTCTGATAGGTGCTATGGTGGCTGGTGCCCTGGCCGACAGATACGGACGTAAACCCTTGTTGACCACAGCTGCGGTGCTGTTCACGGTCTCTGCCATAGGCACAGGTCTTTTTGATGATTTCAACTTATTTAATATAGCGCGTTTCATTGGTGGCGTGGGTATTGGCGTGGCTTCGGCTTTGTCGCCTATGTATATTGCCGAGGTAAGTCCAGCACATATCCGTGGACGTATGGTGAGTCTGAATCAGATGACTATTGTGCTTGGTATCCTTGGTGCACAGATTGTCAATATGTTGTTGGCTCGTGATACATCGGTATCTGAGAATGCAGCATGGAATATAGAGTGGGGCTGGCGCTGGATGTTCTGGGCCGAGACGGTGCCTGCAGGCTTGTTCTTGGTGATGAGCTTCTTTATTCCGGAGAGCCCAGTGTATCAACAAATGAAGGCTGCGACAATGTCGCAGCATACGGGAAAGGAGGCAAGACTGGGTGAATTGCTGCAAAGTAAATATGGAAAGGTGCTTTTGCTGGGGCTTTTTATCGCTGTGTTCCAACAGTGGTGCGGCACGAACGTGATTTTTAATTATGCTCAGGAAATCTTTGTGGGAGCCGGCTATGACGTCGATGGTATGTTTATTGATATCGTTATCACAGGTATTGCCAATGTGGTATTCACCTTCGTGGCCCTATATACCATTGAGAAATGGGGACGTCGCACGCTGATGTTGATTGGCGCAGGCGGACTGGGACTGATCTATCTGACATTGGGCACCTGCTATTTCCTGGAGGTGAAAGGCGTGATGATGGTGGTACTCGTGGTCACGGCTATCTCTGTCTATGCGATGACATTAGGACCTGTCACATGGACGCTGCTGGCAGAGATATTCCCCAATCAGATTCGTGGTGTGGCAATGGCTGTGTGTACCTTTGCCCTGTGGGTGGGCTGTTGCACACTCACGTTCTCGTTCCCATCGATGAATGCCGCCCTTGGCTCCAGTGGCACCTTCTGGATCTATAGCAGTATCTGTCTAGTGGCTTTCATTTTCCTGTGGCGACGCTGTCCTGAGACAAAGGGTAAGACTTTAGAACAATTAGAAAAAGAACTAATCAAATAACAACAAACTACAATGATAAAAGCTTGGAGAGAAATTGTTACCATACCTACCTATGAAATAGGGAAGGCCGAGAAAAACCCGATATTCCTGGAAAAAAGAGTCTATCAAGGCTCCAGTGGCGTGGTGTATCCATATCCTGTCATCGAGTCGATAGCCGATGAACCTACGCCACACGAGTGGAACGTGGTGTTCCTGGAGAATGAGTATATCAAAGTGATGGTGATGCCCGAACTGGGTGGACGTATCCAGATGGCGTACGACAAGATTAAACAGCGCCACTTTGTGTATTACAATCACGTCATCAAGCCCGCCCTCGTGGGACTGACTGGTCCCTGGATTAGTGGTGGTATCGAGTTCAATTGGCCTCAGCACCACCGTCCGTCAACCTATCTGCCTGTGGACTGCTATATCGTGGAGAATGAAGATGGCAGTGTGACGGTATGGGTAAACGAGATGGAGCGTATGTTCCACCAGAAAGGTATGGCAGGCTTTACGCTTCGTCCTGGTTGTGCCTATCTGGAGATACAGGGGCGCGTCAGCAATCGTACGTCGTTGCCTCAGACTTTCCTATGGTGGGCAAACCCTGCCGTGGAGGTGAATGATGCCTACCAGAGTGTCTTCCCACCCGATGTAAACGCTGTATTTGACCACGGAAAGCGTGCCGTGTCGAGTTTCCCCATCGCTACGGGTACCTATTATAAGATGGACTACTCGGCAGGTGTGGATATCTCGAACTATAAGAATATCCCTGTGCCTACGAGTTATATGGCTGTGAACTCGAAATATGATTTCGAGGGTGGCTACGAGAACGATACCAAGGGTGGTATGCTCCACGTGGCCAGCCATCATTTCTCACCAGGTAAGAAGCAGTGGACATGGGGTAATGGTGACTTTGGACGTGCTTGGGACCGTAACTTAACAGATGATTATGAGAATAAGGGCTTCCGTCCCTACATCGAACTGATGGCTGGTGTCTATACGGAGAATCAGCCCGACTTCACCTGGCTGATGCCTTATGAGGAGAAACAGTTCACGCAGTATTTCATGCCTTATCGCGAGATAGGTATCGTGAAGCAGGCCTCGAAAGACTTTGTGGTGAATATCGAGAAGACCGATGAGGGTGTCTGCTTTAAGATTCTGGCTACTACAAAGAAAGAGGTGAGGATATTGCTTGAAGACGAAGATGGTCAAGAGTATTATAATAAGGTGGTGATGCTTTCACCTGAAGAGGTGCTCATCGAGCATATTGCTTGTAAGGAGGTTTCCCTGCAGGAACTGACGCTGACCATCGATCGTGCAGACCATCCAAGGATGCGGCCGCTGTTGGAATGGCATGCTGAGCCCGACGAGATTCGTCCTATCCCCGATGCAGCTGAAGCTGCCTTGTCGCCACAAGATACAAAGACCGTTGACCAACTGTATTTCACAGGTTTACACCTGGAGCAGTACCGTCATGCCACATGGAGCGCGCTCGACTATTACGAGGAGGCATTGCGCCGCGATCCGCTGGATTATCGATGCAATCTGCAAACCGGATTATGGTATCTGCGTCGTGCCCGTTTTGAAAAGGCGGAAGGCTATCTGCAGACTGCCGTGAAGGTGCAGAAGAAACGTAACCCCAACCCCTATGATGGAGAGGCTTTGTTCTATCTGGGTGTCGTCAGCAAGTTCCTCTCAAAGATTGATGTAGCCTACAATTGTTTCTGGAAATCTACCTGGAATAAGGCGTGGGCCGATGCAGGTTATTTCGAGGCAGCTTGTATCAGCATGTCGCAAGAGCGATGGGAGGATGCCCTCGATGAACTGGAACGTGCGCTGATTAGTAATAGTCACAATCACCAGGCACGTGCCATGAAGGCCGTCGTACTGCGTAAATTGGGTCGTAAGGAGGAGGCGCTGACATGGATTCAAGCGTCATATAAGATAGATCCCTTTAACTACGTCTGCATGCTGGAAGAGTATCTGCTGACGGGGTGTGATGATTCATTGAACCATATGGTGGAACTGATGCATGGCAGTATCTATAACTACCATGAGACGGCACTCGATTATGTGCATGCTGGTCAGGAGGAAGAGGCCAAACTGGTACTGAAAACTGCTATAGACAGGGGTGCTGAGGAATCACCGCTGACATATTATTATCTGGCTTGTTTCAGTAAGGTGGCGGCATGCGTTGATTATCTTGATAAGGCTCTCAGTGTGAGTTGTGACTATTGTTTCCCCAACCGTTTGGAGGATGCATGGATCTTGAATATGATGAAGGAACTGCCTGTCTATCATGATTCCCGTGCGCCTTACCTTCTGGGTTGCCTCTACTACGATAAGCGTCAGTATGACCTTGCCATTGAGAACTGGGAATTGTCGGCAAAACTCAATCCTGAGTTCCCCACCGTATGGCGTAACCTGGCGTTGGCCCGTTTCAACAAGCAGAATAAGCCTGAAGAGGCGGTGGAATACATGGAACGTGCCTTCCATCTTGATGAGACGGATGCCCGCGTGCTGATGGAGTTGGACCAGCTCTATAAGCGCATACAGAAACCTCATGCAGAGCGACTGGCTTTCTTGCAGCAATATCCGCAACTGATAGCGCAGCGTGATGACCTCGTACTTGAGGAGATTACTCTGCTGAATCATCTGGGTCGCCATGAGGAGGCGATGCAGAAACTCGATGCCCACAAGTTCCATCCGTGGGAAGGTGGCGAAGGCAAGGTCAGCGGACAGTATCAGATCTGCCGTGTAGAGCTCGCTAAACAGGCAATTGTGCGTGGTGAGAAGGAAAAAGCTACGAAGTTGTTGGAGGAGTGTTTGGTCTTCCCACCACACCTTGGCGAGGGTAAACTCTTTGGTGCACAGGATAATGACTTCCTCTATTTCCTTGGACGCTACGAGGAGGGAACGGCAGGTCCTACGGAACCGGCTGCTGCAATGTATTATAATGATGCCAAGCCCGATAAGATATTCTATGCAGCTCTGTGCTATCGCAAACTGGGACAGGAGGACAAGGCACGCGGCCTGTTCTATAAACTGGTGAACTATGGTAAGCAGCACCTCTTCGATCATGTCACGATGGACTATTTCGCCGTGTCGTTGCCCGACCTGCTGATATGGGATGGCGATCTGGATCAGCAAAACCGCATCCACTGTCTCTATATGCTTGCCCTGGGCTATTATGGTCTGGGTGATATGGCACATGCAGAACGCTATCTCAAGGAGGTAGAGCATGAGGATATTAATCATTTTGGCGCACAGACCCTGCGCTCGTTGATGAACATGTAAAATATTTCTGGATATGAAAAAACTGATTTCATTGTCGGCGCTGCTACTGATGATTTGCCTGTCAGTAGGCGCGCAAACCAAGACTGTTGCTGTATTGGGCGACTCGTATTCCACTTTCGAGGGGGCTATCCCTGAGGGAAATGCCATCTGGTATTTCAAACAGAACAACCCCAACCTGACTGATGTGAACAGCGTGGAGCAGACCTGGTGGACATTGCTCGCTAACCAGAAGGGATGGAAACTGGGAATGAACAATTCCTATAGTGGTTCTACCATCTGTAACACGGGTTATAACAAGGATGACTATAGCGACCGTTCGTTTACAAAACGTATGGATAACCTGGGCGAGAATCCTGATATCATCCTGATTTTTGGTGCTACGAATGACAGTTGGGCACATTCTCCTATCGGTGAGTTCAAATACGAGAGTATCACCAAGGAGGATTTGTGGTCATTCCGTCCTGCAATGGCTTATATGTTGGGCTGGATGAAAGAGCACTATGCCAAGTCGGCTATCTATTTCCTGCTGAACGACGGATTGAGTGCCGACATCAATGAGTCGGTGAAGACTATCTGCAACCGTTATAACGTGAAATGTATTGAGTTGCAGGGCATTGCCAAGAAGGCTGGACACCCATCTGTAAAGGGTATGCAGCAGATTGCAGAACAAGTAGGACAGGTGATTGAATGAGAAAAGGACTGATTCTTTCTGCTATCGCCATACTTCTGGGCATTGGTGGTATGCAGGCTCAGATGGTGATGGATTTGCAGGGTCCTTGGGACTTTGCCCTTGGTGATTCCGCACATTACGATGACTACGTGATGCTGCCTGGTTCACTGCTCACTAATGACAAAGGTCATGAGGTGGATATTCACACGCAGTGGACGGGCTCGCTCTATGACTCGTCGTATTTCTATAACCCGTATATGGAGCCTTACAGAAGGAAGGGACAGATGAAATTTCCCTTCTTCCTGACACCCGAGAAACATTATGTGGGTAATGTGTGGTACAGGAAATATGTGTATATCCCCAAGGAATGGAGCGATCAGCGTATCACGCTCTTCCTGGAGCGTCCTCATATAGAGACAACTGTCTTTGTCAATGGACGTGAGGTGGGGCATCAGATGTCGCTTTCCGTACCTCATCGCTATGATGTGACGAAATACGTCAAGAAGGGCGAGCGCAACGAGATTGCCATTCGTGTGTATAATGGTATCGAGAATGTGTGCGTGGGACAGGATTCACACTCCGTCACAGACCAGACTCAAGGCAACTGGAATGGTATCGCTGGACGTATCGAACTGCAGGCGCAATGGAAAAAGCTGAATATCAAACAGGTACGTATCACGCCTCATACAGATGAAGGTGCCGTTACTGTGGAAGTCAAGTTGGAAAATCATGTGGATGGTGTACGTTTCTTCCCCATGAACGACTATAATGTGACGGCAAATATCAGGTATCTGCACGATGGACAGGTAGGTAAGTTGGTTAAAGGCTCTACCGTCATTGCCGAGGGCAGCCGGATCAAGTTCAACTTCTACCTGGGACGTGATGTGAAATACTGGGATGAGTTCCAGCCTAATCTGTATCGCCTGACGGTGTCTGCAGGTGAAACGGTCTATGAGACACAGTTCGGCTTGCGCGAGATAAAGACAAAGGGACGTCAGCTCTATATCAATAACCGTCCGCTCTTCCTGCGTGGCACGGTAGAGAACTGCTGTTTCCCTGAGACGGGATACCCACCTACCGACGAGGATGAGTGGATGCGTATCTTCAAGAAATGTAAAGAGTATGGTCTCAACCATGTTCGCTTCCATAGCTACTGCCCTCCCGAGGCGGCTTTTGCTGCTGCCGACCGTGTGGGTATCTATCTGCAGCCCGAGGGCCCGTCGTGGCCTAATCATGGCGTCAAACTGCGTCGTGGTCAGCAGATAGACCAGTACCTGCTGGAGGAGTCGAAGCGTATCGTCGATGAGTATGGTCATCACCCCTCGTTCCTCATGATGGCTGCTGGCAATGAACCTGCTGGCGACTGGGTGACTTATTGTAACGACTGGGTGAAGCAGATGCATGAGTACGACTCTACGAAAGTATATTGCGGCGCCTCGGTAGGTGGCGGATGGGCCTGGGATAATGGTTCGGAATACCATGTAAAAGGTGGTGC
>Ga0310691_10002558_pt1 | contig 23815 bp, 37 predicted proteins | sample 176DNAGHGlowgp2_FD_203887 | JGI IMG/M metagenome (GOLD analysis project Ga0310691, IMG submission 203887) | Sheep rumen microbial communities from Palmerston North, Manawatu-Wanganui, New Zealand - 1766 DNA GHGlow gp2 (v2) (version 2) | ecosystem: Host-associated > Mammals > Digestive system >...
TGACATATTTTCCTAGTTGTCCTGGTCTATGTATATCACCACAGAATGCAATCTTAAACTTTGATTCATCTAAGTACTGTGATTGATATAAGTCTGAACCTTCCTGATAACAAATTCTGGCGTGGGTAAATAACATATCTAACTCACCCTTAACCCAACTCAGATCTATGTCGGGCTGCCAATTGTTAAAGCCTAAAACCTTTCCCTCAAGTTCTATCTGCTGTTGATGCATATACTTGAGGTTTGGGGGTAGGAATAAGGCTAAACAAGAATCTGTCATTACTTGATCTGACGACTTAGCATCTATATCGTGATTTCCCCATATAATCCAACCTTCTTTGAACTCTGACATAATGTGGTGAAGGAAATTGTATGCTTCTGCCATAACGTACGGTCTGATTATCGATTTCTCTATCAGGTCACCACAAATCGCTATGTAATCTGCTCCTTCCCTCTTCCCTACTTCGATAATATTTTTAGCTACAATTCTTGAACCTTGATATAAACGTTGAAATTGAAAACTATTACGTTGCGGATAATCATGTAAATGTACGTCCGCTATCGCCAATATTTTACTCATAGTAGTCTATTTGTATTGTTGTTTTGAACTTATAACCAGAGAATAAATTATTAGCTTCTTTGGTTAGTGAGTCCATAATCCAATATTCGTTTCCTTTCTTTTCTATTGGTATTTTTTGTATAATCTTTAAATATCCAGTCTTCCATACAGTCTTAGGTCTAAATAGGCACATCATCTTCAGGTTTAACTTTATCTGTTTTGCTGAAGGGACCTCTATCTCCATTTCTTCACTCTCGGCTGGCTCAAAGACTGGAAGCAAACGAGACATCATATATATATATCTTCTTGAAAAATCAGACTTTCTCTTCATCAGATTGTTTTCATAATATTCACATAATTCTTTACTAACCAGAGAAGAGCTGCATAAGAATGTTTGCACAAAAGGGAAGGTTCACGTTTTGGTTTATCCGTGATTGCTTGTCCTAATTCAATTCGGATTCTATTGTTAACTAGGAGTGCATTCTTCTGATATAACGAATAAGCACTCCGAAATTTGAAATCAGGACACCCACAATATACCTTACATTCATTCTCCTCCCAATTCTTCAAGTCATAATCAGGGTCAGTCCGAATAAAAACTGTATAAGGCTTTCCGCTGGTTGAGGTTACGGTAAATTTGAAAATAACATGATAACTATTCACCACAGCCTTTCCACTAAACCAGGACTTAAAACGATCTAGAAGACTTTTCTGTTTAAGCTCATGAAATGTCTTCACCAATTGAACATTACACTCTCCCGCTTTTTCTATACGGCCAGGATCTATTTTTATTAATTCACCTATCGTCATACAACAGAATTTATGTCCACTACTTCATTTATCTTACCTGATCTCGAAAGGACTGCTCCCAAAGTTTTCAACAATATTCCTGCAAACTCCGGCTTCTTATCCACTCCACTATATACTGGCTCTACTTCACTGACGTCTAGAAGTTTACCATCCTTGAAGATTCTCTCTGTCTCGGGATCAAACTTGTATGTCTCTCCCTTAAAACTAACTATTTCTATCATACTCATGTAATTCGTTTTGCGTTTCAGGATTTCTCATTCTTCGACAATCCTTCACTCACTTATCACTAAAATATTTCTCATCAAATCTGGAAATAAGGGAGAGGTAATATTCTTTGCTTATTCCTTCTACCCCATATTCTCTACAGACTCTATCAAATTCGAAAGTAGAGCCAGAACTTCCAGACGTTAAGAAATGGTGCACATCTTCTAAAACGGCCGGGTATGATGGAAACGCGGGGATATTGTAGGTGGAATATTGAAGACGGTAGAGTTCAGGATCTTTAAGTCCAGAATAATCTCCATCCAATATACCTTCCAATGTTTTCTCCATGTTAGCCCCTTTCTTCTTCGTTACTACCAGATCATTATGCCCCAAGAAACCGGAAGAATTTAACATAGCACCATATTCGTATAATCCTAACCCGCGTGATCTTAAACCGGCCGGGATTTGTTGCACCATATCCTCATACGTCACAATCTTAGGCTCACTTCCATAGGTCGGTAACTTGAAGAAATGACAACCAGGACTAAGGCTATATGTCAGGTCCGTATCCTTCGTCACTATAACATTCGGGAGTTCAGTTTTCCCATTAAGTTCGAAAGAGGCAAGAGTAGCAATATCATCAAATTCGTAGCCAGGGAAATAATAACAACCTATCCCTAACTTCGGAAATTCTTTGATCATCGCCGCCTTAGTCTCCTGCTTTAGATTATTTAGGGCTACTTCACGTTCTGCCTTCTTCAACTCCTCACCTTTTAATCCGGCTAAGTCTTCCTCAGTAATAATTTTCCTAGATCCTTTGTAAGTTAGGTGATCACGAAGCATATGATGACGAATATAACCACCATACTCAGGCGCCCACTTATCCCAAATTATAATAACCTTGGAGCCGTTAATCCTCCAATCACGCGCTAACCTGTTGATAGTCTGAATATTTACCTTCATCAATTCACCAGGCTTAACGTCCTCTGGATTCTTTCCCCTAGTTACAGCAAATAAAGAACGACTAAGAAGAAAAGAACCATCAATCAAAACTAATGTATAATTATTCATAAAACCAAGAAGAGACAAAAGCTCTTGAAAACTCTTATCTCTTCTATTATGCTATCTTTTAAAATGGAGTTTGAGTACCTCCACCAAATCCACCATTACCAAAGCTCGGAGTACTAAAACCTCCAAAACCACCACCAAATCCATTACTCTGAGGCTCTTGAGAACCCATTAACGGATCAATGTGAGTAGTGGGAGAATCGTTAACCGGAGCCGACTGTGTCTGAGGTGCTTCCTGTGCTACTCCCTGACCCTGAATCTGCTGACGTGATTCAAGAGGAGGAAGATTCTTATAATATTCCTCTATAACACGCTTCACTACAGATATAACATCAATCGGAGTGCTAGGATCTTTCGCCTTCTCAGCACGAATGGCAGATAACAATGTACCCATATAATTACAAGTCTCCTTCATCAGAGCTGCATTGAACAAACGTCGACTTCCACTCGGCTTCTCTCTTTCAGCACTATTAGCCTGCCAACCAAGGAACAGCGAAACAGGATCATCCATACCAGCATCAAAATCCTCTTGCGGAATCTCAACACCACTCAACATAGAAGAACGACCAAATTCATGAGTCGCTGATGCTGTAAATCCCTTTGCGCTTTTATCTTTATTAACAGAAAACATAAGGAATCCGTCACGGTTCTTCAACTTATTGTTATATACGCTGTAAATCCAATCTTGATTACCTCCCTCCATAATTGTCTTGTCATTAATATTAGCCTCCACACTCTGAATAAAATTCTTAGTGGTAATCATGAACAAGGCACTAAAATTCTGACGATCAGGCGTGCGATTATTACTTCCATACTTCCAGAAATTCATACAGTAAGCAGAAAATACAGTAATATTCTTTGCCCGTATGAAATCTTTAACGACCGGATAATTATTCTTTCCGTCAACTTCAGAATACAGCTCTTCCCAAAGATTATAGGTTGATGTTAGTAATCTTTCATCCTCAGCAGAAAGACTAGATACTACACGATCTGTCGCATCTTTCATCTGGAAAAATTCAAATGAAGGAATGTGAACCCATGCATTGTAATTCTGCACCTGACCACTTTCATCCATACGACGACGTGGCAATGAGATCTGCCTAACATACCCCGAAATGAAAGGGAATTCAATTACGGCTGAATTGATTGGCAATACCTGATAACGACCTAGAGTCTCAGGGTTATTTACACTAATACGATCAATCTTACGTGTTTGACGATTGAAAGTGCGAGCTGCGGGAGAACCAGACTGCTTTGTAAGTCTCTCCATAAAATTCGTTAAAAAATCCATAATAATTTTTAATTTTAAATTTGTTAATAATAAAATTTTGTAAATAAACCTTTCCTTGTCCCCTCTCATAACACCGAGAAGGGACACAATCTCCTTTTATATTAATTTATTTTTAACTAGTGAATAATCTCTTTATTCACGATAATAAGGTTTTTACGTCTTGTCAGGGGAGTTTTCTATGTTTTCCCTGACATCATACATAAGGGGTTTAGGGCCTGGGAAGCGCAAAACAACACTTTACAGCGGGAAAAGAAAAAGAGAAGAATTAACCCCTCTTATTTCCTTTCCTCCAATCTCAACTTGTTCACGTAAATCTTCTATTCATACTAATATGGGTTTTAACGCTTACCTATGATTTCAAAGCCATTAACCCATTTACCATCCTCTTGTAGTTTAATAGCTTTCATAACATACATAACTTCTAGGTCCGTCGCTTTAGCTGTTTTCTTATAATCCAACTCATGATATAATTTTTTCAAAGAATCTTTTATGTCAGACTTTGAATACTTATGACCAATCTTGAACATATCTCCCATTCTGGAAATAACCTTATCATCTGGCCCATTCCCTAAAGCATTTTTCATTAGCTCCCTTTTAATATCTATTTCTCTGTAACAATTTGCTTTTATTCGATCTGGACCAATAATAGTATAGTAATCTTTATACTTAGGAGGAATCATTTCTAAGAAAGCAGAAATGTCATTTTTTGTAAAACTATTATTCTCGCTAATTTCAACTAAATACCTTAGCTTATCTTTAGTATTTCCATAATGACTAAATTCCTCCATCATCTCACAAGACTTTATAGTAGCCCCTTCAATTCCCTCTTGATTAACTGCTGAGAATACTGTAAATCGATCCTTATAATCAATCTGCTGGACCTCGAAAGCCCTCATGTCAGAAATCATCATTAACTCATTGAATTCCGGAATAAGCTCTAATATTTCTCCGGTTTTCCAATCTTTCATAACCCTTACAGAAACATAGTCATCCTTATAGTGACACATCTTAGCTACCTTTAGATAGGTTCTAGCTAAAGCTTTTTTATTTTCATCTTTAGCATCATTGAAAGTATCTAGAAGCTGATTTGTAGTCTTCTTTTTCCCGCTTAACTTAGCATAATACTTATCAGGAGTTATAATATTCTTTTTAGACAAAGTTCTAATAAATACTTTAGCATAGTCTTTCCAAGGATTCTCTATAAGCCTTTGTCTACCTAATATCTGCTCTAAATCCATACTAATATCAACACTTAAACAGTCTATATTAGCATCCGAGAATATAAAAGTCCTAGCATTTGTGGAATAAAAGTCAGCACCTAAATAGACAGTTCGGGTACAAAAGGTGAATAACTTGTGAGGTTCGCCTTTTACCGGAATCTTACCAACTACTTTATCATTCTTTGTAAAATACTTTGGTGTCTCTCCTTTTTCATCTGCCTCTTTCTTAAGAACTGAATTCAGGGCTTTCTTAATGTAGTCCTGATTCCTCGTGGTATCCGCACATATAATATTACATTCCTCTAGATGAAGACGATTTGTACGTATAACCTGACATATACCCGCTACCGAATTGAAGAATAAGACAGCCTCTTTAGACTCAATAATCTCTTTAGTATCTGGATTGACTCTAAATTCATATTTTCCGTTTTTATAACTATCTACTACTCGCTTAGCTTCTTCGTTGAGATTTCTAGTAAACTTAATCTCTATTTTTGGTTTTTTAACTCTACCAGGATCCTCAGTACTCCAATCTAATTCATAATATGGTAAATCTTTAAATTCATTTAGCATCTCCAGATATTTATCAAGCATAGGAGTGGCTGATACAAAGCATAATTTTTTACAGCCCTCTAATTCTTTAAGAAGCGTTATTTCTGCCTCTGATTTGAATCTAGCATCAATGAAGATAGATTGAAATTCATCCACTACACAGAAGAAATTATCAAATTCAGTTTCAGCCTCTACAATACTGTTCTTATCTGTATCAAAGTATGAAACACTACCTTCTTTCTTGATATCTTCAAGAACATTCTTCACATGTCTAAAAGAATCATAGGTAACGAGAATCTTGAATGGCTTTTCTGGATTGTCATGTTTAAAGGTCAAGTAAGCACCCCTCAAATCCCCTTTTATACGATCAAGATTCTCTAAGGTCTTATTCTTGGATTCCTCAGTTTCTTCTGCTTTCTCTTTGATAGCCTTAACATCATCCTTATCGACTTCTAATTCAAAATCTACAGAAACCTCATTATCATTTCTGAAGTAATAGACGTCTCCACTATGTTGTTCTTCTTTATTTTCTAGGAGGAATCGTCTTGGAGAAATAAGGACAATATCTTTATCATTAGTAAGACAATGTTCAGTAAAACCACACCCAGTAAGGGTTTTATTGATAATATACGGCCCTTCATAGTTCTCTAGATCAAACTCTTTCCAATCCCCAATATACCTTATTCCCTTAGGTACAATAATCTGTTCCTTCTTCATAATTGTTAATTTTAATATTTCGAAACAATGAGAGCCTAGGTTAACACCTTAGTCTCTCACAAAATCCGCTAACGCGTATTTTAAACGTATTAGCTCTTATCATCTTCTACTATTTAGAGTAGAGATTATTTTCTTTCTTATGTATTAAGAATTGAGGCTTTGGCAGGAGAGTTTTCTTAATTTGAATCTCCTTTTTGAGTTAAACCAATATTAGGTTTTAAAAATAAGAAAATAAGAAATAAGGGAATCTTTCAATTTTAATCCCGAAGCTTAGTGAGCTTTGCGAACGGGCGTAGGGTAATTGAAATTGAGAGGTTAGGGGTTCGTAGCGTTAATGTAGTAATTCTGAGTTTACGATGAATTACGGAATAGCGGAGTGGCCACGGGAAGGCCTAACCTCAGAGAAATGCTTTGTGTAACGAAAAAAGCATGATCACCTTCTTTGTTACAGCTTTAGTTTCGGAATCTCAACTGTCCAAAAAATAAAAGAGGGATTTTAGTATCTCCTCTTCCATGTTTTCCTGTAGTGTGGTCTGACGTAGGTAAAATTTCCATGTTGATCCAGTCTCCAATGTCCTTCCACTCGAGTGTAGTAGTAAGGATCTTCGAGTTTATATTCAGTATAACCTTTTAAGACGGCACCACAAAATTCACCCACCACTTTTACAATCCTCTTTCTATATTTCCATCCCACACCTCCAATAAATCCAGCCGTTACAATTGCTATTCCCAGTTTCACATTTTCTTTCATATATTAGTAAGGATTTGAAAACCTACACCATAAAAACTCCGCTGTGAATCTCTCAAAGACTTATATACGGAAAGTAAAGTCTGAGATATTGGCTTTACGCTTAACTTTAAAAATTGATCGATAATGTTTAATAAAGAAAAATTAGTGGAAGTTCTTGGAAAGATAGAGGGACACAAGACGAGACTTAAGGAGCTTCATTGGTCTAGTCCTTCTCGTTCTATGCATGTTATTATAGACGAATTTTCTGACGAGCTTGCTGAATTTGAAGATGCTCTTGCTGAGAATTCAATTGCTCTCCTAGATTTTGTATATCCTGGAGACTTAAATCCTGAATTACCGGAGGAGACAGACTTTGAATCTGACCTTGAAGCTATCCGTGCTATTTTGACGGGGATTAAGGTAGATTGTGAGGAGATGTATTGGAGTGGTGTGATTAATATTGTAGATGATTTTTGGTCGACCGTTAATAAGTATATTTATCTGGCCAAAATTACTACACACCAAGCCAAGTTATCTTAAAAAAGTAACGGAAATACCTGATCATGGTTTAGGGTTTTATGAAAAAAAGAGACTACATTGGATTAAACCTTTGTAGTTTTCTTTTGTCTCCACTTCCTAATAAAATATCTGGCTGTATCGTTTGTATTGGTTGTTGAAAAATTGGACAGAACGCTAATAACAAACTTTTCTAAGGATCGGATAGGGAGTTTAGTTTCTTTCATATCATTTTCTACGTGATAAGCAAAAACCGAGTCAATCATTCTCCACCTCAACCATTTCTTTCCTCTTCCAGGTTTAAGTCGGAATAAAAAAGTTATATCGTTTATGGAGATTACTAAGTTCGGATATCTATAACCTGCCTTATCAATCTTAAGTTTGTCCATGTTCCCTTCTATACTTCATAATTATATCCCAAGTCTTCCGTTCTTGTACATCATATTTGGCTGTCATGAGAAGTTTATGTATGAAGATTTGAAGATTCCTGACTTTGAGATTAGTAGGCCCTTCATAGTCATAGTATATTTTCTCATTTGGCTTTATTTCAATATACCTTACTGATCTTACACCTATCCATTTGTTTAGTCTGGGGAAATTTGTAGTGAGCGTAATAAGGCCTAGATCAGTTTCCACGTCTATAGTCAGTCCGTAATCCCCTACAAACATTGACTTCTTGAATATTCTTACCATGATCTCTTTTTAGTATATAGAGTGTAATATAATCTTTCAAGTATTGGATTTTAATATTGGAAGGTATCTCGAGAAGGATTAGAAAGTGTGTGATCCGGCTGATTGGAACGTCGCGGTATGATTTTATTCGGGGATTACTAGGCTTTGGATATGGGGTGTTAAGTTCTGTCCAAGTTCCATATATCCCATTTCTAAACCGAGTCCATGAAAATTTCTTATGCGCCATCTCATATCTTGCCCCGAATCTTATACACCCGCGACAAAGACTCAGCCGGTATCCTTCCATAAATTTCTCTATCTCCGCGAATCTCTTTTCTTTCCAACAGAGTTCCAACCAGTCATGATCAGTTTGCCTTAGCTTATTCCAAAACGTATAGAAATCAGGGAGCATAAGCCATAAATTAAGCCATGTATAACCATATCCTGTCTTTACCTCTTTATATTTAATCTTCATTCAAGTATAAGGAGGTGAAACCCTTATTGATGTAGTGAATATAATCGTTAAACTAGAAAATATGAAAGAAGATTTTAGAAAGTATTGTTTAGGAAGGGGAATATCTGGAATGACGGTAGATGATGTACTAAAGAAGGGATATCAAAACCCGTATATCTTGGAGGAACGAGAACTCCATGCCACTCAACTTGACATTTTCTCTCGCCTAATGATTGATCGTCAGCTTTTCTTTGCTAGCGAGTTTACGGATGAGACATGTAGTATTGCGGTAGCTCAACTTCTTTACCTTGATACTGTAAGTGAAGAAGATATTACCATAAACATCATGTCGCCGGGTGGTTCATGTTCGGCAGGTTTAGGTCTTATAGATACGATTGGCCGAATTAAGAGTGATGTAAGAACCGTTAATATCAGTTCGGCTTATTCTATGGGTCTTGCTTTGTTAGTGGCTGGGAAGAAGGGAAAACGCGTAGCTCTCCCCCATTCCGAAGGTCTCTTACACATGCCGTCTGGAGGAGTACAGGGAACTAGTGAGGATATTCAGATTGTAGCTCGTAACATAGAACACACCAAGCAAGTTCTATTCGGGTTTATAGGTGAGAGAACAGGTCATACAGCAAAGGAGATAACTGAAATGGCTCCTCGTGATAGATGGATGACCGCTGATGAACTCTTGAAGCTAGGTTTTGTTGATGAGATCCAGAAAATTGACTGGAAAAAGAAATAATATGAAAACATTTTTAGGTAATCTGCTTAGAATAGCTATATATGCTGTTTTATTCTTGATCCTGACTCTGTTAATAGATTTAGGCAAGAGTGTAAGATTTAATATAGGTCTCTCATTAATTTTTGCTTTGTTCTTCGGGATATTAAACGAGATTCACAGAGACTTTAACAAGGATGTTCGCGAATGATTGCCCAACGAAGAAAAATATGTAGCAAAGCGAAATATGGAAGTATCACCTCAAGTCGGAAAGTTCTTAAAGGAAAAGTTCGGTTATAATGCTCCTTCTCTCTATGTCTATGATAATGGAGAGAAAAAGTTTTGGGTAGAGAATACAATAAACCCTATACCGGCTCCATCTATTATAGAAGCTGTGGAATTTCTTTGGGGAGTAGGTCTTAAGATTTACAACATACCTGAAGGAGACATGGGGAGAGGGATAATACAAGTGGGAGATAGACAAGTTAAGATGGAAAAACTTGGAGAAACGCCCACCGAATGCTATAACGAATGCCTGGAGTTTCTATCTCGGGATGGACGTTAATTACAGAGACCAGAGAGGGTATCTTAGTTTTAGGGAAGAAAGAAAATAAACTCTGTCTTCTTAACCTAGAATCCCTTTCTGTTTCTAATATTGCTCTATATTGGAAAGATACTGATAAACCTGAAGAAATACTTAGGTTTTTTACTAATTCATTTAATGGTTTAATCATAGAAGATATTGATTTCTTAGAACCTAAACTCGATATAATTCATGTAGAAATTAATATAGAAACTAATGAACTTTTCATTCTATGATATATTGGAAAGATAGCTGGAAAAAGAAAGGGACTGATGAAATAGTTACCCTGTCTTGTAGATCTTATGGAAGTAATGGAAATAAGGTTAGATTTATAGGAGGTAATGGAGTCTCTACAGAAATGGATGAGTCAAAATTTGAAAAAGAATTTGAACCTGTGACTCTTGATTTTCATGCCATTAAAGATCAGTTGGCGGAGCTTTGTTACCTGTCGGATTCTTTTGCAAGATTAGGGAAAGTTATTATGAAGAGACTGGATCCCACTTATTTTGAAGTAGGAAAACTTGTCTATATTTCTAATACTATCCTTCTGAAGAGAGATGATATTAGCTATTATGGAGGTCCTGATCATCCTTATGTTATTAGATGGATTAAGCAAAGAGAAAATCGATACTCCCCTTGTGACATATATCTGGAAGTTGGAATAGGATTAGCTAAGAGAGAGAATGAGGAAGATATTGATTATACCTTCCCAATCTACCTAACACGACCTGATCCTGAAGATGCTTATTGGTATCTCTCCCGTTATGATAAACCTTATTAAGACATGGATCAGAACATAATTAGAGTTTGTGTTGGGGAAATAATAGATTGTAGTCATGAATCACGGTGGCTTATATGTAATATGAATAAGTATGGAGATTATAAATTTATTAATATTACAAATGGCAATTACTCATCTGTATGTTGTTCATGGGAAAGTTTCAAATCTACGTATTATCCTATTATTAAACGGATAAACGGTAGTGTAAAAGGAATAGATCTTTTAGGAGGAGAAGATTGGCTTTGTCACAGATGCTATCCTAGTATTTTAGCAGGTGGGTGCTTTGACTGTATGTATTCTGGATTAATTAAAGAAAGAAAAAGATATTTTGAACCTGGGGATGTAGTTTGGATACCATCGGAGAAAAAGAAAAGAAAGATTATAGAAACAGCTTTATTTATCTCTAACTACAATAATGGTCCTTATTTTAAAGTAAATGACTATTACGATACAATAGGGAAAAGAGGATATTACTCTATTCGATATAAGGTAGGAAAATATCCTCAAACAGAAGAATATTATAGATGGGATCAGATTAGGTTGGTCAAAAGGAATAGACATTTTATTAATCCAAAACAACTTAAGGATGTTTGTAATGATCTCTGCTTGTTTGGGCCTTATGGTGGAGTTAGGTGTAGTGATTGTGAAACTGGTAAAATTTGGAAAGAACTATGACATACGAAGACATTGTACACGAATACAGAAAATTATTTATAATGCTAGTAGAGAAGGCTGGACGTGAAACCGGTAATACTAGCTATCTCAGGGTTGAAGAAATTCTAAAAGAGAAAAACGTAGAGAATCTGGAACAAGGGTTGATAGAAAAAGAGCCAGAATTTGTTATTATAGTTTGCTCTTATCTAGTTCTTTTATTCTGTGATATCTACGGAATTGGTGGAGTAGAGGAATGGGATCAGGAGGAGTCAGCAACCAAATTGAGTGAGTTCTATCAGGAATTTCTCAAGAAGGCTACTATTAAGTTCTGTGAAAAATACGGACTTGAACCTTTTGATGATCCCGAGACTTCCTTTAAACTTATATCGATAAACTATGAAAAAGGTAGTAACAATTAGTCAGATTGTAGTGATGGGTGGTGATGGAAAACCTAAATTCCTGAGCCATGATAATAAAGAGACCGAATTTAAGAGAGAAGTAGCAGAAAACGAGATTATGAGAGACTCGGTAGATCATACTTTTGAATATTACGGACTTGACACCACTGACCTAGAGAAAACAGTGATTAAGATAGATGATGAGAGTGAACCAGGATGTTTAAATGTTTGGTGTCGCTTAGAAGTTGATCCAATATCTCTCCTTGAATTTTTAGTAGGAGAAGGAAAAGATAGCGGATTGGAGTTGATAGATATAGAGGGTTAAGTGCTCCCTATATCTTTTTATTTCAATGAGACATACAGAAAAGTAGGATGAGACATATAGAAAACATAATGAAACAAATTTGAGAGTGGATGAAACAAATTTGATAGTATTGTTTTGTCCACCTGCCATTTATTTTATCCACTATGTTACACCAGATAAAATTCATGTTACAAATGATGGGGTATGTTTTTCTCTCCACTAAACCCCAGACCCTTATTAATGATGAAAATGAAAAATAATAGACATAAAGATTTATATAGTAAGCTGAAAGATCTTAAAATTAATGTCAAGTTCTTAGTTCATCATTCATTATCCTACAAAGAAGAAATTGGGAAATTGGAGAGGACGGAGAAAAGACTAGAGATGATTAGGAAAAGGAAGATCTATAAAAAAGAAATCACCAAAACTAATCAGGAAATAAGAGAAACAAAGCTTATGATAAAAGAATGTCAGAAGAGTTTTGGATAATAGGAATTATTAAGAATTATCACAAAAGAGTCAAGGATAATCTTTGGGTGTTGGTGATTGATAAAAAAGATGCTCACCATAGACTTCAAAGATTAAGTAAAGTTGATGATTACTCTTGGATATCCTACTGTTATGATTCAGCCTACAAAGCAGAACTAACATTGAATAACCTTCTTAGGGAAAAGTTCAGGAATCGATATAAATTTAAAATCCTTCATTATAACAGAGGGAAATTTTTAGATTATCATGCTGAAAGTAATACAGAAAGATAAATTCTTGTATTTTACAGAACAAGAGAGAACAGAATATGACTTAGAGAGTACGCAGCTTTTATATACCTTTCCAAATATTTATTATGATGATAAATTAAGGGGAGTGTTGAGACCATTTCGCATATTGTTTGAGAGAAAAAAAGAGATATATAAACTTAGTCTCCTTAATTATCTTCCCGATATTATATACTCTGACTATATTCCTATTCCAACTTCTCAAGAAGAACATGAGAGAGTAATTAAGGAAATAAAAGAAATAGCACTAATGATGGGTTTAGACTGGGTAGATATCTCAGGTGATTGTGATATTCTTTACGAGTGTGATACTTGGAATTTATTAGAAGATGCTTACGGGGATACTCTTACTAATCTTTTCAAAAATTTCATGATTTTACCCGACACTGACCAAGAATTAGTGAGAAGGGTCTGGAATGCAGGATCAAATCAAAGAACAGAGATTGCACGTTCCGGAAATTGGGTAAATGTATATAGTCTTCTTCCTATATCTACTCAAACTGAACTTATGATTTTTGGGGATTCAGAAGAAGAGGCTGGAATAGAAGGAAGTAGATTAGAGTTTAGAAAAAAAGAAAAAATGGGACCTAAATTTCCAAATCTTAAAGAGAGAATTTATCAAGAATTTAATCTAGGTGAGTTTCTTTTAGAAGGTGCTCAAGATATTAAAAATAGATTGGAAAAGGTTTATCGAGAATGTGGAGTAGAAAGAAATCCAAAGGCAAAGGATCTAGAGGAGTGGTTTGTTATTCTTCCTTGCCGACAAAAAGGAAAGAGAGGATTTAGAATTGATTTCCGAAAATGAAGGGACTAATTTGTAAGGTGAGATGTAGATTTAAATACGGTACCTCCTTCATAGTAAAATTCAAGAAAGGCTATCTCTATTCAATTGTTAAACGCGGGGATGGGGGATGGTGGCTAGTAAATCATGAAGAAAAGAAAAGGATTGATATGAGATATATAACTTCTTCGATTATAAGAAACTATTTTATACCCTACCAACCAATCAAAAAAAGGTCTAGATATGAAAAGTGGAAAAAGAGTTAGGTGTTTAGAGAGCATGGGACTAATTTTCTATAAGGATAATATATACAAAATTCATACCCTTGATTTTCCATACATTCTTCTGATTGATGAGTTTGGGAATGGTGTAGGATTTGATATGAACGCTGAAGAATTTTCCACTCACTTCATTATTCTACCGTCCAATAAAAGGAAAAGACATGAAAACACTAGGAAAGAGATTTAAGTGTATTCAAGATGTTATTCTTGGAGCAGATGTTATGTATAAGAAGGGGGAGATATATAAAAGTGAAGTTGAAGGATGTATAACTAACAAGGGAGGAAATATATATCATGAATGGGTCGAAAACTCAAAAGATGATTACTGGAAAAATGTATTCACAGTCATCGGAAATAAAAAACGTTCTGGTAGGGGATCTATTTCTGTGCATCCAAGACGTTAGGATGATCGACGATAATGAACTTGTTTATAAAAAAGGAAAGTTATATCAGTGTGAAAAAACAGGATGTATTACTGATGAGGCAAATCGGAAAGATCACTATTGGAATGAAGTTGACTGGACTCCGTATTTCATTAGATGGAAAAATCATAAAAGAATATATATGAACTATAGAAGATATACACTACAAGAGAGTTGGTTTTCTGAAGACGATAATGTAAGAAAAGAAGTTTGGAATACCGCTCTAGAGTTTGAGAAGGAATGGCTAAAGAATCGTTACATAGATCCGGAATGGTGGAACTTAACTCCTTACGGTTCGATTACATTAGACCTGGAAATTGAAGACGGAATTGTTAGCATTGAATTTGGTGATCATAAGATTGGATTCTTTACGGACTTTAAGGACGGAGTTACTAACTATACCTCCGAAGGTTTTGACTGGATTCCAAACTGTGATCTCCTTAGTGAAAATCTTAAGATGTTATTGAAAAGAAAATGAGAATAATAAAAAATCCAAATCCAGTAAAGGAACAAGAAAAAGAGTGTGATAACTGTGGATGTGTTTTTGCATTTACAGAAGGAGATGTAAAGTACTATTGTTATAGTAACAACGTATTAGGTCCTGGAGTCTGTGGTTATCGTGAAAAATATATATTATGCCCTAACTGCGGAGAAAAAATAATATTGGAAAAAACACAAAAAGAAGAACCAATTAAAGTTGATATTAATTTTGAAGAATTGGTCAAAAAATTAGGACTTGAATCGGAAACCGGTGATACAAATGAACCAGATATTGATGACCTATCTATGTTTCCTCACCTAATTGAATCTGATGAAGAGAATGGAAGAGATGATTGAAAAAGAAATTCGTACTATTATTCCCATCTTAGCTAGACGATGTGGAGTGTTTGATGAGGATATTTTAGAAGTAATGTATGAAATATCTGATGAAGAACATAAGAAACATTTTTTAGATAAATCGAAATTATTTATAAGACAAAATCATGAATAAAGAATTTTTAAAGAAACTATTGGAAACACCTTCTCCTTCTGGTATTGAGGAGTTAGGGTTGAATGTCTGGGAAGAGAAGATGAAAGGAATTGGAACACCCTTCTATAAAGACAAGATGGGGAATACTGCTTACTCGATAGGTTCAGGTCCACTCAAGGTCATGTTCTCAGCCCACATCGACGAAATTGCAATGAGTGTAGGATATATCACTGAGAATGGTTTTCTGATCCCTAAGAATATGGGCGGTGTGGATAAAAAGGTTCTTCCTGGATCGGCCGTGCTCATTCTTCGGGAACCTAACCTCGAGTCAATTGAAGGAGTAGTACACAAAAATCCTATCCATATTGAGTGGAAGGAAGAGAAGTTGAAGGATAAAGTCTTAGATTTTGATGACTTTCGGATTGATATTGGAGCAGAATCAAGGGAAGAAGTAGAAACCTTAGGAATTCATGTAGGCTCCCCGATAGTTCACGGCCGGATCATTAACCTTGACTTTGGATCACACCGCGTTCATGGAAATTCACTGGACGATAAGGCAGGAGTATTTGTGGTGTCAGAAGTAATGGGAAGATTAGCGGAATATACAGGACAAGTAGATTGGAAACAGATGTATACGGTGATTGGTTGTGCATGTGTCGGTGAAGAATCTGGACTATTAGGAGCACATAAAGCAGCCCGACAAATTAATCCCGACATCTCTATTGATCTTGACGTCTTACATGCTGCTGATACTGGACTCTATGATAAAACTAAATACGGAGAGATTAAACTCGGAGAAGGACCAGTGATAACATGGGGACAGGATAAATCTAGACGCCTGAATAAAATATTGGGGAGTGGAGGTATAAAGACACAAGATGGAGCAGAAAGAATCGGAGGAACAAACACAAAGGAATTCTATCTTGAAACTACCGATGCTGAAACTACACTTCTCTCACTTCCACTACTCTCTATGCATACCCCAATCGAAACTATGGACTGGAGAGATATTGAGGGAGCCATAGAATTGTTGACCAGAATGACTATAGAGGGGAAATGGTAGTTAGATGCTTGATAGATTGTAGATGTCGAGTAGATTCATTAAAAGAAGAATTTAGAAAGGGAAAATTATATAAGGTAATAAAAGAAAATAATTCTAATTTTATAATAGGAGATCTTGGTAATAAATTTCCTATAATTGGATTTTGGCGTAATTTCAAAATACAAAAATCAAATAAGAGAAAAAGAAGTCGGATATAATTCTGGCTTCTTCTTTTTCCGCCGTGATCTCTTCTCCAGCATAATCTCAGACGGCCGTAAAAATCATGCTGGTAAAATTAGCCTGATCTCCCAACCTTAAAAATATCACGGAAGATTTTAGAGACGGCGAAAAGACTTATTCATATAAATGAAGTGAATATGAAAAAGTTGAAAATGATATGTGATTGGGATAAAGACTATGATAAAATAGTAACCCTAGAAAGATTAAAGAACGGAGATCTAGACCAAAATTCCTGGTGGTACTTGGATGGACTATTAGAAGGGAAATGCGGATATGATAAAGCAACTATCTATAACCTCTCCGAAATACCAGACTTAAGAAAAGAAACCCTAAGATGGAAATGTATAACGGGAGATAGAGCAGTAGTTGAATCCTATACCAAACACACTGAAATTCATGCTAACGGAGAATACGAGGTGGAGGTATATGGAATTGAAGAACCTTGTATTGCCTTCTTTTGGACAGCGCGGGAAAGAATGGTGAGGACAGAAAAGGGAATAAGATTTAAGGTGTGGAATCAAAGAGGATTAGTCTGCTTGAAATCCGACACAGAGGCTATCGAACGAGCAAGACGAAAAATGATGGAAAGAAGCAAACATCTATGAAACTTGAAGACCTAACTTTGACAGAACTCTCTAAACTTCGAGATACTTTAGAAGATCTACCAGAAGGAGTAGAGGTTATAATAGAAGGATATGATGGGATAGATGATTATATTGAACAGAGAACTGATAAATTCTTTGAAGCAACGGAAGAAGACTACAAAAAGTTAATTGGTGAGTGCTTTATAAACGAAAATAAGTCAGTAGTAATGAAGGTTGTTGGAATAAGAGATGATTACAACAGCCCTTATTATGAATGTGATCACCATGTCGATAATTTCCTTTATGAAAAGTACTATAGATATAACGACGGTACTTGGCATCAACAGGATTATATCTGGCTTCAAGAAACAGCAAAAGGGAAATATGCAGATAAAAAATATCTCAGATGGTGTATAACTAAGCAAACAGATATGAACATCAATGCAGAGGAAATGTTTATGCTCGGAAAAGATGGCAATTTCTATATTGATGTTTCTTGCGGAGGGGATTATGACATATACCGACCAATGAGTAAAGCCACATTTGAACTTATTAGAAATGAAGCTATAAATAATGATGGAGAATATGAACCAGAATGAAAGAGATGAGGTGTTTGAACTGCTGGAGAAATATGAGAGCGTAATCCTGCAGAAAGAACAATACTATATCGGAAAACAGGCGGCTAGAAATAAAGAGATTGAACAAGAAGGAGAGAAAGCGAAACAAGCGGAGATTTTACCTTGGATATTTGGAAGAGTAAACCCAAAAATATGCCCCTCCTTAAAAATATTCCTATTCACCGCTATCCTGAAATTTAACCAAGGAAGTCCAATGTTTATGTGCTTTCATTATCTGGAGGACGAAAACCCAGATCGAATATGGCTCTTACAAGGAATGGATCACGGAAAAAATTATAATATATTCAAGATCCATTTCACCGAACATTACTTGGAGAGATTTGAAAAACGTGGGAAAGGATATAGAGGATACACCGGAAATCTAAAAGAAGCTGTTGTCTTAGATCTGTTGGGGGGTGCTTCCCTTGTTTCATCAGGCTTCTCTTCCGAACTTCTAGGTCAATTTATATACCCGGAGGAAATAATGAAGCTGGAGATACAAGATAGAATGAAACTATGGGAAGGATTGAAAGAACTAGCTAACACGGGGGACTCAGATCTATCACACTACCTAAACCTGAATTCCCTAACCGCTATCACTAAAACACTCGACGGTTATGGGGTTTACTCAATGGAAGGAGATCGGATTATAATGATTACCTGGCTTTCTCACAATATGATAACCGGGAAACAAGAACTCCTTTTCAATACTATAACACAAAAAATATTAGTAGCAGGAAGATCACTATAAAGGTGGTCTTCTAAATTCCTTATATATGTTATGAAAAGATATCCGTCAGTTTGGATTACGAAGATTTTGAAAGAAGATCCCACAAGAGAAATATGGGATATAAGTGTAAAGATGAATGCAAGGCTAGAAGCTGCGCATTATGAAAAAGAATCTAAAGAGGAAGCCATAAACTTCTGTATTGAAAACTACGGAAAATATGACTCAATAAAAGAAATGATATGAGCTTAAAAGGGTTATTTATTAAGGAAGAAGAGGAACAAAAACAACCTCAAGAGAAGAAAGTAGTACAGGCATCAACGGTTACGAATGTTATGCCAGTTCAGACTCCCCTCCAAACAAGAACAGGAGACGTCGACAAAGAGATCGAGACTAAGATTTGGGAAATGATCGTCGCTAAAAATCTTCCCGGACCTGATTACATTGAGTTTAAAAATGTAGCATCCGGATTGATAGAAATAGTACCAGATGAGAATCTTAGACTAAAAGGAGCATTTAATGTACTTTTAAAGTCTTACCCGAATTTTACAAAGGAGATTATCTTAAATTCAATCGACACTTATATTGGAATTGTCGGGGAAGAGAAGGAAAAAGGCAGGCAAGAATGTGAAGAGTTAAGAAAAACTAAGGTCGGTAATAAAGAAATCAGAATAAAAGAACTAAAAGAAAGTTCCGCTGATATATTACGCCAGATTGAAGAACTACGAATAAAGAATGATGCTATAAACCAAGAAACTATTACCTTGGAGGAAGAGATAAGAAAATCTACTGAGGAAATAGATCTCAAGGAAAGAGTGTTCGAGAATAGTGTTCAATCAGTTATTAACACACTTGAATCAGATAAAGTAAGAGTAACTAATTTAAGCTTATAATATGGAAACAGGATTACAAAGGATGGATAGTGAAGGAAAAATCACTAATCTTTGGAAACAGCCCGGAGGAACACTTGCTAAGGTAGGACTCTGGGTAATGGGTGGATCAGTACTTTGGGGAATTTATAAAGCTCTTCCGTATTTGATCGCTTTCACCCAAAACGTATTTACTCTAACTCTTCTCATGTTAGGATTAGGATGTATACTCTACGTTGTATTTAGTCCAGAGATGAGAAGAATACTAAAGCTTCTGTATCTTCAAATCTGTAGAAAGATAACTGGGTTGATTGTCGAAATTGATCCTATCGCTATCTTGGAAAACAGTATTGAAGAGATGAAAAAGAAACTCCAGATCGTTAAGAAAAGAATCACAGACATTGGTTCTACGCTGGCGGGAATGGAAAGGAAACAAGAGGAATACAAGAAAGAATTTGAGATGAATGTAGGAAGAGTTAAAGCTATCAAAGAAAAACTGTCAAAAGGAGCAGATGAAAAAACTAGGATGGCACTAAACGGACAACTTACAATATCTCAGAATGATATAACAATGCTTGATGAACAAATAAAAGCTCAGACGGATCGCATTGCTAAAACTAAACGCTACTTGGAGATCTTAGAAAAACTGGAAATTGCTGCTACCACGAAAATTAAGGTCGCAGAAAATACAGTGTCACATAAGAAGGATGAGTATGAACAGGCTAAGAAGATGAGAAGTGCCGTTCAGTCTCTAACCTCTATCTTCAGTAGTACTTGGTTAACGAAATCGATAGAAGAACAGATGGCTTTGAATGTAGTATCAAATACCATTAATGACAGTATCGCAGAAATGAATCGACTCTTGGATGGTTCTAACGATATCCTGATTAATTACGATATCTCATCTATGGCTAACGCAACTAAAGTAGATGAAATTATTGCTAACTATGACCATAATGGTTTTGAATCTTTCAAGTCTCTGCAGGATAACGGTGAATATATGCCAGGAATGATGCAAGAGCCTGTAAAATTAAAAGAGAACAAATATTTCTAAGTTAAACTTTTAAAAAATAAAAAAAATGTTTAGTAAATTAACAACGTTTGGTAAGATCTGTGTCATAGCAGTAATTTTAGCTGTTGTTGGTACAGGATTGTATTTTGCAGGAGGAAAGATGAATATCAATCTTCCTGGTGGTTCTGAATCTAGCAAATATGATGCTGTGATTCTAGTTGATACTTATACCGGCTGGGCTCCTATTGTTTGGGGTAATGGCGGTAAAGAAGGTAATGAAGAGTCTTGGTTTTATAAGAATTTCGGCGTAAAACTAAAGATTATACAGATGGATGATTTTGATGGTGCTACTTCATATTGGAAGGAACACGAGAACGCACTCCGATTCTGTACTCTTGACTCTTATCCGGTAGAAGCTTCACAATCTGGAACTATGACTGATGCTAGATATTTTTGCATCCATAATTTCAGTTCAGGAGCAGATGCCATAGTAGCAACAAAGAATGTAAAAACAGTAGCAGATCTGAAAGGTAAAAAGATTGCATGCTCAGAAGGTACAGCATCTCATTCCTTACTGCTGAATACACTTGATGCTTCTGGTCTTAAAGGCGGTGACGTAGAAATTATTACAACTGGATATGGATCAGATGTAGCAACGGCATTTAAAGCTGGAACAGTAGATGCGGCAGTCGTATTCTGTCCTGATGATGATGCCTGCCTAAAGGAAGTACCAGGAACACATATCCTAACTTCTACTAAACAGGCTAATACTCTAGTCACTGATGGATTTTTAGCACATTCAGGTTGGTTGGAGAAGAATAAAGAAAAGGCACAGAAAATCGTGGAGGCTCTTTTATGGGCAAATTCAGAGATGACCTCGAAACAGGAAATCTATAAAGAAGTATGTTCAACCTTCTCGAAAGAATTTGACGTACCTCTTGAAGATGTTCTCACAGTTGGACAGAAAATAAACTTTGCTACACTGGCCGATAATATTAACTGGTTCGGACTTAATACAAACTATAGAGGCATTACAGGAGAAGGACTCTATACAAAAATGTCTCAGGTTTATGGTAGCTTAGGTCTAGCAAAAGCAACATTACCTTGGAGAAAAATTTCTGATATTTCTATTATTGAAGTACTAAGTAATGAAACAACCCTCTCTAATAATCAGGAGGCTTGTGGTACTAAAGAAAGAAAATTCTCCGCTCCCGCTGAAGAAATTAAAACAGTCGCAGCAATATCAGAGAAAAAAGTTATTATTAATTTCCCAGTCAACGGTTTCTCACTTGACGCTGACGCAGAAACTATAATTGAAAGAGAGTTCCTGCCTATCGTTAAACAATTCAATAATGTTTATGTGAGAATTGAAGGAAATACAGATAATACTGGAGACTATAATAATAACATGATTCTCTCAAAGAAACGTGCTCAGTCTGTTGCGGATTACTTAGTGAGAATAGGTATAGACTCTAATCGATTTGTTGTTACTGGAAATGGGCCTAAACACGCTATTGAAGCTGGCGTTAAGGGATCTGCACAGGAATATAGAACTACTGATCTGCAATTAATCTCAGAATAATATAATATGAAAAAACTTATTCTTGTATTAGCCGTTACCTTTATAGGATTAACAGCAAACGCACAGTCTTTCGAATTACACCAGTCTTATGATGATTCGAAATCGGCATGGGGACAGTCTAGATTATTGGTAGAATATTTCTGGACCAGTGAAAATGGAGAGTGGAACATATTTTCTTGGAATAGCTACAATAAGAATGGAATATCTGCTCTTTTGTATGGGGAGTATCAGTTTGCTAAAAACCTGTATATACACCCAGAAGTACGTGTGAATAATGGAAATTTTGAATATACCACAATCACACCACAAATTGGATTAGCTTGGTTGATTCCTTGGAGTGGTGGACCTGATATATACCTAACACCAAAATTCTCACACAATGATATATGTGCTAGTAAAAATGACTTCCAGTTCTCAATAAATTCTAGTTATGAAAGTACACATTTCTATTACGAAGGATATATTGACACTAACTGGATAAAAGAAATTTCACTCTTTGCGGAACAGAAAGCTTACTACAAGTTTACAAAGAATCTACAACTTGGATTAGCAACTGTAGTAACTTCTGTACCTGGTCAAACTTATTGTCAGCCTTATATAACTGCAAGAGTAGCACTGTATTAAATAAAATCTCCCTTCCTTTAAACCGGGAGGGGAGATTAAATTTTTGAATATGATGAAAAGTCAAGCGTTTAAATTTGGTGGAGAAATAAGTGGAAAGGAAAGACTAGGGATTGGTATCGCCGGCGCTATCCTGATCTTCTTGTTATGGATCATCCTAACAGAAACAAAGGTAATTAGTCCAGGTATATTACCATCACCCTTCAGAGTCTTCAAAACACTTCCAGAATTATTTACAGAATATCACCTAACCGAGAATATAATCTATACAGTGTCACTTAACTTAGCTGGTTATGTTATGGCTCTGATAGCTGCTCTTCCATTGGGCTTTTTGATTGGTATATATCCTGTCATGAATGCTCTCTTTAGAAATTATTTTGAAGCAGCTAGATATATTCCACTTCCTACAGTCAGCGGTATCTTTATATCAATATTCGGACTGGCATTTGGAATGAAATCTTCTCTGTTAGCTTTTGGTATCTTTATCTTTGCATTACCAGCAGTCATTCAGAAAATAATAGATCTACAAAATCCAGAGAATGAAAAAGACCATGTTTATATACAGACCGCTAAAACTCTGGGAATGACTAATTGGCAGATGTTTAGATATGTTTACTGGCCATATGTGATTGAAAGAGTATATGGAGATATTAGAAGTTTAGTAGCTATTTCCTATACCTATGTTGTTATCGCTGAATCTCTCAATAAAAATGGTGGATTAGGTTCTATGATTTCAACATTTACTAGACAATCAAGAATTCCAGAGATCTATATGCTTCTGTTTATTATAGTACTAATCGGAATTCTTCAAGATAAACTGTTTAAAATAATGGATCCTATAATTTTTAAACATCATGGAAAGAGGTAAAATTGATACTAGTATATTTATCAGCGAGGAGAAGAAAAGTATAGTAGAACTGAAGAACCTTAGGCAAATTTTCAATGAAGGTAAACCAAATGAATACCGACTGTTTGATGATTTTAACCTGACTATAGAAGATACACCGAACGAAAGTGAATTGATAAGTATAGTTGGAGGATCAGGATGTGGGAA